>Ga0316218_1002470_pt1 | contig 17052 bp, 12 predicted proteins | sample TBH18003metaG_FD_203634 | JGI IMG/M metagenome (GOLD analysis project Ga0316218, IMG submission 203634) | Freshwater microbial communities from Trout Bog Lake, Wisconsin, USA - TBH18003 | ecosystem: Environmental > Aquatic > Freshwater > Lake > Hypolimnion/Profundal zone | place: USA: Wisconsin...
ACTTTTGTATGGAAGTGGAACTGCGATAGTGGGGGTCTTAATGTTGATCCCAATTCTTGGGGTGTACCTGCTATCTCAACAGGCGATCGAAAGAGGAATATTTAGTGGTGCGGTGCATGGCCAGTAATTCGGCTATAAAAGTGCGCTTGAAGGGATTCGAACCCCTAACCTTCTGATCCGTAGTCGGAGACCGCTTGTATCTAGATAGTTCAAGCGGTCTCTGGCTGTTTGGTTTTACGCTCAAATCGTTGTATTGATTCCCCAGAAGTGTCATGGAATTCCCCAACGTTTTCCTGGAGTGTTAGCAAATTGTTAGCAGATTTCGGACCCTCGGAGTAGAGTTTTGTGAGAGTGGAAGTTGAGGGGAAGTCCAACGTGCCAGAATTTGATAGATCTCGCTCGAAAACCGCGATGCTGGTGGGGCACTTCTTGCTCTTCGAATATGCGAAAGGTCTAAACGGAGAATATCGTCCGGACTCCAAGGAGGCTTGGAGGGAGTTCCACTTTGGATTTCAAGCACTCTCCAGCGGAGATCCTAGAGAGCCACAAATTTACTCGGACCTTCTTGAAGAGGTAAGCGAGGAGTTAAGTTTCTTTGTGAACGGTGTGGATTTTGAAACTGAACTCTTAACTGAGATAGATAGTCTCCTGCATCCCGAGCACATTCAACCTATTGAGTACTGTTGGCATTGCCTCGCTACAGAAGAGTTCAAAAAAGAATTCAATTTTTGGGAAATTTGGCGGGGTGGAAGTTTTCTGGGAATAAAAGACAGCTCTGTGCTGGACGGTTTAGCGAATACTTTTGGCGACCTGGATGGGGTTGCAGGGTTTGTTTTAGCGGGTAATCCATACTGCTCGACCCAATTGCTAACTGAGTTGCTTTCATCTAACTATGTAACATCCTATTCAAAAAACTTATTTGGGTCGAATGTAATTCATGAACCAATCAGTACAAAATGGCGTGCGCAATTGAATCTCAAAATCAAGGAGGCGGGCTACTTCTGATTTGTTTCCTGAAATCGATTTATTTTATTGCAGTCCTTATAGATCTGGGTCTGGCACAACAAGCGGCATAAACCGCTCCTAGTCGTTTTATAGTGTCCGTGTATTCGATTGAAAAGGACCGGGGTTCTGAGCCTCGATACATGCCTATAGGAGTTGATCTCCTCTATGCCTGACTTCAGATCTGAAAAGGGGTTTGAGCCTCCATGTATCCCAAAAAGATGTAATGCCATTTACTTACATTCGCGGATTTCTTATACTTAGGCGATTCAGGGTATCTCCGAATGCTTGGAGTAACATTGTATTTACATCCCTGAATTAGCAAATGTGCCACCAAAATCCCCAGTCTATCTCTGTGGTGTTAGCAAATTGTTAACAGACGCCTTATCACTTCATTAATCACTGATATTAGGGTCTTGCATGCGAGCGCAATTCAAGATTGAATACGCGATTGCAATTAGTGGCGATAATCTACCAAAATTATCTTATGGGTCGCACAAATCGATAATCATGAAATCCCAATCAAACTTTGGTCTTCGCTTATTCCAGCAGTTGCCTTTGGGCCTTAAAAATCGATTACTTCAAGAATATTCAGTTGATTTTATATCTTTTGTTCTTTGGTTCGAAAAGAATAAAAACTCTTCAAAGAAGCCTAGAAATTCAAAATCTCTAATTTTTCTTCGTTGTCAATTACGCCCCAGCCATTTCAAGTACTTAGAATCGCTGGCATCCGAAATCGATGACATTGGTCATCATTTGGATATCGACATCGTCGATGCAATTATCGTTTCCGTTCTCACAAATATGCCTCGAAATTTACGAATAAGTCCGGTGGATACAGTAAAGGAATTCATCAGGTTGACTCGAGAAGTAGAACAGGCGCTCCCAAAGATTCAAGATATTAGGAAAAATTATCAAGAAGAACTTTTAAGAAGAGCGGAGGATCGTTTCACGAAGGATAAGGATTGCTCCCTCTTTCTTAAGTCTAGAAATTTATCAGGATTCGAAGCTTTGAAAATGAGTACGTGTTCCAAGGAAATGAGTTGGAGTAACACATCCGGCCAGAACTTTCAGTCGTTTATCGAAGAGGTGTTATCTGACTATTTTTCGCCACTTATAAGTTATTTCCAAGGCCCCATTCACATTGAATTTACAGATTCGAGAGGTGAGCGGTTTTCACTTCAAATTACCTGTACTGGTTTGAAGTCTCATCGCTACGAAATCCGGAGGAATGGAAAGCTAGTGGATTATTCTCCGTTGGCTACTTACCAAACCCCTCGTGGTGTTGCTAGGCCTTTACGGACATTCATAAATGAGAATAAATTTTCCATTGTTTCTGCCAGTTTCAAGCGAGGTGGTGTTTCTACATCACTGGAAAACTATTTTCTTACACTTTACGCCAACCCGTTGGCACTCCAATTGGTTCAGAGTTTTTTTCAACATCCTGAGTTTTTTCAATTCAATTCGACATGTTCAAATTGCGGTCTACCACTTAGTAATCCGATTTCAGCAATTACAAGCAAGGGCCCCATCTGTGGAGACCACAAGTATTTGTGGCAGGAAAACCTCGCTTTATCCATTGGGAAGAAAATCTATAAGAGTTTTAAGTCCGAGGAAATTTTTCAAGTTGATAGCCCTCTCATCTCATTACGATTACGGCTAATGAATTCACCTTCAGGAGTAAGAGATCGATTTATTTCTGAGAGCCTTTATGATTTAAAGGAGCCCACTCTCGATGAAATTACTTCTCTCGTATTACGTGAAATTTCCGCGATGCGAAATCGACGATACAAGAGGGGTGAGAATTAACTCAATCAAGAATAGAATGGTATGTACTTGAGCGACCCATCCTTGAATCTAATCAATGTGTATTCATATTTTCTTGAAAAATAATGGTAAATTTCTTACAAATCCTGGTCCTGCTTCACTGTTTCTTCCAGAGTTTTTAGCCGTCGGCGGCGTTCGGTTGCTTCCTGGAGATCTCCTTTGCCTTCATAAAGATCTGCCATGATCTGCTCAATGCCTATGAGGAATGACCAATGGGTGGATTTCTGTCGCATCGAGTAGACCTTGGCCTTCTCGGCAAATGCTAGACCTTCATCGAACTCGCCCTCCAATTTCTTGATCAGGGCCATACGGGCATTTGCCCACTTCATCCGCTCTGGATGATCTGTGATGATGGCAAAGTCGAGGGCTTTTTCTCCGTAGAAGAGCGCCTTCTCCACATTCTTGATTTTGTAATATCGAAAGGCGAGCTCTTCATCAAAGAAGGCGACTTGCCATGGGTCTTTGAGCGCTTTAGCGATGGCCCTGGCCTGGAGGTGGTGTTCGATGGACTCTTCGTTGCGATCTAGTTTTCCCAGCGCAAAACCGCAGTTGCCATAGCTCTGTGCCAGAAGGTCCTTGCTGCGATCGGGGTGGGTCTCATGGAGGGAGGCTTCATAGGCGCCAAGGGCCTGCTCCCACTGCTCCTGTTCAAACCAGTAATCCCCCTCTTCGTTGAGAGCTTCCAGCAATTCCACATCACCGAGCTCTCGATAGATCTCGGCTGAGCGCCGAGCTGCAACCACCGCCTCGGGATAGCGCCTGAGCTGTTTTAGCGACCAGCCGATAGAGCGGTAGACAAAGGCCAAGGCAGTTGAACTTGCCGCTGCCCCCATCGATTCATAGATCTGCTTCGCTGTCTCGCTCATGGCGAGTGATTCGATATGTCGACCCTCGTGGAAGGCATCGTGACCAAGTTCCATCAGAACCTTTACCCGCTCTTCGCCCTCACTTGAAACAAACTGGGCCCAGAGCTCCCTCTGACGCTTCTCTGAATCTTCCATCAAACCCCCTTAAATTCTAAAATGCGAAATGACTCTCAAGGAGCCTCAGGATAAGGGGAGGTACTGACACACAAGCTTTCTAGGGAAATCAAGGTGGTTCGTCAGCCCTTAGCCGTAAAATCCAACTCGCAAAAACCAGTCGTGTTAAGGACCTTGGTTTGGCGGGGAGTGAGGTCTTGTGGATCGAATTAGGTTTTTTAAGCTTCTAAAGATTGAAGAGACTGACGACATTCAGATTATTTACCGTGCTGCAAGACGTCTTGCCTACAAAATTCATCCAGATGCCAATTCTACTAGTACGAAACAATGGGGAGAGTTCGAGCCATTTTGGGACGCAATTAGAACTCAGCGAAAGGATAGGAATCGCACATTTGTTTTTCCAAATATCGAATCTGATACAAATTTTGCTTCAAACGCTCAAGGAAAGCGGGAAGGCAGTAGACCCCGAGAACCGAAATCGACGAAACGGGGACAAGATATCCATGTAATGACCAAGATCAAATTCGATCAAATTGTTAGCGGATGCCAAAAACGAATCCGAATACCAGAAGAATCTAGCAAATTTATACCCGGACAAGGTATTCAATATCTACTCTATGAAGTAACTCCAACTCCACTTTGGTTAACACAAAGTGGTTCCGTGGACGACCGTGCCAGAAACGCAGTGTTCAATAAGAAAGTTGTTATAGAGGGTGCGGGACGCGCTGGTATAAATGGAGGAAAAAGTGGAAATCTCAAAATCTCATTTAACGTCGATGTCACTGGTGCAAGGGCTGGCCAAGATTTGATCGAGGAATATTTCAATAAAAAGTTGCAGTTTAAATTACAAAGTTTGCAAGAACAGTACCTAAATCGATTACAAGAACAGCAATTAAAGCAGTGGCAGAATTATAACAATCTTTCATACGCTGATTTATTGGCGATGTACTTACGAGAAAATGAAGTAAATTCAAATTCGAACCAATCCGCCCCACAAGAGTATGAAACAAGAATTAGGTGGGGAAGGGTGGGGTTTATTTGTGGAGCGGTATTCCTGATTATTCGCCTAATACAACTCAAATCTAATGGGTAGAGTGGCGCTACTGTGCAATAACCCTCACAGAACTCTTAAAACTAGACAGCGAGCGCGGCATATTCCTCTTTGCTTGTAACGATCGTGAGATCGGAAATCGCTCGCGTTGAGCCAACATAAAGCACTTCATCAAAATCACCTGAGTCTCTGGCGGGCATTCCCCAAATGAAAACGACTTCGGCCTCTAGCCCCTTGAATCTCTTGACTGTGTCTAGCAGTACCTTGCCGCCTTGAATACCCTGCTCGATCGCCCACTTGGCTCCGGCGGCAAGTGGCAACTCACTCAGTGCCGCATATTTTTCAGCTTTCCATTGGCTGTCTCCCACAAGAACAACAATTTTCTCTGCTGCAACGCCTCCCGTCATCAGCAACTCAACTATCTTCCGTTGAATCGCCAATGCTTGAGCGTTCAATCCATTGGCCAGCAAATGATGAACTTCCTCACCATCCAAATTCGGCTCTTGAACAGCAGGGCCTTGGTAGTCGCGGTAGGCAAATTCGTGAATTTGTTTTGTGTTTCTGCAATTGAGAGTCAGGCTGTAGGGCGCGTCCGTCATTGGAAAATTCAATTTGTTTGAGTAGAGGTTCTGATGCGTGTCGTAAAAGATGTAAAAAGGACTGGTTTCATAGTCACTCAACAGGAATTCGAGAGGGACCCAGAAATCTTCTCCAAAGTCTTGCCCCTCGTCGCACACAATGGCGTCGAACCGTTCCGAGTAGTAGTCAAGCGCGTATGACAGCGCGACGGGAAGCTGAACAGACCAGTAGTCAGCTTTGGGATAGGCCCGAGTAGCGTCATCCATGCAAGTCACCCCGGGCATGGCATCTGCGATTTTCACTATCCGTTTGCAAAGGGTGTGGAAATTCATCACTTCTACATTTGAATAGTCTTTTAGCTGATCCGCCAGGTACTTGGCCAGCTCGCGGTTGAAACAAGTTAGTAGTGTTCTAAATCCTTCATTCGCCAGACGCTTCGTTTTTTCCAGCGCAAGCAGCGTTTTCCCGGTTCCTGCACCTCCGCTTATTGCCGCCCTTCTCCGCGAGGCAATGAAGTCAAGTAACTGAAATTGGTTTTCGGTTAGTTCAAGGCGCTTCTTACCTAGAACCGCGATTCTTCCACCAAGAGTCACCTCTGCATTAATCGGATGGACAAAGACGCTCTGTAAAAGCTTGCATCCTTCCTCGCCGAATTTCGCATCAGCCGTATCTCGCCAACACTCGAAAACCGCCTTGACCCAGCTTTCAATTCGTTCGAGATCATTTTGGTCTCCAACCAATTCCTGTCTCAAGTCGAGCCTGAACATGAGTTGGTTCTTGAGAATGTCGGGGAAAAAGACTGCATGCCCCATCGTCGCCGAGTTGAGAAATGTTGAGTTCTTGCTCATCTCCCCGATCTTGGATTTGACGGCGTATTTTGCGTTTAAGACCTGCTTAACAGGGTCCTTGATTTCATGCGCCACTCCACTTCTGTCAATTGAACTCCAGGTTGACCCATCAAATCTGATGCCCCCACCTTTGACTTCGAGTGTGAAATAGCCATATTTCGGGTGTGACACTATGAAATCAGTTTCCCCGTCTCTTGCCCCCTCGGATTCACGCTTAAGAATCCACCTAGGCTGGAAGATGATCAGATAATCATCTGGGAGTGAGTCTCTTAGCGCCTTGTAAAGCTTAACTTCGGCCGAAGATTTAACTTCGCTGAGCTCCTTTTCACCTAGGAGTGGAAAGATCCTAGCCATTGATTTTCTTCATAAGTGTCGGGTTGTAAGGAAATGGCCGAGGTTCTGTTCCGTCATCAAAATCCAAATAGACGACCACTGAAGTTCCTCGTATTTTCCAATCCACGAGAAAGCATGGGCCTAATTTCCTGTGATGGATTAAGCACCCGATGTCCTCCGTTTGGATGGCATCCACGATATCGGAGTGAGCCTCAAGCCCAAGCTCCTCAAATTGAGCAATTTCCTTCCATGCATCATTGAATTTGTATCCTTTGATGTATGAAGCTGGATTTTGTATTTTGTGGATCCTTCTATTCTGATTCTGAAAATTTTCAACTACATAAAGCCAATACTGGTCTTGTTTCGAGTAAGCCATTTTGAGCTGGGAGAAGGAGAGTTCGACTCCCGTTGCCCCCCATGCGCCAGTAACACTCTTTACCTCGATAAAGCGAATTTCGTCATCTTCCGGATCGTCTGTAGAACCTTGCGAACTTTCAATGTCGTATCCCTTATTCCTATCCGGCATTTTGAAGGGATCTCTGCCTTCTTTCCTTTCATACTCCATTACAAAATCAACGGCTTTCTCTCCATTTCTCTTATTCTCGGCAATTCTCTCTTTCGTCTCGGAATCACTTCCATTTAACACATAGATGAAAGCTCTTCGAACCTCTTGTTCTTGACCCGGACCTGCGCCCTTGCCATGCCTTGGTTTGCCAGGACCAGTCTGGTCTCCTGGGTTCCCCGTTCCCCCCTGGGGTGTATCTCCGACGCCTGCAGGGTCGGATACCGTCGGGCCGGGATAGGGGGTTGCGCCACCTCCGCGACCAGGTTTAACTCCATCAATCCCGGTAGGACCTTTGTCCGGGCCGCTCTGCCCAGGGGAGGTTCCATCCGATGGAATTGCTACCTTTGGCCCCCCTAGTTTCGGTTCTTGGGGGTCTGTCGGTTTGGAAACGCTCCCGCCTGCAGGAGCTTTCTGGTCCGCTGTCGGACCGAGTCCTTCTTCAGGGTGGTCAGGCGGATCGGCAGGAGGGGCGTTCCCATCTCCGCCAAATTCTGTAACTACTGTCGATGGAGAATCTAATGGCTCGAATTCTTCGCGATGTTCAAAGGAGTAGCCCAATCTGGTCAAATATGCAATGCCCTCCGCCGGCTCCTTTGTCATAACAAAGTCCAAAGTGCCCACTGCGTTTCTGATGTCGTTTTCAGCTACGGCTGGCATTACTTGATGCAACAACTCCTGAAACAACTCCAACCAATCAACCGACGATCCAACTTTTGAATTTCCGCTTGCGATATAGAGCTCTCGCTTCGCTTGATCGTAGAAAACAGGGGTAGTAATAATTTGGCTTTTCGAAGTGCCTGAAGAGAATCGAAGGTTCCAATGAGACTGAACTTCCTGGACCTCATAAACTTCTACGGCATTCCAAAACTCTCCTGGATCAGTATCGCCTTTTAGCGCAGACAGAATCCTACGAATGCATTCACCTCTGTCATTCAATGATTTTTGGGTCGTTGCCTTCCTAACTGGAGATCCTTTAATTTCTCCACGCTTTGCGTCAATGCTTTTGCTGACATAAGGAATCTCAAGTTCCGCTAACAATTGTGGAAAGAGTTCTGAGTATTCAACTATGTATTCATCAAATACGCCTTGGAACTGCTTCGAAAACCACTCACTATCAGGAATGAAAATGGCCCGTTTTGCAACAAACCTTTTTTCCCGTGATAGATATAGATTCTCCTGTTGCAAAACAGCTAGTGATTCATCGATCTCGCCTCGCTCGCGCAGCCAATTCAATTGTTTCATGCATTGCTTATACACATTGCTGTGTTCATCTCTCAAAATTCTCTCTGGGTGCCCAGAAGCAAAATCCCGAAGCTCGCGGAGTACCTCTACATAATCTCTGGATCCAGGTCGCGTCTTAACTCCTGTTAATGCGAGAAGTTCTTTAAAGTCGAGAAGTGTCCCTGCAACTTTATACGCCCAAGGCTTATCCAGGTGAGGCTCTTCGAAATAGAGTTGTGAAGGTTTTAAGTAGTCTTTTCCTATCAAATAAATCGGGGTATCTCTAAGTTTCTTTAATTCGCTTTGATCGGCCACATTCGCAGTTCTCTTTGCGACCATGTTTAGATATGTGTAAATGCTGTTATCTAAGGGGTACTTCTGCAATCGGCAAGTTTCAATATGCGAAAGCACTAGTTTTAACTCAGGTTCAGCCTTTACTCCCAATTTATTAACGACAAACGCAAGGGTCTTTCTACTCGCATCGGGAAGACCTACAACCAAAGCATTTCTTTGAGTAGAAAAGTGCTTTGCGTATTCCGGCGAGTAGAGCTCCGAGGGGCGTCGCCAACTGGAATCATCACCCGAGGCTGGCAAACAGTGCTGGTCCTTTACCCTCTCCAATTCTCTTTCGAATGACTCACCGCTTGCCGATTCATTCTTCTCCGCAAGAATTGCGAGAATTTTGCCCACCTGATTTCGCCTAGTTGGACTAATCCTCGCACTTACGATTTTTAACCACAAAGCTATCAATTGCTCGACCGATGGTTGGGCTTGAACTCCCAATTTCTGGAAAAGCTGTTTAACCCTTGGCTCCTTGGAGATGTAACTTTCATCGAGCCACAAGTCAAAGTCACTTCCAAATAATTCTGCTATTTTCCGATCGTAAAAAACAACTTGCGATGGAGTGCAAAAGGTTTTCCCATGAGTTGGAACAATATTCGCGGCTCGCAGGGCTTTCAATATTTGAGGATCATCAAAAACCTTAGGCTGATTGGAGAGCTCAAGAAAGAGTTTTCGATAGTCGGATTTTTCGATCGAGTTTTGCTCTGTTGAGAAGAATGCGGGAAGAATTTCCAAAATGTAATTCTTGATGTTGAGAGTCTGAGCCTTCAACCGGTCAATGAAGAATTTTCGATGTTTTTCACTTAGAGCAGCAATATTTACTATTTGAGCTATCTTGAGTGGATCTGAGAATTCGCCCAAGACTTTCCCATCATTCCGGGAAATAAGCGACCCATTCATGGAGGGCCACATGGCCAACTCAGATAACTCCCTAAAGTCATCTTCCTGAATATGCCTGTTGTAAGTGATATCGAAAAATAGGTCGTAGATCTTTTCCAGAACCTTTGCTTGTTTGCCGTTCGTCTGGCTAAGAAGACGCTCTGCGACCAATTGCACAAGTTTCCCAAGAGTCAGCTGAGTACAGAGCCCCCACACTGAGGAAAGATCGCGCATCCCGGTTGATGCGATCCGTATATCTGGAAAGAGAAAAGCAAAGTCATTGGTTTTTATTTGCTCTTCCAGTGCAAAACAATTTCTCGGTGAAACCACCCGAAAATTGTCTGTGACAACAAAGGTGAGTGCCTTTAGCCTTAGAATCATCAGATCATCTAAGGATGTCTTCTGAAACTTAGGAAGATAATCGTTCAGAAGTTCTTGCAAGGGTCTAAATCTGGCCTCGAATACATCTAACGAAATCTGATCTTGATTTGATGCTAACTTGATCCACTCGCACTGCTCCATCGCCTTTACTATCACCCCCAATTCAACTTTCTGCGCGCCTAGTAGAGTTATCACGTCAAGATATCGAGCCAGCTTTCTGTGAATGGGGTGGAGCCCAAGGTCAACTAGGGATGCTTTTTTCCGGGTTAAATTTTCACCGTCTACAACTAGAACCTGTTTTACGGGAAATAGCTGCTCCCCTTCTCCCTCACAAAGCACCAATGCGTGATTCGGAATTTCGTTCTTCATTTCGACCCAGAAAGTTTCAAAACTAGGTGAAATCGAGTTGACTGCTTCTCGCGCACGTGTTGCCAATCCCAAGCATGAATTCACAAGATTCCAAAATCTCTGATCTCCCAGCCGGTCGTGAAGCTCCCTAACTCGCAGAGAAAGACTCTTTGCCGCGACCTTCAGAATTGTGGCATTCCATACGCTTTCCGCCTTTGAGGCATCAGATCCTTCGAATCTGACATCTTTCCTATTCGTGTCAATGAAGAAGTCACCATTTATGCAAACCGGTATTTCAATTTCCACCTCAGTTGGCAGAAATGCGAATATGCGACCCGGGGAATCCTTATTGGCATCAATTGGGACTGCAATCTGGACAGTTTTCCTTCTGCCGTGTCTAGCCAGTTCTACATATTGATTTTCTAGTGAGGTAAATTCAGGTTCCGCATCCACATCGAGCAAGTACCAGTTTTCCACTCTTCCATCACTCGTAAAGTGTATTGATTTTTCTTCACTATTTTTTTTCGATATGACACACTTTTGAAGAATCTTTGAATTTCGTGCAATCTCTACGCTTGAAACATTTGAAAGAAAAATTAGGGAATTTTCCACTTTGGCGCTGATCCGTTGAGCCATTTCATCGAGCTTACTGAGATCGACAGTTTCTCCATAAGTGAGAGCGCGTCGCATTTTCGACTCTGGATCCACAGCCCATGGCAGTCGAATTTCTGTGCCTGGAATTTCAGTCTTTAGAAACTGCACTTGTTTCATTAGCGGATGGAACTTCAATCCTCTTCCGGCGCTGCGAATTTCGGGAGAGTCAGTAACTTGATAAACACTAACAAATCCAATTCCGAAGCGTCCTATCTTCTGCTCCACTGAATGCGGTTTGTCCCCGCTGGCTATTTCTCTAAGCCGGTGCCAATCGCACATTTCTAGAGGGTTGTCTTCTCGCATCGAGCATTCAGCCAATTTGAAATCTCTGCAGGAAACGAACAGAGAGTCCGTCGTGATGATGAGCGCTTCATCCGAGATTTCAAAGCGTACACTTCTCGATTTGCTGTCTTCAGCGTTTTGAAGAAGTTCAAGAGTCATGGATTCGTATGTACCGAGATTGTTCAACGCCCCGTTGATTGTTCCAGGAATGGAGACGCCCATGGGCCCAAATTCGATCTCATCGATGATCTCCAAATAGCACCCCCAACTTCCCTGCATATTTAGGTAGAGACTAACTTTCATTATTGGTCAGTTCAATAGACGGTGTTGGATCGCGAATTTAACGAAATTGATTCGCAAGAGTCCAGAAGGGGCGAGCTGATTCATAAACCAACTTGAATGGTTCAACAAATGGGTCAAGCCGTCCATCCAAGCGCAAGCTACGAGTGCCAAGAGTTAAAACTGCCAATATCGCGTCTGACCTGCGATTTCAAAAGTGCGCTTGAAGGGATTCGAACCCCTAACCTTCTGATCCGTAGTTTCTTGAACACGAGATCTACAAGTACCTACGCGTTTCTGGTGTTTTCCTTTTGAGCGTAAAAGGGTCGGTTCCGTCCCCTGCTGTACCCACTCATTTCAAGTCATACCCAGACTCCTGCGACCAAATTACGACCAAATCAGGAAGAGAAATTCCGACAGAGTAGGCGGGATAAACCGCTTCTAGTCGTTTTATAGTGTCCGTGTATTCCATTAAAAAGGACCGAGGTTCTTAGCCTCGATACATGCCTATAGGAGTTGACCTCCTCTATGCCTTGCTTCAGATCTGAAAAGGGGTTTGAGCCTCCATGTATTCCAAGAAGAGGTGCTCTTCCTCTGTTCATTCGGTCGTCGTGGAATGATAATTGGAGAATGGAAGAAGATATTTGGAAAGACTGGAAACCAGGAAATAAACGAGCTGCTGAAATGGCGCGAAGGGAGAACTTCATTTCAGAAATACTGCAGAGGCAGAAAATTGTAATTCCTGGCATTGAGCAGCTTGACCTGCTGGAAGTCGGAAATGTTTGCGCCGATGCTCTCTCCAAAGGGTTTGGTTACGACAAGACTTCCAAACTCTTGCAGCAGGAAGTAAAACATTCAATTTTGAGTGGTCCTGATGGAATCAGCCTAAACATCGCCTGGGTGGTTTGTGCGACGGCTGCCGAAGAGGCGAACTACGAGTCCTACCATGATTTAGGGGTCGATGAAGTTGAATGGATTGGTTGGGCAGATTGTTGTGCTATCTGTTCCTTAAATATCGGGCAAAAAGTCAAGGTGGGTTCGCCTTTTAAATCAGGACACCTATTTCCACCATGTTGTTTAAGTTGTCCATGCTCGACAACTCCAGCCGAAGTTGATTACTCCGTTTTTGATTTCTCAGCAAAGCTTAAGAAGGAACTGGATGAAAAGAAGTAATAGTTTTTCTGTCGTCGCAGCAGTCATAACTAATCAACCTAATTTGAATCCACACTGCTAGTGATGGTGCTTTTTTTGCGCATAAAATAAAACTTCGTTATCCAGGGTATGTCTAGTTAAATCTCTTCAATTGCTGAGTATCTTCGATTTCTCGGCATTGAATTCAGCTTCGCTCAAAATTCCATCATCAAACAACTGCTTTAATTTCAACAATTCATCAGCTTTTGAAAAACTCTGTGTTTGAGTTGTTTCAGATGGTGCGCCTCGTTTTGCTAGGTCTTCCTGTATCGCATTTTTAATTTTTAATTTTTAAAAAATCTTCCATTTCATTTTTTGTGAAAACAACTGTGTTTTCATCTTTATGAGCATCAAAAGTTCTACTCGTCGCCGTTTGGCGACCTTCAATCGCTCCAGAAATTATAAGCTTCAAGAATCCGCGGGTGAGTGATGAGGCTTCTTTCCAATCTATTGCTTGCACGGAATTCAAAGGAATTTGCTTCTCATTCTTTCCATGAGTTGATCGAGCGACAAACCCTTTTCTGGTGATAATGATGACAGAATTATTTAATTCCATTTGACCGTTGTAACCTGAAGCCTTCATTTTTAACTCCCATTGAATTGTTATTATCCAACTCTCTCCTAAGATCTTTGTAAAAGCAAGATTATTTAAGTAAAAAATACTAAACACCATGCTCCTTGGGTATATCTGCAATGTCAGCTCAATAGACTCCAGGTCCCCATGGTTTCTGTTGATCTTTCTCTTTTTTGCGCTTAGTGAAATTAGTCTCGATACCGTGCTCTTCGGCATATTTGACGCCAAGATCAATCATCTCACCCATGTCGCGTACAGACTCTTTCAGGTCATATTCAGGCTCTTCATAAACAACCTGATGCTTTTCTGGTGAATAAAGACCGATTAGCTTGGCACGTAGATCGAAAACTCGAAGTAGAGCATTAATTGTAGGAATATTGCCTTCCATTGCTTTATCCCATAGAGCTGACTGAACTACATTCAATCGCTCAAGCTCCAGCAAACGCCATTCGCCTAAGTTTTCAAGTGAAACAACTTCCCGTGCTCTCTGATAAGCCTGATAAGCGCCGGATGCATCCGCATATTTCAATTCTTTAGCGATTTCCTTGAAGGTTTTGCCTGATAACCGTAATTCATAAGCACGCTGTTCTTTAGGTGTCATTGGATACTTCTTTCTATTGATTTACTTGTGAGAGATTTTGATTGGTTTGTTGAATCGCCTCCAGATTGGCGTCATAGGCGTCATAGGCGTCATTTAGGGTGACGGGAATGACGGGAGTGACGGCTTTTAGCGGGATGTACCTGCTCCAGGCATCGTTGAAATCCGATCTCTTGTACCCGCGCACGGTGCTAGTTCGGTTTGAGGCTATGCCGTAATTTCTAAGTAACTTGGCAATAAGTGAACCATTGAAGCCCTGCATTGAGCCCCAAGGAGATTCCTCTAAAGAACTCAATCTGAAAATCAAATCCTTAGTCGGTACGAAGTCCCCTGTCATTACTTCGCGACAATCTCCAAGCAGTCTCAATTGGAGTGAGATGTCATCTGGGTTATCAAGTTTGGCACTTAAGGCTTTAGATGCATTAAATATTCTCAAACGCCATTCTTCATCGATATTTTCAGCAATTTTGAGGAGTGGCTTCCAAACATCCCGCGCTCGTGCATTGAGTTCACCAGGAAACTCAGGTTGGGTGTCCCTAAACAGGTGACGATTCTCAGCTACCCATTTTTCAAGTCGAAGTCGAATTGTTCCAAAAACTAAATCAATCTCATCGGATTCATATTCGCTAATAGATTCGTGGGGCATTTTTCTTCGCATTTCAATCAGTATCGAACGATCGGCAATTGTTTCAGGAATAGCAGAAGTCCCAATTCCCGCGAGAACGACGGGACAGAAGACTCGGAATTCTTTTGGTTCAAAATTATTTCCTTCACAACGAATAATTGTGCTACCCCGTTTAAAACCTGAGTTTCCAATTCCACGAAGTGCTTCTGCTTTCTCTTTATCCGCGTTACGACCGAAAATTGTGTCAGTCTCATCAATTATAATCGTGCAAGTTTCGTCCTTCTCAATTGTTCTGTAGAGAGCAGGCGCCGAGATATTCGACGTTAGACGTGAATTTGAAAGCAAGTGATGAATCAGTTCGAGGATTGTTGATTTGCCACAGCGTTTTTCGGGTGACCAAAATGCAAGCCGAGGCGAAAAATCAAATTCCTCAGTAGCGAGCGCAAATGCGCACCATATCGCTACGGCGTCATATTCAGCACCCGTTCCAAGCACCACATAATCACGTAAGAAAAATTCTAAATCGTTAAACGGGTGTCTATCCATTGATGCGCCCAGTCTTTCGCAGATAAAGGTAAATCTTTGAATCAAAAATAGTCCCAGGAATATCGTGGGCAATTTGAAGGCTGCATTTACCTTCAGAACGCAACTTTGATATTTCGATTGGTTCAAAAGTGGTTTCCGGGAATGAAGAAGCTACGAGGACTTCCAAGTAATCGGTGAGGTTTAGATTGCGATCATTTGAATGGAATGCATTAGACATCATTCTTGGCTCTCCGCATCTGAGATGTATCGGCAAATCTCCGACTCTGAAAATCGCAATGCTCTACCGATTCGCACTGGCTTGAGTTTGCCTAACGCAATCTCCCTATAGGTGGTTGAGCGAGAAAGCCCAGTGCGTGCCAGGAACTCCCCCAATTTGTGCAGTTTTGGAGCTTCATTAGTAATCATCGTTTTCCTTTGTTTCTTGAATGCTCTTTGCATCCTATGGAACTTATTGTTATAGTTTGCAAACCCTCACACAAATACAGGGCGAAAAACTGGTCGTTTTCACTAAGGAGCGTCAACGCATTATGAAAAATATTGAAATTAGCCGTCTCTCACTTATTGACCCGCCCGTAGACACGCCTGCCGGAGTGGTTTTTAAACGCTTCAGAGCCACCATCCGTAATTATCGCGAGACGGGAGCAACTCTCGAACTCGAGATTCAACTTCGAGACGCCCGCCAGACCAATGGCAATCGCATCATTGTCGAGCGGCTTCACATAGATCAAAAAGATGAAACTTCGCTTGGAGTCACTGGCGAAATACTCAGAAAAATCGCCGTCCAGGATCTTGCTGAGAAATGTGTCCTTGCTGCTATTGAAACTTTTTTTCCGAATAGCAGGCCGAACAAAAAATCTTCCCTGAGAGTTCCCTCTGCCGCTGATGTGTCACGTACCGAATTGGTTGCGTACACAAGTTTGAGTCTCGGGTTGAATCCATCTGTAAAAGAAATCCAAGAGGCTCTAGCTAAGGATGGTGTGAATCTCGAGGAGGGAACAATTCGAAACTATTTGACTAAGGCAAAGAAGGCTGGGTTAATGGCGGTATCAGGAAATACCGAGTATGAACTGCCAGAAATGCTGCAAGGCTTAAACCCAGACACGCTGTCAGCGGAAGGCTATTTAATAGACAAGTTGTTAACGGATTCGGCAGTTTCTGGGCAACCTCCAATCAGCCCCCAAGAGCATCGCCGTCGAATTGAGAACGCCAAAATTATCAAAAGGCAATCTGAGGCTAGACAAGCTCAAATTCTTAAATTGAAACACCTAGAGGAGATTACAAAGCAAAAATCTTCAAAGTCCATCAAAACGAAAGGAAGGTAAATGAAAAACGGAATAGCCAAACGCGGTTCAACTTATTCGTATATTGTGCGAATACCTGATCCGAAAACTGGAAAAACAAAACCGCATTGGGTTAGCGGTTTTAAAACAGAAATCGAGGCAAAAAACGCTCGAGATAAGGCACGAGTAGCCTCAACAAATGGGACATATATATCTCCATCAAAAGTCCTCGTGGGAGACTTTCTCACAGAATGGATAGGTATCCACGCTCAAACTTTAAAGCCTAAAACGGCCGACGATTATGAACGAATGATTACCACCTATATCAACCCGAGAATCGGCAAATTGCCTATTTCTCGGCTACGGCCTGCAGATGTGGCAAAAATGTACCGAGAGCTATCGGAGGCAGGGGGTGCAAATGGAGAAAAACTCTCCGGGCGAACTGTCGCTTATGTTGGAGCTGTACTAAAAAATGCGCTCGCTTACGCCGTCGAGGTAGAGGGCCTCATTCCGAAGAATGTTGCTAAAGGTGTTCCTGTTCCGAAGAACGACAAGAAGGTAAACGAACCCTTCTCTGTAGAGGAAGTTCGTACTTTCCTCTCAGCTTCGAAATCTCATCGCCTTTATGCGCTTTTTCGCTTGGCGATATATACGGGTGCAAGAAAAG
>Ga0316218_1002474_pt1 | contig 17011 bp, 13 predicted proteins | sample TBH18003metaG_FD_203634 | JGI IMG/M metagenome (GOLD analysis project Ga0316218, IMG submission 203634) | Freshwater microbial communities from Trout Bog Lake, Wisconsin, USA - TBH18003 | ecosystem: Environmental > Aquatic > Freshwater > Lake > Hypolimnion/Profundal zone | place: USA: Wisconsin...
GAGTTTCGTGAGACGTGAGGCGTGAGTGGGATGAAAAACCGTGAGTTTCGTGAGACGTGAGGCGTGAGTGGGATGAAAAACCGTGAGTTTCGTGAGACGTGAGGCGTGAGTGGGATGAAAAATCGTGAGTTTCGTGAAACGTGAGGCGTGAGTGGGACGAAAAACCGTGAGTTTCGTGAGACGTGAGTAGTACAAAATACTTTGTATTGTTGTTGATTAGTTTAGAATTTAATTATAACTCTTATAATATATTAACAGAAATTGATAAAGGAGGATTGAGTTCTCCTTTTTTTTGTGTGTTGTTTTTCTTATGGTTGGTTAATTGAGAATCGGGAAGATAAAATAGTTGGGTTTTTGCATAGAATTAGTGGCTATTTACATACGATTATCTAATATTTACATACGATTTTACTGTATTTACATACGATTATTGTATTTATACATACAATTACATTGTATTGAAATACGATTATACTATTTATAAATACAATTTGATAGTTTATACATTTAAATAGGCTGTTTTTAAATTGAAATTCACTGAATATGAATAAAAAATGGTTGTATAAAAGTCAATATTTGCAAGGGTTGCAGAGGATTTTGGACAATAATTGTACGATGGGGGGTAATGTAATTTAGTTAAGGGGATAATTGTTCTACCCCGTTTGGGTTGGTGGTGTGTGTAGGCGATATTTAACCGGTGGTTGACACTATGGGTTATTCTTTTTAAACTCCGTTGGGGTTTTTAACGTAAGAATGTTGGAATAAATGGAGAAGAATGTAAAAGTCCCGTAAGGCAATAATGCTTTACGGGACTTTTGTTTATACTAACCTTTGTATGGGTGTGTTTATTGTACTCCCAAGGATTTTAAGAATGCTTTTGAGTTGGATGGACGGCCGAGGAAGTTTTTCAGCATTACATCTTCGGGTAGGGTAGACCCTTTCTCGAGAATTTGCTGACGGTAACGAAGACCAAGTTCTTTGTTCATCACTCCTTTTTCCTGAAAAACAGAGAACATATCCTGTGCAAATACTTTGGACCATAAATAACCGTAATAATTGGCGGCATAACTATTGAGATGCGTGAAACTACAGATGGCATGGTAGCCTTCGACGGCAGGCAATTTATTGATGGTAAATAAATCCTGTGCTACCTGATTGATACTTTTTCCTTTAATGCTATCGTATTTGTCTTCGAAGGTAAAATCGATGGTTCCAAGGTAGAGCTGACGGGTGTACTGATAAGCCACCCCAACCAATTGTGTGGCTTTCATTTTATTGAACAAAGAAAGCGGAAGGGTTTCGCCGGTTTTGTAATGAGTAGCAAACAGTTTCAGCGATTCATATTCCCAACACCAATTTTCAAGGAACTGAGAAGGCGCTTCTACAAAATCGCCCTTTACATTGAATGGTCCCTGCGAAGCAAGATCGCTACGGCCGAGCATACTATGAACAAGATGTCCGAATTCGTGGAAGAGGGTTGTGACATTGGTATGATTGAGCAGGGAAGGATTGTCTTTGCTGCCTTCCGGAAAATTGCAGATAAGGGCTGAAACGGGTAAAATTTCTTCTTTACCTATATTGCTGTACTGAGAAATTGGAAAACAGGCAAAATGGGTGTATTTGTTGGCACGGGGATATAAATCGAAATAGAAAGTACCTATTTTCTGACCGTTTTTAAATATATCGAAACTTCTTACTTTATCATGCCACACCGGTAAATCATGAGTTTCCTTGATTTGTATATCGAACAACTGTCCATATACCTTAAACATGCCGGCAATGGTATTGTTCATCTCGAAATATTCCTTTACTTCATCGGTATTCAGTTTATATTTTGTGTCGAGCAATTTTTTCTGATAATATGGAATATCCCAAAGCTTTAATTCGTCTTTCAATTCTGGATTTAAAGTAGCTTTCAGGGCTTTCAGTTCTGCCAATTCGCTATTTAAGCTTGGAGTAAGCTTAGCTATCAGGTCATTTAAGAAATGCCATACATTTTCGGGGGTCTGACTCATTTTATCGACCACAGAAAAAGCAGCATAACTTTTAAATCCAAGTGTTTTGGCCAAGAGATTGCGGTAATACAACAAACTATCGAGCACTTTTATGTTTTTAGGAAAAGCGCGGTCGTTGTATTTAATCATAGCCGTGTGGCGAGTATCGGCATCGGCGGCATTGGTAATTAATTCTGTATAATTTGGTCCGTTGATATTGACAACATATCTGTTTTCTCCTTTTTTCCATTCTTTCAGTTTGGCTTCATCCACGCCTTTTAACTGTTGCAAGGTAAAAATGGCGCTATCCTTATATTCGGCTATGTTTTTATCGAACTGAGTTGAATAATTTATGAGCTGAGCGTTTAGATTCTCGAGCGTTTTTCTTTCTGCAGCAGACAATTTCATTCCATTTTTTTCGAAAGAAAGAATATTCTCGTCGAGGAATTTCTTTTGAGGAACAGTAAGGGTTTTAGCTTCTGCCGTCAGGCTATAATTCTTGATGGCTTTGTACAGATTTTCGTTGAGATTGATGTTGGAAAGATATAAACCTAATTTTTCGTTTTCATCGTTGGCGGCATCGCGGGTACTATCGTTGCTATACGTGCTTGATATCAGTCCAAGTTTGTAGGACAAATCGTTTAAATCGTACAGAATAGCATCGAAAGGTTTGATGGTGTTGGCAAAAGTCCAGGTATTTTCTTTTACAGCACAAATTTTAGCAATGTCGTTGTCGGAAGTTTGAATAGCTTCGGCAACAGCCTGTTTAACTGCGGTGGCATTTACTTTATTGAAGGCAATGGGTTTGTTGCTATGGATAAGCAACGGATTTTTACTTGTTGTCTGAGCAAGGATATCCCTGCTACAGGTTAGAAACAAAAAGAGGCAAAGCAATTTTACGTAATTCATATTCTGAAAATATTTAAGCAACGAAAATATAGCATAATGGAAGTTGAGGACCATAAAAAAGGACGAACGTGATATTGTGCATATCGGGTTCGTCCTTTTTTATGGTAGAAATATACTTTAATCGTCGTCTTTTTTACTCTTTTTATTCAGCTTTACAAATGCAGAACGGGAAGGTGCGGGCGTAATGGCCTCCATTCCTTTTATTCCTTTCCATAATATCTGATTAAAAATCAGGTCGGGTACTTTATCTTCTTTTGTAAAATCATATTTTTCGCTTAACTGTGTCATGGCATTCTGTTCTTTGTTGGTTTCATTCAAATCGATATTCTCGGGAACATGATTGAAAGCAGTAAAATCGGGTTTTGAAGTGAAACTACGAAACATAGAAGTAGCGGCTGCATCGTATTGGGTCATAGGAGGCAATCCTAAAATAAGTTCGATGGTGCGCAACATGCCGGAAGTGGAATACATGGTATGATCAACAAAGTTTCGCTTTACATAAGGGCCGGCAACATAAGCCGTACTGCGATGTGCATCTACATGGTCGGGACCATTCTGTGCATCGTCTTCTAAAATAAACACCACACTCTGATTCCAGATAGAACTATGGCTGATATACTCAACAAGAAGCCCTACCGATAGGTCATTGTCGGCCACATTGGCAAAAGGAGTGGGCCTTCCTTTGCGCAATCCTTCGGTATGGTCGTTTCCAAGGCGAATTGTATTGAACTGAGGCAATTGATGGATGGACAATAAGGAATCGAAATCCTGTTTCCATTGAGAAAAACGGGTTGTATCGCGAATACTTAAGTCCCATCCGGTAAAATAGTTGCAGGTATGGTTTTTCAGAATGGGAATATTTGGTTTATAATCGTTCATAAACTCGCCGTAGGAGCGATAAGAAACATTATTAAGAGAACAGGTGTTCCAGATAAAGGCTTTATTGTCGGCAATTGATCTATAGCCTTCTGCTTCATAAGCACCACCTCTTCCACCGTAAGAAGTTGGCCATGTTTTTTCGAGATAATCGGTAGCATAGGCACCCATACTCCAGTTATGACCGTCGGCACTTACTTCTGCATCTACATAAAAGTTATCGAGCAATACAAAATCGTTTACAAGCTTGTGTTGATTGGGCGTAATATTGTTTCCAAACAAAACGAGGTTTTTATCTCCGTTACCTTTTTCAACATCTCCGAGAACCTGGTCGTAAGTGCGGTTTTCTTTAATCACATAAAAAACATATTTAACAGGAGAGGCTGTTCCTACTTTTTGAGGAATGGGATTACCGGCTTCGCCAAAGGCATTTAACTCCTTTTCTTTGGTATAAGGAGTGTTGCGATATACCATCTGTGAATAAATGCTGAGTTGTTTTTCGGAAGGCACATCAATCATGCTAAGGGTTCCTTTAAAAAGCCCGGCAATGTATTGAACCTCATCGGGTTTTTGATTATCGCCCTGCTGATATTTTACTTTTTGTTTTACTTTCATAGGATTGGGTCCTTTTGGATTGGCCATGGAAGTGAAACCTTTTCCATTGCTAACGAATATTTTTTTACCAATCGCTTTTACATTGGTTGGATACCAACCCACCGGAATAAAACCTTTGGATAAACTAAAGCCGGGTTTGCTAACATCGAAAACGGCTAAGCAATTATTGTCGGCATTGGCAATATAGAGTGTTTTTTCATCTGGACTCAGCGCTACACCATTGGAAGTAGAACCACTTGGGGCATTGGGAAATAAAGCAGCATTTAAAGTTTCTATAACTTTCTGATGAACTACATCAATCACTGAAACAGAGTTATCATTCGCATTGGCGGCATAGAGATATTTGCCGTTGGAAGAAAGATAAATTTCGTTTGGATTATCACCTACGGGAATTTCTTTGATAATATTATCAGTAATGGTATTGTAATAGATTATTTTATCGCCACCCCAAAGTGAAATATAGAGTGTTTTTTTATCGGGAGCCAATAAACAAGTGTATGCTTCAGCACTTAAAGCAGTGGTATGCAGGATTGTCTTTGTTTTCAGGTCAATTTTATATAAGGAATTGTTTTCTTTGGTGACCACATATAGTATCTGATGAACATCGTCTATTTCTATCCCCGAAGGGGAAATTTTTTCAGGCCATTTATTGCCAAGAATAATTGAATCGGTTAACTGTAGTTTATTGTTGGTGATGGTATAAACATTAATTCTGTTATCATTACCGGCAGAAGCATATAAAAAATGATCGTTCATGCCGAATTTTAAACCATACCATGATTTTGCAATGACTATTTGGTCTAATATAGTTTCATTTACTGCATCTATCAGTTGAATAGTTTGTGTACTCTGACCATTGTTGGTGACTGCAATCAACTTTTTGCTTTTGCTGACAGCAATATTCAAAGGAAGGTCGCCAAGTGGCAAAGTTCTGCCAACAGGTGATAGACTCCATCCATTAGGAAGCTGAATTCTATTGCTTTCCACCTCTTGAATAGTTTGAGAATGGGCTTTCAGCACTACTAAAAACAATACAATGGATAAATAATATTTCATAACAAAGTTTGTGTAAAAATAATGGTTAAACAGATTTATTGGTTTCGGTTGAATAGTTCGGTATTGTGTTAACGATAAAATAATGTAAAAGAAAATTGTTGATAAGATTCAGTTTATAAAAAACGCCGGTAAACTGAATTTTGTATTTGGCTGTTTAAGGAAAATTTTTTTGATAAAAAGCAAAAGCGGTTAGAATTTTTTTCTAACCGCTAGAAGAAGTGACCCCGCAGGGACTCGAACCCTGGACCCGCTGATTAAGAGTCAGCTGCTCTACCAACTGAGCTACAGAGTCTTATTTATAAAATTCAGGCTGCAAATGTAATGAATCGAAAACTAATATTGAAAAAAGTAAAAACTAAATTATTTGAATTAGCTTTAAGTTATTCTGTGAACAAACTATTTGATATAGTTATTCTTTATTTAGTCTTTAGTTTTTTAAATTCAATTTTATCCACCCAATCCTGCTGCCTTACTAATCTCCAACATTCTTTCTATAGGTTTTCGCGAAGCAATAATCAACTCCGGACTCATTAGTATTTCCGGCGTTTCATATTTAAGGGCTATATACAACTTTTCTAAAGTATTCAGTTTCATATGTGGACAATCGTTACAAGCACAATTATTGGTTGGTGGTGCAGGAATAAATGTTTTATGTGGAGAATCCAACATCATCTGATGTAAAATACCTGTTTCGGTAGCTACTATAAACTCTGTAGCTTCATTATTCTTTGAATAATTCAATAATTGAGTAGTACTGCCAATGTAATCTGCTTTGCTCAACAGTATCTCCTCACACTCAGGATGGGCTATAAGCTTCGCATGAGGGTGTTTTAACTGTAGTTTGATAATCTTCTCTACGCTGAATATTTCATGCACCATACAAGCCCCATTCCATAATAACATGTTTCTACCGGTCTTTTTATTCAGATAAGCACCCAGATTCTTATCAGGAGCAAAAATAATTGGTTCATCAGCCGGTAAACTATTTATAATAGCTTCGGCATTGGAAGATGTACAGATAATATCACTTAAAGCCTTAATATCTGCAGTACAGTTTATGTAGGAGATAACGGTATGATCAGGATGTTTATCTTTAAAAGCCTTAAATAAATCAGTAGGAGCACTATCCGCTAAAGAACATCCTGCATTTAAATCGGGTAATAATACTTTCTTATCGGGATTCAGAATCTTGGCAGTCTCTGCCATAAAATGTACACCGGCAAATAAAATAATATCTGCATCGGTTTGCTTTGCTTTTTGTGCAAGTCCAAGACTATCCCCTAAAAAGTCTGCTATGTCCTGAATATCAGCTTCCTGATAGTAGTGTGCCAGAATGATTGCGTTCTTTTCTTTTTTCAGTTTTTGTATTTCTTCAAAAAGATCCAAGGAAGGATCAATTTCCATATCCAGGAATCCTTTCTTTAAAATGTCCATTTTTTCTATTTCTACAGTGTTCATAATTATGGTAGTATTAATTACTAATACATTATTTATATATCCAAACTATTACTATTACGAGTGTGGATTTCGGGATAACTAAGTTATCAACAAGTTGCAAAGTTAATATTGTTTGGTTTATCCACTATTACCCACAAATAATTAACATCAGGTTTTACTGTTGTAGCAAGTGTTTCAATAGTTTATTAAGAGTTGGGTATAAAAGTCAAAATGTTTATGAACATCTTAAATCAACATTCTGATAACGTTAGTTTAATATAAGTAATTGGTTTCAAGAAATGATTAGGATTATAAAAAGTGCTAAAAGCATATTAGTTATTCTTTTTGAATTCACATTTAATAATGCCTTTTGTCGGGTTATCCACAGTTATCCATACTATTTAAACATTCCATATACAACCGTTGCTGCTATTGCGTTTGGCACCTGTTACAGATGATAAAACATTGGTTTTATTCAATACTCGAAGTAGCCCTAAAAATGCCATAATGATAGCTTCCTTAAATTCTATTATTGACTTTGATGGTATAACCATGTTAGTATCCTTATTGATATAATGTTGTATCCTTTCTATCAGATATTTATTCAATGCACCACCACCTGTTATGAATATTTCTGTTGATTTATCTATTTGTTTCTGATGAAGATTTATAACATTACTGATTTGTATGGCAATATGTTCAGTAAAAGTACTTAATGCATCTTCTACAGTCAATGAATACGATTCTATAATATTATAAATATGTTCAGTACCAAAACTGTTGTTTAATGTTTTTGGATATGATTGTTGATAATAGTCAATATTATTTAAAGTTGAAAGTAAATCAGTATGTATTTTTCCTGATCTGGCTGTTGTTCCATCTTTATCATATTCCATCTTTAGTTTATTAGCTAACAAATTCAATACTCTATTCGCTGCACATATATCATAAGCAATCGTTTCTTTATTATTATGTACAGTGATATTAGCAATACCACCTATGTTTAAATACATGGAATAACCAGGCCATAAATATCTTTCACCTATTGGAACAATAGGAGCTCCCTGTCCTCCTAAAGAAACATCTCCTGACCTTAGGTTTGTAACAACTGTAGAATTAGTCAAAGCTGAAATAGTAGCACCAGAACCTATCTGACATGTAAATCCTTTTGCCGGTTCATGAAAAATAGTATGTCCATGACTGCCTATTATTAAATCTTTCTTATTGATATTATAGGTATCTATAAAATGATTGATTGATTCACCTATATATTTCCCCAGTTCATAATCTGTTTGCTGATAATCGAATGCAGAAGCTTTATGTAAATCAGATAATTTATCATGCCATTCAGGAGTATATGGGTAACAATTAGACTCAATAACTAAATATTTCCATTCTTTATTCTCAAAGTAAAATTCTACATAAACTATATCTATACCATCCAGGCTACTACCACTCATTATACCAATTGTATTGTATCTTATCATACCTTTATTTTCAAATGTTTATAAAATAGATTTACAATATTATACTTTATCAAAACAAAAATTTATTTTTGCTATTGTATGATAATCAATTTAAGTCAGCACCATAGTTTAATCAGTAACTGGATTGCAGAAATCCGTGATGTAAATATTCAAACCGACAGGTTAAGATTCAGAAGAAATCTGGAAAGAATAGGAGAAGTGGCCGCTTACGAAATAAGTAAGAAACTCCCTTTCAAACATGTTGAAACACAAACTCCTTTAGGAATTCATAATAGTAAAGTGATAACAGAGCAACCTGTTCTGGCGACTGTTTTAAGAGCAGGATTACCTTTACACTATGGTATGTTGAATTATCTGGATAAAGCAGACAATGCATTTATATCTGCATATAGAAAACACCATCGTGATGGATCATTTGAGATAAGTCTCGATTCAATGAGTTGTCCTTCCCTGAATGATAGAATTGTAATTATCAGTGATCCGATGCTGGCAACAGGTTCTTCATTGGTGAAGACCATTATGTATATGAAAGAAGAGTATACACCTAAAGCTATTCATATTGTATGTGCAATTGCAAGTGCTACCGGATTGGAATGCATTAAAAGAGAATGTGGCGATGATATTATAATATGGTGTGGAGATATAGATGAAGAGCTTACTGCTAAAGGATATATTGTTCCTGGTTTAGGCGATGCAGGAGATCTTGCTTTTGGTACTAAAATGCAATCTTAGTTGTTATATTATCAATATAGTCAGATTTTAAGCATTAATAAATTAATTACAATAGTTAAATAAACCTTTAAATGTTGTTTTAGGACAGCGTTTATTTTACTTTCGTCTTCTAACTATAAAATGAAGAGATTACTATTTATATTAATTGTTTTAACTGGCATAAAAGCGGTGAATGCCCAGGATCCGCATTTCTCACAGTTTTTTTCTTCACCACTAACATTGAATCCTGCCAACACAGGAAAGTTTGATGGCGTAATTCGTATAGCAGGTAATTACAGGAACCAATGGCCTACTATCAATAATGCATATAATACACAAACTGTATCAGTTGATTTCCGTGTTCTGAAAAATACTATAGGAGATAAAGATATACTTGGTGTAGGTTTCTATGCTTTAGCTGATAATAGTGCCAACAGTGCCGTAAAATTAAATTACTTTTCAGGTTCAGCCTCTTTTCATAAAGCATTAGATGAAGATGGTTTGCAACAAATTGGTATTGGTTTACAAGGTACCTATGCCAATATGTCAATTAATACCAGTGTTCTGACTTTCGAAGATCAGTTAACAAATGCAGGCTTTACTGGAACAACACATGAAACATTCAGTGGTCAGCAATTGTCATCAGTTTATTTAGATGCCAACGCAGGTTTGTTATATTCCGGTAGCGATGGTAATAAAACTAATTATTATGCAGGTGCCAGCATTTACCATTTTTCTAAACCTATACAAAAGTTTACAACAGGAGTAGCATATTATCTAAATCCAAGAATGACTTTTACTGCAGGCGGTTCCTTTCCTGTTGGAGAAAATATTAATCTGCATTTAAGTGGGTTACAAAACCTTCAGGGTGGTGCTTCAGAAACTGTTTTAGGAGGAGCACTTCAGTTTGTTGTAAACCCTGAACAGGAAAAACCTACAAGTGTATATGTAGGTAGCTGGTATCGTATAGGTGATGCCATTTTACCTTATTTAGGATTGGAATGGAACGATTTCAGAGTAGGAGCTTCATACGATATTAATGGATCATCTCTTAAAACCGCTTCACAAAGCCAGGGTGGTATGGAAATCTCTTTAATCTGGGCTTATCGACCTGATCCTGATAAATCAATACGTTGTCCTAAGTTTTAATATATTTGTAAAGTAAAATTTCTAGTATGAAAATATTATTTTCAGTTGCTCTAATTACTATTTCTATTTCAGCCTCAGCTCAAAACAAAACGAATAGTGTAAGTAAAAGTTTATCACCTTGTAAAGACTCCTCTATTGTATATAAATTAAATGCAGATGGCTCTATAGAAGGATATAATAAAGAAAATGGTAAAATAGTTAATGCAAAACTATTTGGTAATAATGACAAAATGCCAATTGCTAAGCCTGATTCTGCTACCGAATATAAATTAAGAGTGATTGATACAGATACGGCTAAAATATCACAGTAATTTTTTTTAAGTCCCTCCGATTTTAGTGAGTCATCTTACCTACCCATATATACCATCAGTATTTGTACATCACTTGGATTCACACCCGATATTCTTGAAGCCTGCCCAAGCGTATGTGGCTTAATCTTTTTAAACTTCTGTAATGCTTCCGACGATATAGCCGACAGCTTATCATAATTGAAATTGTCCGGAATAATCAGGTTTTCCAGCAGACTCATCTTGTCTACCAGTTCCTTTTCTTTCTCTATATAGCGTTCATACTTTACCTGTATCTCAGCCTGTTCCAGAGAATCTGCATCAAAATCCAGACTTTCTTTTAAGGCAGGAATAGTATTCTTCAGTCCTTTCAACTCTACTCCCGGACGAAGAATCAGTTTACTTCCCTTCTGTCTGTCTGAGATAGGTGCACTCGATAATTGTTCCAGATAAGCATTTATATCATTGGGTTCTATAACAGTATTCTGTAGTACAGTCTTTATTTTCTCCACGTTGGCAATCTTCTGATGCACCTTTTTCACCCTCTCTTCTTTTGCCAGTCCCATATCAAAACTTCTTTCAGTTAGCCTGATATCTGCATTGTCCTGACGTAAAAGCGTTCTGTATTCTGCCCTGCTCGTAAACATACGGTAAGGCTCATCCGTTCCTTTGCTGATCAGGTCATCTATCAATACACCAATATAAGCCTCACTCCTCTTCAGTACAAAAGGTTGCTGATGGGTTACTTTCAGATGAGCATTGATTCCTGCCATCAAACCCTGACAGGCAGCTTCTTCATATCCGGTAGTTCCGTTTATTTGTCCGGCAAAGAACAGATTCGATAGTTCTTTGGTTTCCAGATTATACTTCAGTTGTGTTGGTGGAAAGTAATCATACTCTATAGCATACCCCGGACGGAAGATTTTACAGTTCTCAAAACCCGGTATCTTCCTCAACGCTTTTACCTGTACATCTTCTGGCAAGGAAGTGGAAAATCCATTTACATAGATTTCTACCGTATTCCATCCTTCCGGTTCTACGAATATCTGATGTCGGTCCCTGTCTGCAAATCTGTTTATCTTATCTTCTATACTCGGGCAATACCTTGGTCCTCTTCCTTCTATCCTTCCCTGAAACATTGGACTTCTGTCGAATCCTGTCTTCAGTATATCATGCACCTCTGTATTGGTATAGCTGATAAAACAGCTTCTCTGATCTTCCGGTTTAATCTTTGGAGTATCTAAATAGGAGAATCCTATTATCTCATCATCTCCCTTTTGTTCTTCCATCACAGCATAGTTCAGGCTTCTTCCATCTACTCTTGGCGGAGTTCCGGTCTTCAGTCTGGCACTTTCAAAGCCAAATGACACCAGTTGTTCGGTGATTCCGGTAGCTGCTTTTTCTGCTACTCTCCCACCGCCAAAGCGTTTCTCTCCTATATGAATTACCCCATTCAGGAATGTTCCACTGGTGATGACTACTGCTTTTGCATATATCTCATGTCCCAATCCTGTTATTACACCACATACTGTATGGTCTTTTACAATCAGACTTGTAACGGTATCCTGATAAAAATCTACATTAGGGGTTAGTTCCAGCATCTCTCTCCACTTGCCGGCAAACATCATTCTGTCGTTTTGTGTTCTGGGACTCCACATGGCAGGCCCCTTACTCCTGTTCAGCATCCTGAACTGAATAGTACTGGCATCCGAAACTATACCACTATAGCCACCTAATGCATCTATTTCTCTTACTATCTGTCCCTTTGCAATTCCACCCATGGCCGGGTTACAGCTCATCTGGGCAATGGTTTGCATGTTCATGGTAATCAGCAAAACCTTGCTACCCATGTTTGCTGCCGCTGCCGCCGCCTCACATCCTGCGTGACCCGCGCCCGCCACTATTACATCGTATTCTGAAAACATATTATTCTATAAGGCCGCGAAGGTAGTAGTTGTTCCACATGGAACATAGAAACAGACGTTAATTTGCCCTTAGCGTAAATTGTTTCACGTGAAACATATAAACAACAGGATTAGTTGTCTGTTAGATTAACTGTATTGTCTAATATCTTTCATCTTAGTACTAAGTACTGTATTTCATGTTTCACGTGAAACATTCTATTGTCCAAACAAGGCAAGATACTCATCTTCCTTTGCTCTCATCCGCTTTTTGTCTGCAGGCGACTTGTCTTTATATCCGCAAAGGTGCAATACCCCATGAAACAATACCCGGTACAATTCAGTCTTCCAGTTGGTCTCTTCTGTCTTTGCATTGTCCTTTACCCTGTCCAGACTTACATATATCTCTCCCTCCAGATGCATTCTCTTATTCTCCGACAAATCAAAAGTGATAATATCGGTATAGTAATTATGCTTCAGGTACTGTTGATTGATGTCCAGCAGAAAATCATCCGAACAGATTATATACTGAATAGTACTGTTGCTCACCCCCTCTTTTTCCAGCAGAGTTGCAATGAATAACTTCAGAGGCCCGGTCTTGATTCCTGTTAATTTCCTGTCTGAATAGTTAAAGTAAATACGATGTTCCATTTATAGAGATCTTTGTTCGATGTTTGCAAAGTAATCGGGTAAACAATACAAATCAAAATGAAAAGATTAAGTGAGTTGAAAACAGGGCAGAGAGCAGTGATCCATTCATTCGAGGAAGATGAAATCTTTATCAAATTAATGGAAATGGGTTGCATTCCAGGTGAACCAATAAAGGTAGAAAATATCGCTCCTTTCGGCGATCCTATATCTATTTCGGTTTCTGGCTATAGCCTGAGCCTTAGACTGAACGAAGCCAACAACATATTTGTTGTAGACGTTACCTAAACGCTTTTCTGAAAAACAGAAATAATTGTTTTTACTACTTACTACTTAAAACGTATAACTTACAGCACACTTTACTAATAATATCTACAAATGAAAATAGGTCTTTACTTTGGTTCCTTCAATCCTATACATGTAGGTCATCTCATCATTGCTTCCCATATTGTAAACAACTGCGACCTCGATCAGGTATGGCTGGTGGTAAGCCCTCAGAATCCATTGAAGCCTGCCTCTCTCCTCAACGAATATCATCGCTTACATCTTGTTCAGATTGCTACTGAATGCAATAGTAAACTGAAGGCATCCAATATCGAATTCAGTCTTCCAAAGCCTTCTTATACTATCGATACCCTTACTTATCTCGATGAAAAATATCCTCAGCACAGGTTTTCGGTTATCATGGGTAGCGATAGTTATCAGAATCTGTACAACTGGAAAAACTACGAACAGATACTGAAACGCTATCCAATCATTATTTACCAACGTCCGGGTTATGTGGTGCACGACAAGCAACTGGGCAATATATTGATTGCCGATGCGCCCTTGCTCGATATCTCTGCCTCCTTTATCAGGAAGAATATCAAGGATGGAAAAAGCATAGAATACCTCGTTACAGAAAAAGTTAGACAGGAAATAGAAAATAATTCCTATTACAAGTTGTAATCATATACAAATTCATTATTTTCGCAACACAATTAATTTACAGTTTGCCCAATATACCCGATATTACTATAAGATACATGGAATACAATACTTCAAGAAATTCGATTAGCATACGTGAATATGGGCGCCATATTCAACGCATGGTTGAGTACATTATGACGATTGAAGATCGCGACAAACGAAATCGTCAGGCTAAGTTGGTGATAGAGTTGATGGGTTTCTTAAACCCTCACCTGAGGAATGTGGAAGATTTCCGACACATTCTCTGGGATCATATTTTCTTTATCAGCGATTTCAAGCTCGATGTGGATAGCCCCTATCCTATACCGGAAAAGGCTACCTACAAAGGAAAGCCCGATCCAATGGCTTATCCTAAGCGCAAACCTAAGTATGCTCACTTAGGCAAGAATGTCGAGCTGCTGATTAATAAAGCGCTGGCAGAACCCGATGCGGAAAAGAAGGAAGCCTTTGCTACTACTATCGCATATTACATGAAGATTTGCTACAGTAACTGGCATAAGGAAGATGCTCAGGACGATTCTATCAAAACAGAGTTATCCATCCTTACCAAGGGTCAGCTGGAAGTGGGCGATGATCTGGCCAACAAGAAAATGCCTCCTTCCGACAACTTCTCCCGTCCAGGCATCAGCAATGTCGGTGGCAATAAAAAGTATTTCAACAATCGTCAGGGCGGTGGTGGTCCTTCCCGCAATGGAGGCAGCAAGTCGGGCAATGGTCCTTCCCGTGGTGGCAATAGTCGTGATGGCGGCGGCGGCGGCTTAGGACGCAGCAATGATGGAAGAAGAGACGACAGGAATAAAAATAATAACAGAAACAATTTCAAGAAGAGATACTAAATCAATGGACTATTGACAATGTATAATTGACAATTCTATCGATAAACAATTTGCAACAGGCAATTAGCAATAAATAATTGTTAGTTGCCTGTTTCTTTTAATTGTCCATTGTCAATAGTCCATTGTCAATTTAATAATGAATCATGAGTAAATTTGAAGTAAACGGCGCTAAAAAACTACACGGCACTATCGTTCCGCAGGGCGCTAAAAACGAAGCCTTGCAGGTCATCAGTGCCGTACTGCTGACTTCCGAAAAGGTAACCATCCACAATATCCCCGATATTCTGGATGTTAACATGCTGATAGAACTCCTGAAGGATATGGGCGTATCCGTAGAACGTCCTACACGCCATACCTGCATATTTCAGGCCGCCGATATAAATGTCGATTATCTTGATACCGAAACCTTCCGTAAAAAGAGTGGCAAACTAAGGGGCAGTGTCATGACCGCCGGTCCTCTCCTCTCCCGTTTCAAGAAAGCCTACATTCCTAAGCCGGGTGGCGATAAAATAGGACGCCGTAGAATCGATACCCATATTGTTGGATTTCAGAAGTTAGGTACTCAGTTCGATTATCACGACAAAACAGGATTGTTCAAACTTACCGCCCCTCATCTGAAGGGTTGTTATATGTTGCTCGACGAACCTTCCGTAACCGGTACTGCCAATATTCTGATGGCAGCCGTGATGGCCGAAGGCGAAACACAGATTTACAATGCCGCCTGCGAACCCTACATTCAGCAGTTGTGCAGAATGCTGAACAGCATGGGTGCCGACATACAAGGCATAGGAAGCAATTTGCTGACCATTAAGGGCGTCAAATCCCTGCATGGCGCAGAACATACCATTCTCCCCGATATGATAGAGGTGGGCAGCTTTATAGGCCTTGCGGCCATGACGCAGAGCGATATCACTATCCAAAACGCAGGAGTAAAGCATTTAGGCATCATTCCCGAGAAATTTGCGCAATTAGGCATCAGGTTTGAGATTAATGGCGACGATATTCATATACCCGCACAGGAGTCTTACGAAATCAACAATTTCCTCGACGGTAGTATTCTCACCATATCCGATCATCCATGGCCGGGCTTCACCCCCGATCTGCTCAGTATTGTATTGGTAGTGGCCACACAGGCCCGAGGCAGTGTGCTCATTCATCAGAAGATGTTCGAAAGCCGCCTCTTCTTTGTGGATAAGCTGATGGATATGGGCGCACAGATCATTCTTTGCGATCCGCACCGTGCCACCGTTATTGGCCTTGGTCGCCGGACTAGCCTCCGGGGTATCACTATGACCAGTCCCGATATCCGTGCCGGTGTTGCCCTTCTGATAGCCGCCCTCAGTGCCGAAGGCAAGAGCACCATACAGAACATAGAACAGATAGACCGTGGTTATCAATACATAGACGAAAGATTAAGAGCCCTGGGAGCTGATATAAAGAGAGTGTGATAATTAGCTAATTAGCTAATGTGCTGATGTGCTAATGAATACAAAGGAGAAAGGAGACAGGAGATAGGAGAATACAAATTTGATAATTAATACAAGGAGACAGGAGATAGAATACAGGAGATAGGAGAATACAAATTTGATAATTAATACAAGGAGAAAGGAGATAGGAGTCAGGAGAATACAAATTTGGGAATTAAACTAAATACTAAATAAATTAGTTTATATATAATTGATTTTGTGTAAGTTATGGTTATTAAAAAGCCGGTTAGTTTATAAACTAACCGGCTTTTTTGATGAAATACTATGATGTTATCAGAAATTGAAGTCTACTGATTCGATATGACGATATTCGGCTGTAGCTATTTCTGTTTTAGTTTCTCCTGTAGGAAGTGTAGCCTGTAAAGTATGTGAACCTACTTTTTGTTTTACAATGATATAATAACCATTAATATCGGTTAATACAAAAGCGGTTTCGGAACCAACCATGAATACTTTGGCATTCTGAACCGGAACACCTGCTTTGTAAACATGACCATCGTAACCTGTAGGATGCGTGGCAGGATATTGGGTTTTGGTATTTTTGATTAATGCTGCATTGAATACAGGATTAACTTTTTTGAAATAAGCATTGAGTAATTTGAACTGATGAATATTTTCGATGGAAGCAGAAATGGTGGTATTTAATATT
>Ga0316218_1002477_pt1 | contig 16999 bp, 20 predicted proteins | sample TBH18003metaG_FD_203634 | JGI IMG/M metagenome (GOLD analysis project Ga0316218, IMG submission 203634) | Freshwater microbial communities from Trout Bog Lake, Wisconsin, USA - TBH18003 | ecosystem: Environmental > Aquatic > Freshwater > Lake > Hypolimnion/Profundal zone | place: USA: Wisconsin...
CTGCGCGGCGCGGCCGCGCCCGCTAACCTGCGCGGCGCGGCCGCGCCCGCTAACCCGCCGCCGCGCAGGACATCGTACTGGACCGCCTCGACATCATCGGGCTGCCGCGCCTGCCGTTCAAGCGCGAGGAGACCACGTCCGATTTCATAAACTACATGCACGCGTACGTGGGCAACCTGACCAACGAGCGCTGCAGCCTCCTCCAGGCGATCCGCACCTACTACAAGCCCAAGGAGAAGGGCGAGGGCGCGGCCGACGACGAGGCCATGGTAAGCACCTTCGACCTCGCTTTCCCAGGCGCGTGGCCGCTCGAACGCATCGACGGCAATTACACCCGCTTCGGCATGCCGCGCCTCCCCGTCTGGCTCCAGTTCCAACCTGAGTTCACCCCCGATATGGGCTCCACGTTCGAAAACTGGCTCGGCGACATCGGCGGCGCCAACGGCATACCGGAGCTCGTCAAGACATGCCTCCGTTCGTTCCTCGTGCAGGCGCGCCGCCCGCCCCTATTTCCACCCTTTTACCAAAAATTGACCGCGCGACGCATGCGCAGGACCTGGCCGCCACACAGGAGTCCATATGGCGCACATGGGACCACTTCCTGCGCGACAAGCGGCCGGCCAACCCGTCCCTCGTGCTCCGCGAGTACTACGGCGAGAAGGCCGACCCGCTCAGCTCCCTCATCACCACAGGCTACCTGCGCGGCTGGTGGCTCGGCGTCCGCAAGGACATCCACGCCCAGCGCGACCGCGGGCTCAGCGCCGTCGACGCCGCCCAGAGCCTCCGTCGCTACCTGCTCAGCTCCACGTACCACCACACCAGCTCCATCCACAGTGGCGCCTTCCGCAGCCCGAGAGTCCTCCAGGCTCTCGTCATCGTCGAAAAGTCGGAGTTCCTCAAGACCTGCATCTCGGACGAGCCGTCGTCCATCCGTTCCACCGTCCAGCGCCTCACCGCCAACCTGAGCCGCACCCGCGGCTTCGACCCTTACGTGCGCTGCAACGAGGCGTTCTGGCGCTGCTTCGAGGACCTCAACAGCGACTTCCTCATGAACTCCAGCAACCTCGAGTTCATGATCGAGATGATGGTGTCGCAGCTCCTGTGGATGCTCGGGCCCAACAACGAGACCGTCGTCGCCTACTTTCAGGTACGCCTCTCTATGCCGCTACCCGCCACCGCCGCTCAACACGCGCCGCCGCGCAGGGCCTCCTCCAGGTCGCGGGGAACGGCCACTTCAACCTCTCGACCAAGGACGGCACCTTTCCCGACAGCCGCAAGCCCAACAGCACTGGCGCCGACTGGACAGCCGGCCGCCTCGCCGAGCTCTTCCAGATCCTCCTCGACATGCTCGGCATCCTCGACCGCAAGCAGAACCTGCAGGCCCCGCTCAACTGCATGGGCTGGACGCCGGCCTCTATCCCACTCCTGACCAACGCCACCATCACCGACGGGCAGATCGAGAGCCTCCCCGACCCGACCCTCGGCCTCCGCAGCCTCATCGCCACGGAAATCCGCGGGGACAGCAAGAGCATGCTCATCCGCGGCGTGTTCCCCCGCAACTCAGACGGACAGGAGCAGTTCATGGTGCGCGCATGCCAGTCACGTTTCGCCTTTGCGCGCTTCTGACTTTCTCGCCGCAGATCAACACGTGCGATCCCGAAAACACCAATAAGCGCAAGGCCCAGATCAAGCGGCGCTACACGGACCTGCAGTTCTGCTGCATGGCCAGCAACGTGCCGGACGCCAAGGCCGAGGACGCCGAGATGACCAAGACCCTCTCGACAGTCCTGCACGTCATGCCGCCAGGCTCGGGGCCGCACACGAAGCGCCAGCGCACGGGCGCCTTCAATAACGTCTCGTGCAGCGCCTTTGGCGGACGCCAGAATAAGCCCAAGAATCAGGTCGATGCACGTTAACTGCCATTCTTTCGAAGCCTAAACGCGCTTTTCAGGAGTCCATCGCGAATCTCCTGCCCTTCACGCACGTCTGGGCGACCGCCATCCCCGCCCTGATGAACAAGACCAACGTCATCCCCGCCGAAATCAGCCCGACTAGTCTCGCCTTCCTCGACTGGCTCTTTTTTTACACGCGCGAGAGCACGGACGGGATGCTCGAGAAGAACGTCTCGGAGAGCTTCAAGCGGATGAAGGTCCTACTCTCCTCTCACTTTTTTAATTGCGCTAACTGGTCGATTGCAGGACGGATACGAGGCCCGCGGCGTCGCCAAGGCTCTGTGGACCAAGAGCATTCTCTTTCTCTCCCGCTCCAAGTCCTACGAGGACGCGACCGAGGCCGTCCTCATGTCCATGTTCAGCAACGCCCTTCCGGGCCACGAGGTCCCCGCTGTGGTCCACAGCTTCCTCACGCGCGGCCTCCACATGGGCTCGCTCCTCATGATCTCGTGCATCGCCAAGCACCTCGAGGTCCCCATCATTTCCATTGAGGGCCTCTGCGAATTCTTCGACGCGGAGGGCGAGCCCGCCTCCGGCGAGGCGCGCTGCAATTACGAGCTCATACGCAACTGGCTCAACCGCTGCATCAGGAACAACCGCTTCTGCCCGGAAAATCAGGGCGTCTTCAACCCTTACAGCAACGTCTCGATTTACGTCAGCAGCGACGGCGACGAGATCGGCCAGCCCACCTCGGAGAAGGACACGCTTCTTCGCATCAAGCGCAGCAAGGGCCAGGTTCATCCCGCCTCTTTCATTTCTTCCCACGTCAATGCCTCATCAGCCGATGGATCCGCAGGATGAGGTGCATCACGCGGTGGGAAAGCGGATAAAGGACGTGTGGGGACGCGTCCTCTTCGAAACCTGCCACATGGGGCCGGAACAGAGCGTTTATGCCAACGCCATCCATGATCTCCTCATGCACTGGCTGCCCGACTGCCGCCAGCTCTTCTCCCCGCACATCTTCAAGTCGCAGCGCCACCTCCGCAAGCTCGGCATCCACGATAGCCTGCCTGGCATCGAGGACTGGCCCGAGACCGCCGACCGCGCCCCGCAGTTCGCCAGAGTCTTCCACATCCACTCGCCAAGCTCGCCGGTCATCGCTGTCGCTCCCGAAATACTGCGTCGTAGTGCCCGAAAAGTCCGCGTAGTTCTCCGTGTTGGCGTCTGAAACCGTGTCGTCGTCTCGCGGCAGGACCCCGTAGCCTCCTGTGTCGGTATCCATGCCTTCGCTCTCCTCTTCTGCGTGTCTCTCGCGGGGGGACCCTGCCTCCACCCAAAGATTTCGAGCAACGTCGCCCGCTCCCTCATCCGCGCCATCCTCGGCCACGCCCCCGCCTGCGCCACTCCTGGCAACAACTACCTCGTCAGGTATCACCTTGTTGTTGAACGGCAGCGACACCATCGTTAACTCGCCCCCGCAGGAGCTTTAATCTCCACACCACCGTGACCGAGCGAATCATCGTGCGTAAGACCGGCCGCCCCACCAACTTCCCGCGCCCGCTCGAGGACTGGAGCTTCGCCAACTCCGGCCGCTTCACCTACGCCCGCGCCATCGACCAGTTCCTCCCAGAGGACGCCATGCACTGCGGCGCCTTACTCTCCTACACCGAGCTCCTTAAGTGCTCCCTCCTCGAATTACCGGCCCGCCACATCCAAGTCGAGTACGAGCTCATGGCCGATACGCGCTACGCCGTCTGGCGCGCCGACGACAAGGCCTTCGGCACCATCATCGTCAACACCCACGGCATAGGCACGGTCGACCTCAGCTTCTTCGAGCCCAACACCGACGACGGCCAGGATTACACCTTTGGACTCGACGATTGGCAGGAGCAGCTCCGCGCCCTCGACTTCATCATCGTCCCCATGATCTGGCGCAGCGGCGCGTGCGTCAGCCTCGCGCGCCCGGACGACGAAGGCCACGACATCGCCTGCATCGTCCCGGTCCAAAACGGCAATTTCATCGACAACGACTGCTCCTACATGGTCCTCTTTAACAGCGAGCGCCAGCCCAAGCGCATGCACTTCGCCAAGGTCCTCGAGGCTCTCATCCCAGTCGGCACGGAGGTCTTTGTTAAGCTCGAATCCCAGCCGCACCTCAACATTGCCGTCGGCGAGCGCCGCCGCCCGCTTCTCTCGGGCCGCCTTAACGCGCCCACCGTCGAGGCCCCGGAGCCAGGCAAGATCTACGTCACCTGCATGCAGAAACCCGCCTTGGCCCGCAACGACGTCAGCGACATCTCTTGCGTCACCCTCATCCTCGACCCTTGGGATGTGCTCCTCGAGGCAGAGGACCCGACCGAGGTCGTGCGCTTCCTTTTGGCCGCCTAGGCCCTGGCGCGTTTTATTAAAATGCGCCCGACGCGGCCCCGGCGAATCCATGCTTGAGGCGATCGTCATAGGATCACCCAAATCCGAGCCGGACGACAAGCCCGCGCCCGAGGCCCCGCGCTTCGACACCGCCAATAAAGACGACATTCTGAAACACGTCTCCGACACGCTTAACAAGCACCACGAAAAGACCTTTGTTCAGCAAGTCGTGCTCCCGCTCCTTCTAATCACCGCCACACTCATCGCGCTCGTCGTGTGCGCCATTTTGTGCGTGCCATGCCTTATGGGCATCCTCGTCTTCAGCGCGTGCACTTGCTCGTTCGTCCCGATTATGAACGTGCCACTCTGGGGTGCCATCGTCCTCTTAATCATTGAGGGATGGAGCCTCACGAATGGCCATTTGACGCTCATGTGGAATTGATGTTTGACCAGTGATTTGACCATTGTGGCCCACAAGCAGAGCATGCCTAAACGGTTGATTCTTTCTCTGAAACGTAAAAAAAAACGCTTTTTCTGGCTGTTGTCAGCGTCTGATAGCATAAAATCACATTTGAAATGCAAGTAGCGCCCCGCGATTCGGACGTGGTCAACTGTATCCCGTTTGATGATATTGTCGTTGGTGCCACCGTGCGTTTTACCGAGATAGACAGAGTGCAATACTTGTCCATTCGGGATATCGTCATGCATGTCTGTGATAAAGACGGGAATCATGCAGCAGATTGGTGGAGAACCCTATCTGACGAGAAGAAAAACGAACTTACCCAATTTTTGGGTAAGTTCAAGTTCCCTGGCCGCGGGCAACAGGAGCAGTCTGTAATCACGTTTCCGGGAGCCATCAAGCTGCTCATGTTTCTCCCAGGTGAAAAGGCGAAGACACATAGGTCTACCATGGTCTCAATTCTCACCCGCTACTTCGCTGGCGATCCATCCTTGCTTAAGGAGATTGAGGCCAACGCTGTATCCGAGTCACCAGTTGCACAGTTAGCCCGAGCTGCCATGGCGTCTGACACTAGTCAGGCCAGCCTGAAGCGTAAACATGAAGAGGAAATTGAATACGAGAATAAACGGGTTGAACTGCAAGCCAGGAAGTTGGGAAACGTAAATCTCTTTACCTCTACAATGAGCATGATCAACCCGAACTGGCGTGACGACACTCGCCTCCGCCTGCAGACAGAGGACTGGCTTAAGAATGTAGCTTTCAACTCAGGAATGGCAGCAATCACCAATGGCGAGGCTGCACCAACCAGCAAGTCGATATCTGTGACGCAGGTGGCCAGGGAATTGGGGTATAATTTAAATCACGCCAATCAGATCAAGGTTGGGCGACTCGTGGCTACCAAGTACCGTGCCAAGTATGATGCAGAACCACCGACGCACGCGCAATGGGTGGACGGTGCTGAGCGCCCAGTCAAGTCTTACACAGAGGCAGATCGCGGGTTGATTGTGGATGCGCTTGCGGAGCTTGGATTTGGGTCTCGGGACTAACTTACCCAAATTTTCGGTAAGTTCAGCCTAAAAAAACTCGATTGCAAGCCGTCCAGCGCTACCCCAACTCACCTTAAACAATGCTCGCCGCCCACGCCCTGCGCGTCATCTCCGCCGAGCGCATCGTCGTCCGCCTCGACGACACCTGCGCGGTCATCGAGCTCCGCCTGAAAGACAAGCTCAGCGACCAGGATCTCGCGGCCGGCCGCGCCCACATCACGCCCTTCACCCCATCCCCCGTCTCCATCCTGCCTGGCAAGTTCCTCAAGGGCGTCTTCGTCGACTCCGACATCCGCTCGCTCCAAATCGCGACTCCACCCGCCCCGCGCACCGTCTACAAAAAGAAGTGCGCGAAGCCCGTCGGGCCCTTATAAAGTCCTCTCTCCCTCACCCCACCAACATGCCTTCACGCCCAGCCACCGCGCCTCTCAAGGGCCTCAGCCTCACAATATACAATCACGCCAAGCACGCCATGCGCGTCTTAGGCAACGGACATAGCGAGCGCATCTACCATCGCGCCCTCGCCACCAGCCTCGCGCGCGCGCACATCCACCATCGCTCCGAGGTCATCACGCCCATCATATTCATGAACGAATGCGTCGGCTTCGGCCGCGCCGACCTCGTCGTCACCCACGACGGCGAGACAGTCGTCGTCGAGTGCAAGGCCAACGCCCGCGCCCCAGCCGCGGCCTCGGGCCAGCTCAAGAAGTACATGGAGAGCCTCCGCGGCGTCGAGGCCCAGAACTGCGCGGGGCTCGTCTTAAACTTCAACCAGAACTCAAACAGCGTCGAGTCCTTACTCGCGCCCCACGTGCGCAAATCGCGCTTTTTCCCCTAATCATCTCACATGTACCCATGAATGTGACAGTTCTTGCGCGCGCCCTTCTTCACGATCGAGATCTCCTTGAGCTTCTTGTTCCGCATCCGCACCTTCCCGTTCTCCTTGCTCTGCGCCAGCTCCACCGTGTACCCGAGACTCAGATCCTTGCAGATCCCGCTCCGCACAAACTCCCCGCCGATCGCCCCTTCCAGCACCGTCTCGTCCAGCTCCAGCACGCACTGCAGCGTCCCCGCGTGCTCCCACGCCGACACGACCCGCCCTACCTCCACCCCTTTGTGCTCGATGTGCACCGGAATCTTCCCGCCCTCCAGCCGCGCCTGCTCGATCTGGCCCACCATGTTCGTCACATCCAAGCTGCTCAAGTACACCCCATTATAATCAGGGCCCAGCCCCTCGGGATTCGCGGTGCCCCAAAGCAGCGTCGTCGGCATCGTCCCGCGCACGCCGACCCGCTCTTAAATACGCCGTTCCACTCGCTTTCGAAAAAGTTTTATTTGCGCCGCGCTGAATTATTTACAGGAGCGAAACCACACGCCGAGCCCAGATGCCACAGGTCAAAGACCTCTTCCTCACCATCCTCACCAATCCAAGCGCGTACACCCTCGCCTTCACCGTCACCTTCGCGTGCGTCGCCGTGGCAAGCGTACCCATCCCGAACGACCTCAACGCCACGCTCATCGCCTTATTCGCGGTGTGTATGCTGGCAGCATGAAATAAATTTTTAGCAATACAACGGATACGACGCGCCGACCAGCGTCCCGTACGGGCAGCCCCATTGCGTGAATGTGACCATCGTCTGCAGCGAGTAGAACCGGTCCAGCAGGTACGGCTTCGTCCCGCGCGTCCCGTTCTCCCCGCTCGCCATATTCAGGCCCCAGAAGATGAACCCGACGATCAGGGTCCGCACGAACAGATCCCAGAACCACAAAAACTGCGCGAACACCAGAATCCACGAGCCTTTCACCCCGCTCGCGTTCACCGGCACTGCCGCCAAAAGAATGTGCCCAAAAAACCTAAGGAACTCAGGAATCAGGAAGCCGGCCCACAGCAGCGCGATCAGCAGAGGGTACTCCGAATAAATACGCGTCCCGTCGTAAATGATGTAGCACACCCACGACAGCGCCAACAGCGCGGCCAGGTGCAGCGAGAACGCGAACAGGCGCGTGGTCGCCAGCGCAGTGTACGCGCCCGTATCCACGGCTGGCTTGTACTCCTTCGCGTCGTTCTCCTCCGAGTTCTCCGCCGGAGAACGCACATACGCATGATACACCAGCCGTGCTATCGCCATGTGCGTCAAACGATAGTACAGAATGCCCCAGAACAAATTGTAGTAATCCGCTGTCGTCCCCTGCAGCGTGGCCCCGACCGCGCCCGTAAACACCAGCGCGTCCGCAAGGTACGCGTCGGACCACGTCTGCGTCAGCACAGGCACGTACATCTCCGCCGCGCTGTAGATCCCTTCGTCCGACCAGATCCCTTGCTTCACAGGGAAGTAGTAGCCGAGGTTCTTCCGCGCGTTCATCTTGATCATCTGCGGCAGGCCGACCCTGCGTTGTGGAGCAAACACGAGTTCCCCCTTCGCCTCCCCTTCCCCTTCGTTCGCCTGCGCCTGCGCCTCCGACTCCAGCTGCAGCAGCTTGTTGTCCCTGCTCTCGCACAGCTCCAGCAAATAGTAGAAAAACAGGACCACCGCCGACGTCGTGATCACCACGTTCGTCTGCTGCGTGCTCGGGTACGGATTGTTGTTCGCGTTCGGCCACGTGTTCGACGCGCGGAACGCGATCATCAGCACAAACACGAACCAGATCACGCTGATCACCAGCGGCACGCCCAGCCATGCCATGCCCATCCGCGAGAACGACGACCGCGGCTTCCCCAGCTCGATCCGCGACACGTCCTCGAAGTCCACAGGGTAGAACGTGTACCACGCAAACGCAGTGAAGATCGCCATGCCGGTCTGTAAAATCAGCGGCCAGCTGAACGCCCCGAGGAACAGCGGCGTGTCCACGTCTTGCGCCACCTCGAACAGCGGGGGGAGATCATGCTGCAGGCATGTTTTGAACGAGTTCGTCTGCCACCGTGACAGATTGAAGTTGGTCGTCATGCAGTTCACCAGAATCGACGTGGTAGGCCAATAATTCGTGTCTGTTGGGTTCAGGGTCGGGGTTAGGCCGCTCGTACAACCGGTCACCAGCGAACTTGCGCTCGCACTTCCGTACAGCGGCGTTGTGCTCTGCATGCAGGTCTGGTACTGCACGACGGACCCCAGATACGCTTGGCACGCTGGGCCGCCCACCTGTGCCACCCACATGCACGTATACAGGCGGGTGTTCTGCTGAGACCCGTAATAAACAGGCTCTCCTGACCAATCCGGATTCACGATGACCTGCCACGTCGGAGTCGTCGTCGCGTTGTTGTTGTAGTCAAACGTCGAGAAAAACGTGTTGGTCACAAACACTGATAGGTCCGTCGTATCCGTAAACATGACTTGCCCCACCATCACGAAAAACTGGCACGTCTCGTACAACGTCAGCACCGCTGTCAGGATCTTGATAATAAAGTAGAACCAGTGGCCCATGTACTCCAGCGAGCTCATCTGGCCGCTCATCGTCCGGTTCACGTTCCTCGCGTGACGCACCAGGCGATCTTGCCAACCTCGCTTCTCCTTGTCCTTCCTCATGGGGTCCTCTGGCAGCATTCGCTCCGCACTCGCCGGGCGGCCTAAATAGTTGCCCGCATGGTCGAAATTCCGACTACTCCCCGCTCAGTCCAGGAAACGCCGCACGTTCCAGATCCGCACACCCATGGGGCGCGCCGGCGGAGGCGGGCACGCCTTGGGGCAATCGTCCTCCAACGGCAAATCCGCCAGCCCCGCCAGCATGATGATCAACAGCCCGATAGGGAAGCAAACGAGCAGCGCGATCAGCCCTTGCACGTCCATCCCTTTTTTTAAGACAATACGTTTAATACTACCATTCCGACGAGCCCCATCGCCTCGTGCCTTGCTGATGCTTGATCTTCCACGATTCAGCAATGTAAAACAGCGCGCGCGCCTTGGCCGCCATCAGGTTCCAGTGCACTCGCCTCAGTTCCCTCCGCTGCGCCTCCTCCACCCTAGCCGCCGCCTGCTTCATCTGCACAAACCGCTTCTCCAGCTGCTCGAGCTGCGTCACCAGCGCCTTGTTCGAGTCCTCCACCGACACCGCGACCCCGCGCAGCGCGTTAATCTCCGCGCACAGCGATACGTTGTCCAGCAGCAGCCATATTACCACGAAGCACCCTATGAACGTGCTCCACCAATCGTTCAACACGAACGGCAGTCGGATCAGCGCGTGCGCCGCCACCCACGACAGTAGCCCCAGCATCCCCATGACGACCGATAATTGGTTCAAAAATTTAAGCATCCTTGCGCCCACGCCACGCTGACCTAATTTATAGAGTTCATCACCCTCATCACCGCCATCTCCACCTCTGTCCTTCGCGCGGGCTTCATTTTTTTTGTGGCCTCCAGCGCTCCGCGCCGCACCCAGTAGTGGTCCGTCGCCGTTCGGATCATCTGCCTCGCCTCAGCCGCCACTTTGCGCGGCCGTTCGGCCAGCCGCGCTCCCAGCGCCTTGAGCCGGTCAACCTGCTCCTGGATCTCCCTCAACTGCTCGGCACGCGCGGGATCCATCATCGGAGCGCGAAATAGCCTCCCTTTATACGCCCCATCGAGCCGCAGCGCAGAGAGTTAATTAATCGATTATCTCACCCCGCATGTAGGTCGTGTAGTTGCCCGCAAAAATCATACATGCGCCAAACGTGCATCGACTCACTCCATTGGCCCATCCACTCGTCTCGTTCTTATAAATGTATATTAATGTATACTATGTACTATATTTTATATAGTATATAGATAATACTATAGAGTATATATAATATAGAAACGGAAAAAAAATGCTGCATTTCATACATTTCATGCATTTTTGCGGCAAACGAGCATCCGATCGACTCAACGTGCAATCGAGTCGACTCGATTCACGTTTGACGCATGTATGCACCCATGCACACCCATGTACCCTTAACAGTTACAGTTTGTAACGGCCGTTAAACGCGTTTCGTCTCCGCGCCCCCGAAAAGAGATGCTCGTTTTATTATTTAAGCCCCCGCTCCGTCTTTGATCAACCTTACAATCGCGTAATGTCTTCCGTTTCTGCTGCCTCCGCTGTCAAGCGCCCTGCCATGATCAATGACAAGGCGGCTCCTGCCCCCATCAAGATCGTGTCGTACAACATGTTGAACCACAAGATCGAGAGGGGGGATGTCCGCGTCGACCTTGACGGTGCTCCCATTTACAATGAGGAGTACAATGCGGCTCGCCTCGAAGCGCGCGTCGCGCTCGTCAACGGCTGGATGGACCAGGGGCACATCGTGTTCCTTCAGGAAGTTCCGTGGGAGTTTGCCTGCCACGCAGGACTCACTGCCGAGATCGAGGCCAAGGGTTATGCCGCGGCCTTCAAGCTCTACAACTTCCGGAAGGTGCCCGAGAAGGAGGCGAAGAAGAAGAATGACGTCGAGTCTACGCTCGGCCTCATGACCCTCATCCCATCCGCCTTCGAGTTCAAGGACTCTGTGCTCCTGATGGCGTTTGCGTACAAGCACTTCTCCCCGGAGGAGGAGGAGGGCATGCGCGTGCTCAAGGAGGAGATGGCTCAGCTCAAGGCGGAGCTGGAGGTCATGAAGAAGGATGCGGACCAGAAGAAGAACTGCCCCGCAGTCAACCAGAAGATCGCGGAGAAGGCCGGCCTCGTCAAGGGCATCGAGGCCAGCGTCAAGATGCCGGACTTCAGTGACCGTCCGGTCCTTGTCACGCTGGTCAAGAAGCACCGTGGCGGCGAGGTTTGCCTCGTCAACATGCACATGCCGTGCCAGTACGAAGCCCCTGCAGTCGAGCTGCAGAACGCCAAGGACGTCCGGCGCGAGGTCAAGCAGTACATGCTTGACCACGCCCCGTCGACGCCTCTCATCTTCGGGGGCGACATCAACTGCGTTCCTGGCGGGGCGGCCTTCGACGCCTTGTGCGGCAAGGAGCAGAAGGACGAGTGGAAGGCGGTCTTTCCGCCCGGCGTCGAGTACGCCACCACCTACGGCCTGAGCACCCGCCGCTTCAAGGAGTGCGCGGAGCAGGGCATTCCCGTCGCGCCGCAGCCTCACGACCTGGATCATTTCTTGGTCCTCGGCGCCGTCACGGTGCTGGGGTGCAAGAAGCCCACGGTCGCCGAGGTGAAGGCGAAGTACGGCAACGCGCCCATCCCGCAGCTGCCTGAGCAGCCGTCGGACCACTTCGCGGTCGAGCTGGACATCGAGTGGCCGCCTGCCCGCGCCTAAACGGCGCCTCGCGCCTAAACGGCGCGCCTGCGCGGCGCACTTTGCGCGAACCCCGCCACGCCGGGCGTTGACGCCTAACGGCTGAGACGCCCGGCGTGGCTCGGAATAAATCATTTCTTTTATTTTTTTGCGCAAGCGCAGTGTGTAATCTAAGGCTCTCCCAAGTTTTCCCGAAGAGCGTCTGCGATTAAATCCTTATCCCGCGTCGTATACGAGTTCACCATGGTGACACGCCCATCCACCAGCTGCTCGTGTTTCGGTGGAACATCCTCATACCGATGGAAGTAGGCCTTTGCCACCTCCTTGCCAATGGAAATGAGCTGCTTCGAGCTGACCTTATAGCCGAGCTCCGACGCCACAAGGCTGATACTTGTCGGGCGCACATCCTCTCCATTCGTTATGGCTTTGACGCTGTTGTTGGCCAGGTTGAACATGTTGTCCTTGAACATGAGGCGCGCGCGCTCGTCCATCTCCTCGTTGAGGCACAAACTCTTATAGATCTGCATGATCCTGTTCTGGTTCTCGATATTCTTAGTCATGGTCTCTGTCTGCAGATGCTTGATCTCCGAGTCCAACTTGGCGATCTGCATGTCCTCTAGCTTGCGCTTGCGCGTATTATCAACCGCATCATCCTGCTCAAGAGAGGCGCGGGCCAACGTAGCGATGGGAGAATCTGACTCTTCATTGGCTTCGATCTCATGGATGAGAGACTTATCCCCCGCCATGTAGCGGGTGAGAACATCAGCGAACTGAGAACGAATCTCTTTAGCAAACTTACCAGGCAACACCATTACCAACTGGATCGCGTTCTGAATGCTTGTCAACTTGACTTGAGAGTTGCCTTTCCCCGGCATTTTTCTTTCGGACATTTTGTCCGATGAAAAAAGGTCTTCGGGAATACGCCTCAACGCCTTTCCAGCATCATCACGATTTTTCCCTGTGATTGCCATGATCAAATCGACGACCCATAGCATGCCATCTTCAGTGAGCCGAACGTTTGATGCGTGTCCGTTTGTAACGTCCTCGAATGTAATGGCCTGAACCTTAGGCATCTCAAACACTGGTTGGCGAGCCTGAACACGTCACCGCCGCTGGAATTCGCACCTTTTTTTAACACGATCAGCTGTTACAGCTATAAAGGCACCGCCTATCGATTAACGGATGAACCTCCCCAGCGGCCGCGTGGACGACGTGCACACGCCCAACGGACTCGAGGCGCTGCGAACGCAGCTGCACGTCCTCACCACGCTCGTCATGAGCTACCCGCAGGAGATCCTGCAGAGGAAGCAGGCCGTGCCGCTGTACATGCGCCTGTGGATGGAGCTCGTGGCCTCGCGCCGATGGGACGTGCCCACGCCGTACCTGATCGAGGTGTACGACACTCCGTTCACGCGTGGCCTCTTGGATGCGTCCACGCGCTCGGGGCTCTACTCCGCGCGCGTGCGCCTCACTCTCACGAACCCCAGCTGGAGGCCTGTCGGGGCCCTGCATTTACTGGAAGGCCCGCCGGGCACGCGGTGCGCGGCCACGCTCGAGCTCTACGACCGCACGTTTGTGCGCGCGTTCCCGCCCAAGATGAACGAGTGGGACAAGCTGTTCCTCTCGCTGGAGCGCGCCATGGAGAGTTTCGTCGTGTCTATGCGCGAGGGCTAGTCCTCCGCGCTCTCCGACTCGCTCGACGTGCCCGAATCCGAGACGACCTCGGCCTCCCAGCACAGCTCGCCGTCGTCCGTCACCCCGATCGGCAGCGTGTTGTCGGGCTCGGGCTCAGGCTCGCAAGGGCAGCATGGCGGCGGCGGGGGGGCGGGCCGCATCAGCACCCGCAATAGCATCGACATGACGGCCACCGTCAGCGCCAGCGCGGTCACGAGCATCACGACCGTCCAGTACACCCAGTCCGCCACGTACTCCGGGACGCACGAGCCACTCGCAGCGTCGAGCATGTACCCTTCGTCGCACGCGTACCCGAAGCAGTCGTAGCCGGCCGACGCGTGGCCGGGCAGCGCGAGGTACGTGCCAGCGCCAGTGTAGTACCGCCCCGCGGGGCAGCTGCTGGACGGATCGGGGGCATCCCTGGAGTAACTCGCGCCGCCTCTGTCCACGCGCAGCACCGTCAGGTTGCCGAGCCACCCCGACAGAGAAGTCGTGTTGAGAACCAGCAAATTGACGTCGTACGCGCGCAGGAAGCTCTCGACCCCGATCGCGATGCCGAGCGTCACCTCGCCGCCCCGCCGCTGTGGCGTGGAGAGCACCACGCGCCGGCCGGGCACCGACACGCCGCACCCGATCACGTGCGCGGCCGTCGAGAGCTGCGCGTACGACGCGCTGTCCGCGAGCGTCGCCTCGTACGCGAGCGTGATCGCCGACGCGTACGCCGCGCGCCAGGGGCACGGCGAGAAGCGCATGCCGAGCACTAGCTCGAAGTACGGCGCAGAATCCTCGGCGACCGGCATGGCACCTACGAGCGCCAGCGCAGCGGGATCGATCACGCCGAACACGATGGTCCTGTTGGGCTCGACGACCCCGCCCACGGTCGTGGAGTGCAGGACCGACACGCTAACCGTCGCGTTCGGCAGGAAGCCGCGGTACTCCACGCCGTACCACCCGTCCGCGTACAGCGGCGCGGGCACGAACACGCCGCCGTCGAGCGGCGTCGCGTTGGGCCAGACCTCCGCCACGTCGCCTGGGACGGGTGATACATACAGCCACACGAGCGTCGCGTTGTTGTCGGGCACTCCGGTCCGGTCCGTCATCCGCACGTACAGCGACAGCTCCGTGTCGGTCGCGAACGCAATCGTGGACTCCACAAGCCTTAACCGGTGAACGAGGATCAGGCACGCATACAGCGTCTGTTGGTGCCACGCGTAGGTCAAGTCCATCCAAGGGGCGACTGGCACAGGAGGCAATACGATCGGGCCGGGGTCGAAGCGCGCCGCCGTCGAGAGCAGCGTGACGTGCTGCGGCCCGATCGTCTCGACGCGCGCCCCGATGTTCACGCCGCTCACGTCGTCCACGAAAATCCAGACCAACCCGATCACGCCGGGCACCGACTGGCCCACGCCCGCGATCTGGACGAGACCGTACGGATCGTCGGTCGTGCACCCGATCGGGCCGGTCCACGCGCCGTCCAGCGAGCAGTTGGCGGCCGCGACGGACAGCTCGATGAAAAACGCCTCGATGCCGGATGGGCCCGCGTTGATCCGCACCTGCATTTCGCCTGCAACCAGCGCCAGCTGAGCGCCTTCCACCCCCAAATCGATGTCGTACGCGGCCGGCGCGAGGTTGACCACGAGAGCCGCCTCGAAGCTCGGTGCGTAACCGTCGCAGGATGACACAGAGAACAGCACGGATTCCACGGCCACGCTGTTCGCCCTCGAGACGAGCGTGCCGTTCACCAGAGAAACGCTCGGAGGCGCCACGACCGTCACGATCAGCGGATTGGGCAGGGGGAACGCGAAGACGTCCGTGAGCGTCCCGTCGGGCTCACGCTGCACCAAGTTGAGCGTAAGCGGCAACGCCTGGCCGACCGCGCCGGTGAAGAAGTAGTCGGGCCCGCTCGCCGCCACGAACACCACGCTGCTCGCCACAACCGTCAGATTACGGTAGACAGCCTGGAAACCCGCCCAGAACGCCAAAACGTCCGTCGAGCCAGGGGCTACGCCGATCACGGTCGTTCCGCTCAATGACGCGACATGGCCGTTGGTCAGCGTGAGCGACAGGCCGGAGTCGATGGGCGCGTAGCCCACGGGGAAAATGTAGGCCTCCGCATCGAAAGCGACCGATTGGAACTCCTGAGTGCAGTGCATGCGGAACAGCTGGCCAGCCAGAGAGAAGTCGTCGAACTGGGGGAGGAGCGTGAAGTTCTTGGCGTCGGCGATCGTTACAGTCAGCGTCCCGTTGAACAGGCCGCGGTACGACAGGGTTACGCGCGTAATGTCCGCGTAGCGCGACGTTACGGGGTTGAGCACCGCGAACGTCGGCGCGTACGTCGCATTCGTGAGGACCAGGATCGTCGCGTCGTAGACCCAAGTGATCGTGGACCACGCGACCTCCACGGCCGGTCCGTAATCGTACTCCACATCAGGCGTCTGCGGCTGGAACGACGTGCCGTAGAACGCCGTCGCGGGCGAGGACGGGAACGTCACGATGACGTCGCAGCACACGACAAAACCGATCGCCACAGCGGGGGGCGTGGTCGTCGGCGGAATCGTGGAAGGGGTGGGAGTCGTCGTCGGCGCAACCGACGTCGTCGGATTCAACAGGCACTGCGTGGACCCGCGGCCCCTCGCGTAGCTCCCGCTGCCGCAGGCCACACACGTGGTCGCGCCTGTGCTGTTGGCAAAGGTGTTGGCGAAGCACGCCGTGCACGCGCTCACGCCGCCGCCGGAGTAGAAGCCCGCGCCGCAGTTCTTGCACGCGCTGCTTCCAAAATCGGGCGAGAAGGTGCCGGGAGCGCAGGCGAGGCATGCGCCGGAAGTAAAATTGGTGAAGGTGCCTGGGTCACATGGCGGACGCGGCGTCGTGGTCGGCAACGGCGTCGTCGCGGTTGTGGTCGGCGCGACGGTGGTCGTGGTCGACGGCGGCGTCGTCGCGATCGTGGTCGTGATTAATGTCGTGCTCGGGGCGACGGTGGTCGCGGTGGCTGTTGACGTAATCGCAGTAGTTGTCGTCGTGCTCAGGAACGCTGCAGTCGTTGCTGTCACTGTAAAGTTGGTGGCCGCTGAAGTTGTCACGGGCGCTGAAGTTGTCGCCGCCGCAGCCGTGCTCGTAACCACAGCGGCTGAAGTTGTCGCCGCAGCAGCAGTGCTAGTCGCCGCAGCAGCCGTGCTCGTAACCACAGCCGCTGAAGTTGTCGCCGCAGCAGCAGTGCTAGTCGCCGCAGCAGCCGTGCTCGTAACCACAGCGGCTGAAGTTGTCGCCGCAGCAGCCGTGCTAGTCGCCGCAGCAGCCGTGCTCGTAACCACAGCCGCTGAAGTTGTCGCCGCAGCAGCCGTGCTAGTCGCCGCAGCAGCCGTGCTCGTAACCA
>Ga0316218_1002480_pt1 | contig 16984 bp, 12 predicted proteins | sample TBH18003metaG_FD_203634 | JGI IMG/M metagenome (GOLD analysis project Ga0316218, IMG submission 203634) | Freshwater microbial communities from Trout Bog Lake, Wisconsin, USA - TBH18003 | ecosystem: Environmental > Aquatic > Freshwater > Lake > Hypolimnion/Profundal zone | place: USA: Wisconsin...
CCGACCGCGCCATAAACGCCGCTATCTCTGAAGCCAAAATGTACCTTGCCCGCTACGACCTTGTACAACTGTTTGGCACAGATAGCACAGAGCCTGTAGTGCAGGATGAGTACCTGAAAAGCCTCGTAAAAGACCTTGCCTGCTGGCATCTGCTGCGGTTATCTAATGCCGGTGTAGACTTTACGGCCTACCGCACAGCCTACCAGGATGCCATAAGCACACTCAAAAACATAATGGCCGGCCAGGCACAGCCCGCCGGCTGGCCCTACCTCGATACAACCACAGAGACCGCACCCGAAGGCGATGCCATCAACTGGAACAGTAATCCCAAACGGAATAATTTTTATTGATGATAATTGTTTTAATGACACTTGCCTTCTTAATCAATGAAAGCTTTGCGCTCTTTGCGAATCCTTAGCGCCTTTGCGTTAAAAATAGCCACGCCAATCTCTCGTAACACACAATAACAAAATCGCCCGATCATGTACTTCTCTTATTTCGAAAAAGGCCACGGCGAGCTATGCTTCGGCGCTACGATATTGCCATTCGTGCTGGTATTCAGCGAGCGTATACCGGAGATATTTGCAGTGAGCCTTAATTAGGCAGCCTGTCGCGGTAGTGTATAAATACCAGCAGCACTATACAAACCAGTGTGTAAGCAATAATGGAAGGATAGAAGGGTTGCTTTTTGCGCTCTTTAGACAGGTTCTTCAATGGTGTCATCAACCACAGGTTCAGCAGGAAGATAACGATGAATGTACCCACAGATACCGGGAAGGAGACCAGCTTGTGTATGATCTTGGCAGCAGCATTCCGCTCCAGCAACAGCCCTATACCGTAAAGGGAGATATAGTTGAGCGTGCTTACAAAGGCTATAGAGAACAGCAGCGATGCCATGTGGGCATTGGTTACTTTATATACGATCTTATAGAGGTCTGCAATTAAGCGCTTCATAGTTTTCTCAACTGGTAATAGCAGCGCAAGATATAGATTTCAGCCCATTCTTTAAAAAAAACGAATTCAACTAAATAAACCCCTATGGTAAAAACGTATAAGACCGATCAGAAAAAGCAGGAGATCATACTTAATGAGCTCAATATACGGTCTGTTGACCGCAGCCGCAAAGACATAGCCACGTGGCGAGGCGCGCTCATCAGCGCAGAGTCTGTCTATTTCCCCACACGTGCCCGCCTCTACGACCTGTATGAAGATGTAGTGCTCGATGGCCACCTGTCCGGTGTCATCAGCAAGCGCATAGATGCCGTGCTCAATAAAGAAATATCCTTCCTTGCCGATGGTAAAAGGGTGCATGAGCTGGATGCCCTGCTACACTCGCTCCCCTTCAGGGACGTGATGCGCACCATTATGGAAACGCAGTTGTGGGGCATATCCGGTATAGAGTTCATACCCGGCAGGGAGTTTGCGTTGCGCGAGATTCCGCGCAAGCACATCAGGGCGGACCTCGGCATCATCACCTACGAGCAAACAGGCACCGACGGCATACCCTACCAAGGCCTGGAGAACATATGGGTGATGGGCGATACCAAAGACCTGGGCCTGCTACTGAAGTGCGCACCCTATAGCTTGTACAAGCGTGGCGGCTTTGCCGACTGGGCGCAATACATAGAGCTTTTTGGTCAGCCGGTGCGCATCATCAAGTATGATTCTTATGACGAGCAAACCAAGCTCGAGCTAAAAAAGATATTGGACGAAAGCGGCAGCTCCCTCTCACTGATGATACCCCGCCAGGCCGATTTTGAAATAAAAGACGGCAAGCAAAGCAATAGTGATGGCGACCTGCAATTGTCCTTCATCAAGGCGCTAAACGAGGAAATGTCCATCACCATACTGGGTAATACCGAGACTACCACCAGCAGCTACAGCACCGGTTATGCCCAAAGCAAAGTGCACCTGGAGCAGCAATACGAGATCACCCGTAGCGACCTCATCTATACCGCTGCCATGCTCAACAGCCCTAAATTTCTGGCCGTGCTGCAAGGCTACGGCTACCCCGTAAGCAACGGCAGCTTCGTATTCTCTAAAGACATGGATATAGACTATCTAAAGGCCCGCGTAGCCATAGACAAAGAAGTAGCCCAGGTAGTGCCGATCCCCGAAAGCTACTGGTACGATACCTACGGCATTCCAAGAGGGCAGTAAAGCCAACTATTATTAAAGAAAAGATGTCTTTATGTAATAATTCACTAACTTTAAATTGAAAACCGCTCAATATGAACAAGCTCGTATCCATTTTGCTACTCGCATTACTTACAATTACCGCGGCAAATGCACAGAATTTTGAGGTAGGTGCAAATTCCGGTGTTACATTTAATAAATGGACGGGGAATAATGTTTCTAACCCTTTTTCAGAAAGGCAGAATACCGATCAGCTACATACTTACACACTGGCTCTAATGAAAAACACTAAAAAGTGGCAATACGGGTTATCATTTTTGTATAGCTATGATGCTTACACATACAGCTACACGTTTATTGGAGATTATTATTATCCATCCGGTATTATTACCCAGCCTCCTCCTATGATGGTGACTGCATATACCCGCGATGATGCTTTCAGGGCTTTTGTGAACAGGAAATTGACTACTGGCCGTTTCGAACTGTACATAGGTGCGTCGGCTGGAGATCTGTTAACACACTCTGCATACACTGAGTATAGCGAAACTCAGAAAACAAACAGCAGTTTTGTTACAGCAGGTACCCAGGCAGGTGCTACTTGGTTTGCCACTAAACACATAGGCATCAATGCAGAAGTAAGCGATGAATACCTCTTTACTTTTAATGATGCATTTAAAGGACAGATGGTATACCGTGTTACAGTTGGCATTCGTTATCGTTTGTAATTCAATTTCAGAAACTCGATTGTATGAAACAATTATTCTTTTTGCTACTCACATTGTTGACGATAAACGCTCATGCTCAGAATTTTGAGGTAGGCTTTAACGCAGGTACTGTATATAACCCCTCGCTTTCTAATAACGCTGCTATATATGGAGCGAATAAAGTAACGCTGTCCACTTACGGAATAAGCGTTATTAAGAACTGGAAGAAATGGCAGTACGGTTTGTCATTCGATTACAGCAGTAACAACTATAAGGATAAGTTGCTGAACTCACCAGGGATAATAGACTACGGTGCGTATGTTACTATTCCCGTTTACCCCATTATTTTTTATGATTGGTTCAATATACAGGCGCAACATGAAACTTTTAAGTTTATCGCAAACAGAAAAATGTCTGTCAAAAATTTTGAAATGTATCTGGGAGCTTTTGTCGGCGATATTGAGTGCAAGTATACAGCCAGGGAATCGGAATCGTATGAAATTGTCGATAAAGAAAATCTCCTTACCGCAGGTATGCAGGCTGGCTGCACCTGGTACGCTACAAAGCACATAGGTATTAATGCGCAGGCCGCCGGTGCGTATAACTTTGATATACATGATGCCGTTAAAGGGCAAGTGAGCTACCCGCTTACTTTTGGTATCCGCTACCGTTTGCAATAAGCACACGCCTTTAATTTACAACACACCTCTGCGCCTTTGCAGTTAAACTGGTCGAAGCGTCTCGCTTCGTCCCCAAAGATGGAAGAGTGCCGCTTCCGAACATGCTATTACCTAATCCCCATCATTAGCTAATCAGCTAATCATAAAATCAGATAATCATCATGAATTCTCCTTTCGCCAACATCTTTCTCGCCATTCAGCAGCAGATCAAAACCAACGTCACCGCGATCACCTATATAGACCAGGATCTCGGCCAGCTCAAAAGCACTACACGCCCGCCGGTATCATGGCCATGCGTGCTTATAGATTTTGAAGACTTTGATTTTGATAACATGGGCAGCAATGTGCAAACTGCCAAAGGCACCGTCGTGCTACGCCTGGGCTTTGCGCCCTACAGCAACAGCTCTCAGGTCACACCCACGGCCTATACCCAGCAGGCCCTCGGCTATTACGACCTCGAATGGGCCTTGCACCAAACCATTCAAGGCTGGTCACCAGGCACCGATTATGGCAGCCTGATCCGCACCAGCGCCACCACCCAAAAAAGAACAGACAACTACCGTGTGCGCGAGCTCCGCTACTCCATAGCCTTTGAAGACTACAGCACCAAGCCACAGCAATTGCTTGCCCCGGCTTCGTTGGTGGTCAATGATGAAATACGATTGTGATCATAAGGGCATCAGCTAATTAGCTGATCATCACATCAGCTCATCAGAAGCATCACCATTTCATATGCGGCCAGTGCGACTGTAGATAATACACCACCGGTGCTTTCTCTTTGATCTGTTGTAGCCTGTCTGTATTGTTCATTATAATGCGGGCGATAGTGGATGCCGAAAGAAAAAACTCAATGGCCAATTGGCGCAGGTTTTCTTCATAGCACACGTCTTTGTGAAAGCCGTAGTAATAGTACCGCGCCAGCAGGCACTCATTCCTCCTGCTGATCAGCGAATTGCTCCGGCCCCTTTGCAGTCCGTTTCCCCTGCTTGCCCCGATCATCTCTTTATAAATCTTTTGTCCGCGCATAAAACATATTTTATGCCCCAAAAGTAAATACACAGATCAGCACAAATTTTACGAAATACCAACAAAAAATGTGGGTAACAGCAGTGAACCCCTTTACCACAAAGGCATATGATACTAAAATACGTTGTTGGTATTTCCGGGTTTATCCACAAAAAAATGTTCCGCAACTGTATGATGCGGAACATTTTATTAAAAATTTAAAAGAGTTGATTAGTTCGTTACAGCCGTTTTCTTGCTCGCTGCCACAGCCTGTTCCCAGCGCCATGCAGTATCCATCATAGCGTCCAGGTCATACTTTGTTTCCCAGTCCAGCAACTTGCGGGCTTTATTATTGTTAGCGTATACCTCTATCACATCGCCTGCGCGGCGCGGGCCTATTTTGTAGTTCAGCTTTTCGCCCGATACTTTTTCGAAAGCAGCGATCAGCTCCAGCACCGTTACACCATCGCCGGTGCCCAGGTTAAAGACCTCGCAGTTCGATTTGTTGCGGTCGTCAATAATATATTGCAGGGCCCTGGTGTGCGCATTGGCTATGTCCATCACATGCACATAGTCACGCACGCACGACCCGTCGCGGGTATCATAGTCACTGCCAAACACGGTCATCTGCTCACGCTTGCCCACGGCAGTTTGTGTGATCACAGGCACCACGCTTTCCGACAGGTCCTGGAATTCGCCTATCAACGCAGATTCATGAGCGCCTACCGGGTTAAAGTAGCGCAGCAGTATAGTATTGAAATGCTTATTGATGTTGGTAAAATCGCGGCACATAGCCTCTCCTACCTGCTTGGTGCGCGCGTAGGGCGATTCCGGTTCTGCAAACGGCGCGTCTTCATTTACCGGTAGTTCGGTAGTGTTGCCATATACCGAGCAGGAGGAGGAGAACACAAAATTGTCCACGTCAAACTCTTCTGCGCATTGCAGTATATTGATGAGGGAGTTAAAGTTATTCCTGAAGTACTTCAGCGGCTCTTCCACCGACTCCGGCACCGACTTGTAGGCTGCAAAGTGTATCACACCTACCAGGTCGGGGTTTTCGAGAAAGATGGCTTCTATATCATCAAGATTGCACAGGTCTACTTTGTAATTCTTCACCTGCTTACCCGTTATGCGCTCTATGCCTTCCAGCATTTTCAGCGATCCCTTCGAGAGATCATCAACTGATATCACATCGAAGCCATTTTGTATCAGGTCCACAATAGTATGGCCACCAATGTAGCCGCATCCGCCCGTAACCAATATCTTGCTCATACACTATAGTTTGTATTGCAAATATATAGGCAGACCCTATACTGATAAATTTTTTTTATTCGGATTTTATAGGTATAAATTAAAGTGAAAGTCAAAAGTGAAAACCTTAAAGTTGGTGTTATCAAAAGACCATAAGTATAGACTCACACGGACACTTTAAGGTTTTCACTTTCAAATTTTGACTTCCCCTTACTACTCCACTTTTAGGTTTTAACTTTTGCCTTTTAACTTATCTACCCACTACCGGACCTGCTGCATCTCCACCAGGCGTTTATAAAAGCCATCGTGGCCCAGCAAGGCAGTATGTGTGCCGCGCTCTACGATCTGGCCTTTTTCCATCACGATGATCTCATCGGCATGTTGCACAGTAGAGAGACGGTGGGCAATTACAATACATGTGCGGTTCTTCATCAGGTTGTTGATGGCATCCTGCACTATGCGCTCGCTCTCGGTGTCCAGCGATGAGGTGGCCTCATCCAGTATCAGTATCGGTGGGTTCTTCAGTACAGCGCGGGCTATAGTTATGCGCTGGCGCTCACCGCCGCTCAGGCGCGCGCCGCGGTCACCGGCCACCGTTTGGTAGGCATCGCCTTTTTGGGTGATGAATTTGTGGGCGTTGGCTATGCCTGCGGCTTCTTCCACACGCTCCTGTGTGGCGCCACCGGTGCCAAGTGTTATATTATTGTAGATGGTATCGTTAAAGAGTATGGGATCCTGGCTCACTACGCCCATCAGCCTGCGCAGGTCGTCTATGCGGCATTCTTTGATGTTGATGCCGTCTATAAGTATCTCGCCGCCCGTCACATCATGAAAGCGTGGTATCAGGTCTACCAGTGTAGACTTGCCGGCACCCGATGCACCCACCAGCGCTACGGTCTTACCCTTTTCTATATCGAAGCTGATGTTGCTCAGTATCTGTTTGTCGCCATAATAGAACTGCACATTTTTAAATTCTATTTTGCGCTCAAAGGATCGTACCGGCTTTGCATCAGGCAGTTCTACTATAGTATTTTCAGCGGAGAGCAGGTGCTCTATACGGTCGAGGGCCGATGTGCCTTTCTGCACATTATAAAATGCCGTAGAAAGATTTTTAAATGGATTGATGATCTGGCTGAAGATTGCGATGTAAGTGATGAAGGTGGCGCTGTCGAAGCCATTGCCGGCAAACACCATCTTGCCGCCTATCCACAATATCACACTCACTACTATGATGCCCATAGTTTCGGATAATGGCGACGCCAGTTCGCGGCGGGCGGCAATGCGGTTGCGGGTACGGAACAGCAGGTTGTTCAGCTTCATGAAGCGTAGGTGCTGGTGGTTCTCCGCGTTAAATGCTTTGAGTACACGCATACCTACCAGCGTTTCATCTATCACGCCCAGCATATTACCCAGGTTTTCCTGTGCCAGGTTGGAGTTTTTGCGTAGTGACTTACTGATGCGCCCTATGACAAGACCTGCAATAGGCAACCCCACAAACAGGATAAGTGTAAGCTTGTAGCTAAGGAAGATCATGTACCCCAGGAAAAAGATAATGGTTAGTGGTTCCCTGATGAACACCTCCAGCACAGCCATGATAGACAGCTCTACTTCATTGATATCATTGGTCATTCGGGAGATAAGGTCGCCTTTTCTTTCTTCGGTAAAGAAGCCTATGGGCAGCGACAGGGTTTTGGTAAACAGATCATCACGCAGCCTGCGCAGCACTGCATTGCGCAAGGGATTTAGAATATACAGGGAAAGATAAAGGAAAAGGTTTTTGAGGATAGTAAAGACCACAACGACAATGCAGATGTAGGCCAGGGTAGTGAGCTTATCCTGTTGCAGCAGAAACGTCTTTAGTTGGCTGATCAAAGCTGCTATAGGGCTGCCTGTTGCGGGTTGCACAGGCAGGGGCTTTGCCACCGGGCTTTTGTCGAACAATACATTTAATATCGGGGCCACCAAAGAAAAAGACAACAGCCCGAACAGTATGCTCAGCAGGTTGAACAGGAAGTACAGCCCTATCTTTCCTTTATAATCTTTGAGGTAATTTATAAGCCTTGATAATTTTTTCATTATTTTGTGTTGATCTGCATAGTGTAATACCTGCTAGTTAAGTATCACGGTTGGTCTTGAGCTGCCTCATCTTCTTTATCGAATTCTTTTACCACTTCATCCCAATTGAGTACGTTCGTAGGGTTATTATAATACTCTTCGAGGCGTGCATCAATCAGCTCTTTCAATTGGTCTGGTATGTCCATATGCTGTGTATTTATTCTATCGTATAAGACACCGTTCCGTCTTTCTCGTCTTTGAGCAATACACCGGCCTCGGCCAGCTTATTCCTGATCTGGTCTGATGTTGCGAAGTCTTTTCTTTTCTTGGAGTCGTTCCTTATTTCTATGAGCAGCGATAACACATTGTTCAGTTTGGAACTGCTTTGTTCGGCTTGCAGGGCCTGCATACCCAATATGTCCTCCAGGAAGGTTTTGAAGGTGGCCTTCATCAAAGCAATGGTAGTGGCAGACAGCGCAGTAGTAGCTACCTGGCCACCCTTGATCCCATTGACCACCGGGGCCATCTCAAAGAGGTTGGCCAATACCTTGGCAGTGTTGAAGTCGTCGCTCATAAATTCTTCACACTCATTGCACCAGGTGTTTACCTGCGTGTCCAGGGCTTTGTCTGTGGCTTCTGTGCCACCTGCGGGCAGTTTATCCAGCAGCATATAAGCCTCCCACAGCCTGCGGAAAGCACGCTCAGAGGCCTGCAGGGCTTCGTTGGAAAAATCGAGCGTGCTGCGGTAGTGTGTTTGCAGTATGTAGAAACGCACCACCATAGGGTGATAGGCCTGCGTTAATAAGGGGTGATTGCCACTGAACAGCTCCGACAGCTTGATCACATTATTATAGCTCTTGCCCATCTTCTTACCGTTGATGGTGATCATGTTGTTGTGCATCCAGTAGTTTACAGGCGCGTGGCCATGGGCTATGGTGCTCTGCGCTATCTCGCTTTCATGATGCGGGAACTGTAGGTCCATACCGCCGCCATGTATGTCGAATGTTTCGCCGAGGTATTTGCTGCTCATGGCCGAGCACTCAATGTGCCAACCGGGGAAACCCTCGCCCCACGGGCTTTTCCAGCGCATGATGTGCTGCGGTGGGGCGTTCTTCCACAACGCGAAGTCGGCCTTGTTGCGTTTTTCTTCCTGGCCATCCAGCTCGCGGGTGGTCTCTAATTGGTCGTCCAGCACGCGGCCCGATAGCTTGCCGTAGGGATAATTATCGGCATATTTTTTTACGTCAAAGTACACAGAACCATTCACCACATAGGCATAGCCTTTCTCTATGATCGTCTCTATCATGTTGATCTGCTCCACGATGTGGCCGGTGGCAGTAGGCTCTATGGCAGGGTCTTCGCAATTGAAGAGGTGCATACCCTTATGAAACAGGTTGGTGTATTTCTGCACCATTTCCATCGGCTCCATTTTTTCCAGCTTGGCTTTTTCGCCCACTTTGTCTATGGCCTCGCGGCCTTCTTCTTCAAAGTGGCCCGCATCGGTGATATTGCGGACATAGCGCACTTTATAGCCCAGGTGCCTGAGGTAGCGTTGCACCACATCAAAGGTCACATAGGGACGTGCATGGCCCAGGTGCGATTCGCCTGATACGGTGGGCCCGCAAACATAGAGACCGGCATAGCCGGGCGTTATGGGTTCAAACTTTTCCTTTTGGCGCGTGTATGAATTATAAAAATGAAGTTCCGGCATATATGTGCAAAAATAAGCAATGATATGGTCATTTACCCGCTTTGTGAGCGAGATAAGTTTTTTAACATTTGTGTAAACGGGTGTAGCGTATAGGTGTGCCACACTTTTGAAATGTGGCACACCTTGGGTGCGGGCATTGGGGTGGTCGTGTTATTGGATCAGCGGGAGAAGGGCAGGGGCAAGCCCACAAGTGTTCGGAACCTTTTTAAGGTATAAATTTGCTTAATGAGGTGTGGGACACCTTGGTGGGAAACTCCACACTATCTTCGTAACTTTACGCTTCGTTATATTTAATTTTCAATATGTCTTATTCACTTAAGAATAAAGTGCGCCTCGTTACGGCCGCATCCTTGTTTGATGGCCACGATGCCTCTATTAATATCATGCGCCGCATTATGCAGGCCAGCGGTGCCGAGGTCATTCACCTGGGCCACGACCGCAGCGTGCAGGACGTGGTAGACTGTGCCATACAGGAAGATGCCAATGCCATAGCCATCACCTCTTACCAGGGCGGCCACGTGGAGTACTTTAAATACATGTACGACCTGCTGAAACAGGCAGGCTGCGGACATATCAAATTATTTGGCGGCGGCGGTGGCGTTATCCTCCCTTCCGAGATCAAGGAACTGGAAGACTATGGCATCACACGTATCTACTCGCCCGATGATGGCCGCTCCCTGGGCCTGCAAGGCATGATAGACGACCTGCTGGAGAAAAGCGACTTCCCTACTGGCAACCAACTGAACGGTGAACTGGGTCATATTGCCGAGCGCGATGTGAAATCTATAGCCCGCCTCATATCGGCAGCAGAGAATTATTATGACGCACCCGAGACACAGGCCGCCCTCAAAAAAGTGAAAGAACAGGCCGCTGTATCGCATGTGCCGGTGCTGGGCATTACCGGAACAGGTGGTGCAGGCAAAAGCTCGCTGGTAGATGAGCTGGTTCGTCGCTTCCTGATAGACTTTAAAGACAAGCACATAGGCATCATATCTGTAGATCCCACCAAGCGCAAGACAGGCGGGGCATTGCTGGGCGACCGCATACGCATGAATGCCATACGCAGCAACAGGGTGTATATGCGCTCCATGGCTACCCGCCAGAGCAACCTTGCGGTATCTAAGTACATACACGATGCGGTGAACATCTTAAAGGCTGCCAAGTACGACCTCATCATCCTCGAAACATCGGGCATAGGCCAGAGCGATACACAGATCACCGAGCATTGCGACATGAGTATGTATGTGATGACGCCGGAATACGGTGCGGCATCGCAATTAGAGAAGATAGACATGCTGGATTTTGCAGAGGTAGTGGTGATCAATAAATTTGACAAGCGCGGCGCAATGGATGCACTACGCGATGTGAAAAAGCAATACCAGCGCAACCACAAGCTGTTTGATAAAAAGGCCGATGATATGCCGGTATATGGCACCATCGCTTCACAGTTTAATGACCCCGGTACCAACTCGCTGTATAAAGCGTTGATGGATATAGTGGCCGATAAAACAGGCGCACCGCTCCACTCCAGCTACCAGGTAACGGACGAGATGAGCGAGAAAATATACATCATACCGCCATCGCGCATACGCTACCTCAGTGAAATATCGGAGAACAACCGCAAGTACGATAAATGGGCCAATGACCAGGGCAATGTGGCGCAGAAGCTGCAATCTATTGCCAGCACCATAGGCACACTGCACGCCAGCAAAATAGAAGATAAAGACAGGCTGATCAAAACCCTGCAGGAAGTAGCCTCGAAAGTAGAGCTGGACCTGGACCCGAAGAACAAACTTTTTTTAGACCATTGGGAAGAAAAGAAAAAACAATACACCGATGAGTTCTACACCTTCAAGGTGCGGGACAAAGAACTAAAGATAAAAACACATTCAGAGTCGCTCTCTCATTTGCAGATACCCAAGGTAGCTGTGCCGCGCTACGAGGCATGGGGCGATATACTGAAGTGGGTGCTGATGGAAAACTTCCCCGGCGAATTCCCGTATGCTGCCGGTATATATCCCTTCAAGCGCGAAGGTGAAGACCCTGCGCGTATGTTTGCCGGCGAAGGCGGACCGGAGCGTACCAACAAACGCTTCCACTATGTATCACGCGGAATGCCGGCCAAGCGCCTGAGCACTGCTTTCGATAGTGTAACACTTTACGGCCATGACCCCGAGCACCGCCCGGATATTTATGGCAAAGTGGGCAACTCGGGTGTAAGCATTTGCTGCCTCGATGACGCAAAGAAACTATACAGCGGCTTTAACCTCGCCGATCCCAAGACATCGGTATCCATGACCATCAATGGCCCCGCACCTACCATGACCGCTTTCTTTATGAATGCCGCTATAGACCAGCAGTGCGAGCTATACATCAAAGCCCACGGGCTGGAAGACGAAGTAAACAAAAAGATAGAAGCCATATTTAAAGCCAAGGGCCTCGACCGCCCATACTACAACGCAGGCGCTGCCACCGGCGAAAAACAAACGGGAACAGCGGCTCTGCCCGAAGGCAATGACGGCCTCGGCCTGATGCTGTTGGGCGTTACCGGCGACCAGGTACTACCTGCCGATGTGTATGAAAAAATTAAAGTAAGCACACTGGCCGCAGTACGTGGCACTGTGCAGGCCGATATACTGAAGGAAGACCAGGCACAGAATACCTGCATCTTCTCCACTGAGTTCTCCCTACGGGTAATGGGCGATGTGCAGCAATACTTCATTGATAATAAGGTGCGCAACTTCTATTCGGTATCCATCAGCGGTTATCATATAGCCGAGGCGGGTGCGAATCCTATTTCGCAATTGGCATTTACGCTGTCGAACGGCTTTACGTTTGTAGAATATTACCTGAGCCGTGGTATGCACATTGATGATTTTGCACCCAACCTTTCGTTCTTCTTCAGCAATGGGATAGACCCTGAGTATAGCGTTATAGGCCGCGTAGCCCGCCGCATATGGGCGAAGGCCATGAAGCTGAAATACGGGGGCAATGAGCGCTCACAGATGCTCAAGTACCACATTCAGACATCGGGCCGCTCGCTGCACGCGCAGGAGATAGACTTCAACGATATACGCACCACGCTGCAGGCGCTGTATGCCATATACGACAACTGTAACTCGCTCCACACCAATGCCTATGATGAAGCCATAACCACACCTACCGAAGAAAGTGTGCGCAGGGCAATGGCCATACAACTGATCATCAATAAAGAGCTGGGGCTGGCCAAGAATGAAAACCCGCTACAGGGTTCCTTCATCATAGAAGAACTGACCGACCTGGTAGAGCATGCCGTACTCGCCGAGTTCGACCGCATCACAGAGCGCGGGGGTGTATTGGGCGCTATGGAAACCATGTACCAGCGTGGCAAGATACAGGAGGAAAGCCTGTACTACGAAACACTGAAACATACCGGCGAGTTCCCGATAATAGGCGTGAATACCTTCCTCAGTTCAAAGGGATCGCCTACTGTGATACCACAGGAAGTGATCCGCAGCACCACGGAAGAAAAAGAATTCCAGATACAGTCGGTAGAGAATTTGTGGAAGCGCAACGAAGACAGGAGCAAGGCATTGCTGCACGACCTGCAGCAAACAGCAGTACACAATAAGAACATCTTTGCCGCACTGATGGAAACAGCCAAGTATTGCTCCCTGGGGCAAATAACCAACGCATTGTTTGAAGTAGGCGGGCAGTATAGGAGGAATATGTAATGCATAAATAGCTTATTTGTGATATAAGACTCGTAAAAGCCATTGAAAAATGGCTTTTACCTTTTTTTTGGGGTTAGGGAACAGAGAATAAGGCTATCGGGTACAATTTTTATAAGGATACTATATACCGATGCGTAAATTCCTGAAAATCACACTATGGATCATTGGCAGCCTCATCTTTTTGCTGCTGGGTGTTGTTGTGTGCATAGACACTCCCTGGGGGCAGAATTTCATAAGAGGCAAGGCTGAAGCCTACCTCAACAATAAGATAAAGACAGAAGTAAGGATAGGACATTTCGGGCTGGGGGTCCCTAAATTCGTGGTGCTGAAGGATGTATTTTTCAGGGACCAGAACAGGGATACTCTTCTTTTAGTAGGCGAGCTGAAGGTGGACATCAGTATGCTGAAGCTGCTGCACAAAGAAGTAGATGTGCAGCAATTGCTCCTCACCGGCGTACATTCCCACATATACCGCAACCGCCCTGACACTACTTACAACTTCTCCTACATACTCGATGCCTTTGCGGGCAAGAAGCCTGCAACGCCCAAGGCAAAAGATACTTCTTCCTCTTCACTCACTATCAACCTCGACAGGGTAAAGCTGGATGACATCCACGTACACTTTGACGACTATACCGGCGGTATGCGCCTGGGTGTGAACCTGGACCACCTGGACCTGGACATGAAGAAGCTGGATATGGAGCAGATGATCTTCCATATAAAAGACCTGGCTATAGCGGGGCTGCAAACCACCTTTTCGCAAGACAGCAGCTACCTGCCACCCAAGCCGGCAAGCAATTCCAAAACAAAGCTGCGACTTATAGCAGATAATGTGAATATGCAGCGCGTAAACTTCAATTACAATGATGATCTTAATAAACTGTTGTTTGCGCTGAAGCTGGGCGATATGCAGTTGCAGCTGAATGAATTTGGCCTTGACGATAATAATATAGACGTAAAGAAATTGAAGCTGGATAATACGAGTATTGTATTCCAGATGGGATCGCAAACTACAGCGCCATCGTTTGTAGATACGCTGGTGAAAATAGATACCACTGTGGGCTGGCACATAACAGCCAAAGATGTGGCCGTAACGGGCGTAAACTTTAAGATGGATAACCAGGGCAGCCCACGGCAGCCATCGGGTATGGACTACGCGCACATGTACTACAAGAACACCTCACTGACACTTACCGATTTCCTGTACACCTCCGATACCATTGCCGGCAATGTACACAGCTTTGCGGCATCAGAGCAATGCGGGCTGAGTGTACTCGCATTGCGCACGGCATTCAATTATAACCCGCAGGGTGTGACGCTGAATAACCTGTACCTGCAAACACCCACCACCATTTTACAAAACCATGTGGAGGTACACTACCCATCGCTTACTGCACTGCAAAAAAATACAGCGTCTTTATCACTCAACCTGAACTTGAAGAACAGCATTGTGGGCCTGGGCGATGTGCTGCAATTTGTACCACAGCTCAAGAGCCAGCAAATATTCAGCAAGAACAGGAATGGCAGGCTGCGTGTGGATGCCGCTATTACCGGCGCATTGAGTAACCTGAACATAGCCAACCTGTATGTAGCAGGATTAAGCAATACAGAACTACAAGTGAACGGCAGGCTGGGTGGCCTGCCCGACGCGAATAAACTGACCTACAACCTGCACATCTCTAAATTCCAGACATCAAGGCAGGACGTAAGCTCGCTGGTGCCGGATAGCTTGCTGGCATCTGTGCGGCTACCGGATAAGTTTGGAGCTATAGGTCAGGTAGCGGGTACTACCAAGGATTATAATACCGACCTCTACTTTGCCAGCACAGATGGTATAGCGTATATCAAAGGCTCGGTCATCACATCTCCCGGTAATGAGAAAGCCACCTACGATATGCACGTGCGCACACTGGAGCTGAATGTGGGCCACATCATTAAGAAAGATTCGCTGGTAGGCATAGTGAATGCCGACCTGGATGTAAAAGGTCAGGGCTTTGATGTAAAGACGATGGCCGCCAAGCTCGATGGTACTGTGTCGTCGGCATTTGTAAAAGGGTATAGATACCACAACATTTCTTTTGATGGCAAGATGGCCAACAAAGCCGGCGATCTGGACTTTACCAGTGTGGACACTAACTTGCAGGTGAAGCTAACCGCACATGGCGACTTTAGCGGCAAGAACCCTGCGGTGAAAGCAAACATACAATTGGACAGCATAGACCTGCGCGCGCTGAAACTGTATGGTACCGACCTGCGTCTGCACGGGAAGATAACGGCTGACTTCCCTGACCTGAATGCAGACTACCCAAGAGGACAGTTTACCTGGGCGCTGCCCATCATCAATGCCAATGGCAAGCGTTATTATTTAGACAGTATGTATGTGATATCCCGCCCGGGCAGTGATACGGGGCAGAACATCATAGCCAACCTGGATGTGGTGCAGGCTGTAATAACCGGGCATACGCCACTGAGCAAGGTGGGGGATATAGTGATGGAGCACATCAACCGCCACTACTCCTTCCCCGTGGATAGCACGAAGAAAAGTATTGCTACGGCAAAAGATAGTATGCTGGCCCAAAACAAAATAATTAAAAAGGACACAACTAAAATACCTGATGTATATGACCTCAAAGTATTTGCGCATGTAATAGACAAGCCTATGCTGCATGGCATATTGCCGGGACTTACTTCTTTCGATTCGATACATGTGGACGGTACGCTGTCGCAGCAAAGCATGGCATTGAAAGTGCTGGTGCCTGATCTTATTTATTCGGGCACAGATGTTCAGAATGGCGTGATAATGGTGAATAGCGTGGACTCCGCATTTACCTACAGCATTACCGCCGATGAGATCAAAAAAAGCTCGGTAGATCTGTTCTTCGCGAACATACATGGCAACCTGGACCAGAATACCATTAACACCAACATCAGCATATCAGATGCATCAAAGAACGAGCGCTTCGCGCTGGTAGCAGATATTCATAAGACAGGCGACACACAGGTAGTCCATTTACAAAAGGGCCTGAAGCTCAATTATAATGCCTGGGATGTTACAGACCAGAACCGGATAGTACTGGCAAACGGTGGCTTTTATATCCAGAACTTCGGCATCAGCAATAAAGACCAGTCTATAAAGGCCAATAACGAAGAGCCGAGGATCAATACGCCATTGAAGGTGGACATCAATAACTTTCTGCTGGCCAACTTTACAGAGCTGGTGAGTTCTCCCGATACATTACTGGCCAATGGCGTGTTGGCGGGCAATGTGACCCTGAACCACATGACCCCAACAATGGACCTCACCGGCGATCTCGCTATTAATAACCTGCAAGTGCTGGGCGATACGCTCGGTAACTTAAAGCTACAGGTAGCCACTAAAGATAATAACGCATTAGACACCAAACTGACCATTAACGGGCAGGGCAATGATATATCGCTGAACGGCGACTATTATCTGCAAACCACCAATGGCAATGACTTTAACTTCGACCTGGGCGTGAAGGCGCTGGCTGTGCATAGCTTTGAGTCTATAGCGCAGCACCAGATAAAAAATACAACCGGCTACGTACGTGGCGATTTGAAACTATCGGGTACTACATCATCTCCTATGATCAATGGCGAGCTGCACACAGATAACCTGGTGACCAACATCAGTCAGCTAAACGCCGTATTTAAAATGCCGGCTGAAAAAATAACGTTCAGCAATAATCTTATTTCGTTCAATAACTT
>Ga0316218_1002481_pt1 | contig 16978 bp, 9 predicted proteins | sample TBH18003metaG_FD_203634 | JGI IMG/M metagenome (GOLD analysis project Ga0316218, IMG submission 203634) | Freshwater microbial communities from Trout Bog Lake, Wisconsin, USA - TBH18003 | ecosystem: Environmental > Aquatic > Freshwater > Lake > Hypolimnion/Profundal zone | place: USA: Wisconsin...
TGATTGCCACATCGATACCGAAGTCGTTGAAGAGCGAGAAGGTAATCGGCCCAACGACGGGTATACGATACTCGACGTTGGTGGTCAGCCCTGTATCTCCGCCAATTGATGCAATGCCGTAAGTGGGCAGCGGAACCTGGATGCACTGGTTGTCCTGCGGATTGGTAGGATCGCGCGGAACGCAACTTCCATCAGGATTGGTGAGCTGGAAGTTAACCCGGTTTGGCACATATCCATAGGGCGTGGCCGCACGCACGTCAAAGCCGCGCAATTCTGCCTCGCCACCCGCATAGATACGGTTGTTCGGGGGAGCCACATCGCCGCCAAAGCCCTGCACATAGCTCAACTGAGCACGGATGCCGAGCACGTTGCGCCCGTTATCCGAGGGAATGAGATAGTGCATCGGAATGAAGCGCTTGTAGGCCAAGGCTGGGGAGAAGTAGCGAACATTGCCCCAGATGCCAGCCGCCTGCAGGACCGCAGAGTATTCCTTACCGGTGCGCGGGCGCAGCGGGTTGTTGATTGTGTTGTAGGAATAGCTGAGCGAGACCTGGCTATTGATGATCCCCGCCAGAGCATTCGAGCCCTGGATACCTGACCTGAAGCTGATGGTCTGGAAGAAAGTCTGGGATGCAGTACTGAAGGCCGTGATGGTGGATTTGGTCAGCGAGTATGTTACGCCGACACGCTGGAAGGCATGGCGCTTCAATGGGTAACTGACTGAGAAGTTCAAGCCAGTAGACGCCTGGTTGTAGTTCTGGGTAAGCGACTGCTGCGCCGCGCTCAGGTTGGCGGATGCGCCCGAGGTAGCCTGGTAGTTCTTTGCGGCGTTGTAGTCCTGCTTGTTATTGAATATCTGGAAGCCCACGTTGACCGGACGGTTCTTGATGTAAGGCTGGGTAAAGCCGAACAGGAACTGGCGGCTTACGTTGCCCAAATTCCCCTGCAGGCTGAGGGTCTCACCCAGGCCAAGGAAGTTGTTGGTCTGGTAGTTGACACCGATGAATGCGCCTGACTGGCCGCTAATGCCGCCGTTCATGCCAATCGAGTTCTTGCCCTTCTCCTTGACCTTCAGCAGCAATTCCACGGTGCCAGCATCTGCATCCTGGTGCGCTTCCGAGTCCTGGTCAACCTTGAGAGGATCGAAGTATTCGAGTTGGTTCAGGCGGAGGAGGCTGTACTCCCACAACTGAGAGTTGTAGACCGAACCTTCATCCAACATCAGTTCGCGGCGGATGACGCGGTCGCGAGTGATGGTGTTGCCCTGGAACTCGATGCGGGAGACGTAGAAGGGCTTGCCCTCATCGATGTCGATATTGAGAGAGACAGTCTTCTTCTGGTCATCGAACTCAGGCTTTGGAATGGCCCCAAAGTTGATGTACCCCAACGTGCCGTAGGACTTTTTCAAGTTTTCTAGGCCCTTGGCAATCAGGGTGGCATTGAACCAGTCGCCATCCTTGACGGCAAAGGTACCGCGCAGAGCCCTCACGTTGCTCACCGCCTTGTTACCAGTGAATGTGATGGCTCCCAACCGGAAGCGGGGACCCTCTTCAATCGCCATGAGGATGTCAATGCGCTTGCCCTTGCGGGGGCGGAAGGTAAACCAGTTCAGGCCACCTTCGTCACGTATCTGTGTCTTGGGCTCCTCGACCGCGGCGGTGTAGTAGCCCTTGTCGCGATACGCCTGGCGAACCCGCTCGGTGTCTTCCTCGAGCTTCGATGCATCGAAAGTTTGCGGAAGCAGATTTTCGAAGACGATTGAATAGGGAATGCCGATGGGCTTGAGATTCTTCATCGAGCGCCGTAACAGCAGGCCAGCCAAGTGCTGGTTGCCGGCAAAGTGAATCTCGCCCACTTTTACGGTCGGACCTTCCTTGATGTTGAAGTTCACCTGCACCGAAGCCGGAGGGATTGTTTTCACCTCTGTCTTGATGGTAGCGAACTGGTGGCCATGCTCGGCCAGGAGCGACTTGAGCACTGTCTCTGCGCGCTTGATCCGGGTGGGGTCGTACTGGCTCTCTACCGTCAGGCCAACCTTTTCCTTTTTGAAGCGGTCAAGGACGTCGGACACGGAGACCGTACTGAGGCCTTTGTAGTTGATCTCGCGGATATTCGGCTTCTCCCTGAGAAAGATATTCAGGATGATGCCCTTCTCCGAGTCCTCGCGCTCAATGCGCAAGTCGTCGAAGTACCCGGTGTTCCATAGCGAATTGAAGTCGCGCTCGATCGAGATGGGATCGTACGTATCGCCGGGGTGAGTGAAGAGGCGCGCCAGCACCGTCTCCTTGGGGATGCGCCGATTGCCGATGACGCGGATCTGGTCCACGTTCTGCGGCTGTTGGGCCTGGGCCGCAACTGCGCTGACGGCAAGTGCAAGCATCAGCACTACGCGCGCGAGGCGAGAAAAACGGCTGGGAGTCCGCATGGCGCGGGAGATGGAAGTGTGCTTGATCTTCACCGGGCAGGAGCCCTGCGGCGAGCACAAGTACTGGTGCGATCCATGGTTCAGCTTCACGGGAAGAATATGCACACCCTCATTACAAAAAGAATCTGGTCCTGCCTCAAGGAAAGAATGATTATATTTGACCGCGGGCATCCCACCCAAACCGGGGGTCTGCCAAGCGGCGCGTAAATCAAGTCTTTCCCTAAATTCCCTGCCGCGCTTGGCCCTCGCGGACTCGGGCTGGCCCCTTTTGCACCCCGGCATGCAAGACCTGCTGCCGAAGCCCACCCGACTGCCCTGCGCCAATGTTCTGACGCCGGGAACCCGGAATTGTAGGGACCCATCCCACAGTCTACCGGAACGAGGCGGGTTACGACGCCCTTGCATCCCCTTCCCGTGTAACCGCATCCTTCTTAGACGCGGCTTGGGCGCTCAGGACAGCCCACCGCGATGAGGTTTTATGCCCAAAAATGACCCTTCGCAGACAATTTATAAATTTTCCGCTCCGCTGCTGGGCGGACGCCTGGTGAGCCTTTCGGAGTTCCGAGGACGGGTGCTGCTGATCGTGAATACCGCCAGCCAATGCGGTTTTACGCCACAGTACGCTGGTCTGGAGCAGCTCTACCGCGCCTACAAGAGCCGCGGGTTTGAGGTCCTTGGGTTCCCGTCCAACCAGTTCGGTAGTCAGGAGCCGGGCACGGCAGCCGAGATCGGAGCCTTCTGTGAAAAAAATTTTGGCGTCAGCTTTCCCATGTTCACCAAAATCGATGTGAACGGCCCCCAGGCCCACCCTCTTTACCGTTTTCTGAGGAAGGAGAAGCCCGGCCTTCTGGGGTTTCTCGGCCTCGGGTCCATTAAATGGAACTTTACGAAATTTCTGGTAGACCGGGATGGGATGGTAGTGGGACGCTACGGCTCCACGACCAACCCAAAGGCCCTTGCAGGCAAGATCGAGCTACTGCTGGGGAGTTCATGATCCAATGCGAGACAGGCGCAAGCGCAGTTGGATGCCGCCTGGCGATGCATCTATTTGCCCCGCGGAGCCGTCCTGGAGACAGCTGGATCTGCCATTTTTCGACCCGCGCACGAATTGGATGCTTCTTGGACTACCATTGTAGTTTCAACTGTAAGTTGGATCGGGCTTTGACGGTTTAGCCGTCCGGCCCGGGAATTCTGCGAGCCGGTCAGAACCGGACCGAAGAGCCTGCTGACCCGTTTTTCAAGCATCGGATCAGGGGGCGAACCGGACACGGAGAGATTGAAACAAGTAGCCCGGCTCGGGAGCGAGCAACTGCCCTATGTGGATTGTCCGGCTTGCGCTTCGGCGGCCTTATACTTTCGTCGTCTTTGCGCTTTTGATTCTAATCCTTGGCGTGTACAGCATCCTGTCGATGCCCACGGATATCTTTCCCAATATTGATATCCCCGTGGTGACGGTCATCTGGCAGTACTCCGGCCTGTCCGCGCAGGAGGTATCGAGCCGCATTGTCTCTAACGTAGAGCGCAGCATGACCACTTCGGTCAGCGACATTGAGCATATCGAGTCGCAGTCGCTCAACGGTACCGGCATCATTAAGGTCTTCTTCCAGCCTCACGTGAATATCGGCGTGGCGGTAGCGCAGGTTACCGCCATCAACCAGGTCATGCTGCGAGCACTGCCGACGGGCGCGGTGCCGCCGTTTATCCTGCAGTACAATGCCTCCAGCGTCCCGGTGCTGCAACTGGGGCTCTCTGGAAAGGGCCTGAACGAACAGCAACTGTTTGACCTGGCCAACAACACCCTCAGACTGCAACTGGCGACTATCGAGGGCGCGCAGACGCCTTTCCCCTACGGCGGCAAGATGCGCCAGGTGATGGTTGACCTGGACCTATCTGCATTGCAGGCGAAGGGGCTTTCACCCGTGGATGTGGTGAACGCCTTCGCGGCGCAGAACCTGATTGCGCCCTCGGGCGTGATGAAGATCGACCAGTTTGAATATGCGGTTGAGACCAACTCCGCGCCGCAGGTTCTAAACGACCTCAACAACCTGCCGATCAAGTCAGTCAACGGCGCCATGATTTACGTACGCGATGTGGCCCATGTGCGCGACGGCAATACGCCGCAAACCAACGTGGTTCGCGTAGATGGCCAGCGCTCCGTAGTGATGAGCATCATGAAGACCGGCTCATCTTCGACTTTGGATATCATCGAGGGCGTTCGCGGAAAAGTGCAGCGGGTTATGAACCAGTTGCCACCGCAATTGAAGATCGTCCCGCTCACCGATCAGTCTATTTTTGTTCGCGGCGCGGTTGACGGCGTAGTGCGTGAGGCGATTGTGGCCGCATGCCTTACGGCCATCATGATCCTGGTTTTCCTGGGCAGTTGGCGCTCGACCATCATTATTGCGGTGTCCATTCCGCTGTCTATCCTGTGCTCGCTGATCATGCTGTATGCGCTCGGCGAGACGATCAACATCATGACCCTGGGCGGCATGGCACTGGCCGTGGGCATTTTGGTAGACGACGCCACCGTTGCAATCGAAAACATAAACCGCAACCTTGAGACGGGCAAAGAGCTGGAGCAGTCCATTCTGGACGGTTCGGCGCAGATCGCCATTCCCGCCTTTGTCTCCACGCTCTCCATCTGCATTGTGTTTGTACCCATGTTCTTTTTGAGCGGCGTGGCGCGCTACCTGTTTGTACCCATGGCCGAGGCTGTAGTGTTTGCGATGCTGGCCAGCTACCTGCTTTCGCGAACGCTGGTGCCCACCATGGCCAAGTACCTGCTGCAGGAGCACGACGACGCAGAGACAGCCAGGAAGCAGATCAGCCGCAATCCATTCACCCGCTTTCAGATAATCTTCGAGGCTGGATTTACTGCATTTCGCAACAGCTACCTGCGGCTGCTTACCCTCTGCATTGACCACGCTGTCGTATTTTTGGTTCTCTTCCTCGCCTTCACGCTCTGCTCCGTGGGCTTGCTCACGCCATGGCTCGGGCAGGATTTTTTCCCATCTGTCGATTCAGGCCAGTTTAAGATTCACGTGCGCGCCCACACCGGCACGCGTATTGAAGAGACGGCCGCGCTGTGCGACCACATCGACGCCACGATCCGCAAGCAGGTACCCTCCCGGGAGATCGTCACCATTGTGGATAACATCGGCCTTCCCTACTCCGGCCTGAATCTCTCTTACTCCACATCTGCACCGATTGGCCCGGCTGACGCGGACATCCAGGTACAGTTGAGCGCCGACCACCACCCCACGGCGGCTTATGTTGAGAAGCTGCGCAAGGTGCTGGCCAGCCAGTTTCCTGGTGTTACGTTCTACGTGCTGCCGGTTGACATTGTCACTCAGATCCTTAACTTCGGACTTTCTGCGCCCATCGACATCCAGATCATGGGCACGGATGTAAACGGCAATCGTGCATTGGCTGAGCGGATGCTGAATGAGATCCGGTACGTTCCCGGCGCGGCAGATGCGCGCATTCAGCAGCCCTTCAACCTGCCGAAGATGGGCGTGGAAGTGGACCGCACACGGGCCCAGGCTATTGGCCTTACCCAGAGAGATGTTGCTCAAAGCATGCTGGTGGCTTTGAGCGGCAGCTTCCAGACCACTCCCAACTTCTTTCTCGATCCACGCAACGGCGTGTCCTATAGCGTCATCATTTCCGCACCGCAGTATCGGGTAGATTCGCTGGCTGCATTGAAGAGCCTACCCGTAACAGGCGCAAATCTCACACAGCAGTCCAAGTCATCACCGGCCACAGGGGCGCCGGGCGCTCAACTGCCAGTCGAGGTGCTGGGCAACCTGGCCCGCATCGTTCCCGGAGCCGAACAGGGCACCGTGAGCCATTATGACGTTGAGCCGGTGATTGATGTGTTTGCTAACGTGGACGGCACCGACCTGGGAACCGTAACCCGCAAGATTGAGAAAATACTGGCCAGCCACCAGAAGGACCTGCCGCGCGGTTCGCACTTTGATCTGCGCGGTCAGAGCGAGACCATGTACAAGTCTTATCGTGGCTTGTTGATCGGGCTAGTTTTCTCGATTCTGCTGGTCTATCTGCTGATCGTGGTGAACTTCCAGTCTTGGCTTGACCCGTTCCTGATTATCTCGGCGTTGCCTGCCGCGCTGGCCGGCATTGTCTGGTTCCTGTTCCTCACGAATACGCGCTTGAGCGTACCGGCGCTCACTGGCGCCATCATGTGCATGGGCGTGGCCACGGCCAACTCCATTCTTGTGGTCAGCTTTGCCCGCGAGCAGTTGGAAGTGCTGGTGGGCGATGCCCGCAACGCAGCGCTCAATGCCGGCTTTGTGCGCTTGCGCCCGGTGCTGATGACGGCACTTGCGATGATCATCGGCATGGTGCCGATGTCACTAGGGCTGGGCGACGGCGGCGAACAGAACGCGCCTCTGGGACGCGCCGTTATCGGCGGACTGCTGCTGGCAACCGTGGCCACGCTGCTGTTTGTGCCTGCATTCTTCTCTCTCATTCACGGCCGCATCGAGCGCCGCCGCAAAGCGGCACATGGCGCAGCGCGAGCCGTTGTATTCGACGAATTCGACGAGATATCGGAGTAATTTTCAATGAACAACGCATCCAATCCGAACCCGCAATCGGCGCACGGTCAAGAGACCCAGCCCGCGCAAAGGCCCATCTCTCCGGGCCTGGCACTGGTGGGCGTGGCCCTGGCTCTTCTCGTCGCAGGCGTACTGGCGGGCCTGGGCATTCTGCATCGCACGCATGCTGATATGGTTCTGGCCGAGCGTACCCAGGAGTTGGCTCCGCCCACGGTCAGCGTAGCGACGCCCAAGCCCGGCGCTCCGATAGAGAGCTTTGTGCTGCCCGGCAACGTGACTGCATGGACGGATTCGCCCATTTACGCCCGCACTTCCGGCTACCTTACGCGCTGGTACTTTGATATCGGCTCGAAGGTGAAGAAGGGCGCACTGCTGGCCGTAATTTCATCGCCCGAGATTGACCAGCAACTGGCCCAGGCTGAAGCCGAGCTGAACACCGCCCAGGCCACCGCAAACAACTCCCGTATTCAAGCGGAGCGCTACTCCGGGCTTGTGAAGTCTGACGCCGTCTCTCGCCAGGACACCGACGCATTTGTGAACCAGGCCGCGGCGACAGCGGCTGCCGTCCGCTCCGCACAGGCCAACGTGCAGCGGCTGCGGGAGATGCAATCGTTCGAGAAGATCTACGCGCCCTTTGACGGCGTGGTTACCGCGCGCACGATTGATACCGGCCAGTTGATAGACCAGGGCGCTGGCAAAGAACTCTTCCACCTGCAGGCCATCCAGACACTGCGTGTCTACAGCAGCCTGCCCCAGAGCTATTCGCAGGTGATCAAGCGCGGCTCCAAGGTTGAACTCACGTTCTCAGAGCATGCAGGAAGGGTCTACCAAGGCAAGCTGATACGCACTGCCGATGCACTCGATCCGGCCAGCCGCACCTTGCTTGTCGAAATCGACGTGGACAACCGCGCCGGGGAACTTATGCCAGGCTCGCTGGCCGAGGTGCACTTCAAGACGCCTCCCGCCGGTCTCTCCCTTGTGGTGCCCGCCTCCGCGCTGATCTTCCGCAAGGAGGGTATGTGCGTAGGCGTGGTGCGCAACGGAAACACGGCCAGGCTAACGCCGGTGACTATCAGCGAGGACGATGGTGCCAACGTGCAGATTGTGGGCGGCCTGAGCAGCGGTGACCAGATTATCCAGAATCCACCTGACTCTCTGATCGACGGCGAGAAGGTGCAGTTGGTAGATCCCAGCAGCCGCTCGAATGCGGGAGGCAAGTAGTATGCGCGGGTTTGCATGCCATCTCGCACCGGGGACTGCCAGCCTCGCCACCGGGCTTAGCGCACTGCTGACGCTCGGCCTGCTCACCGGCTGCAAGCCTGTTGGCCCCAACTACAACCGCCCCGCTTATCAAGCTCCCGCGGCTTACAAGGAAGCCGGCGCAGCCGCCGTTCTGCTGCCACCGCCCAGCCCTGTTGGCGGCAGTTGGCAGCAGGCAACACCCTCGGACGGGATGTTGCGTGGCAAGTGGTGGGAGATTTACCAGGACCCGCAACTGAACAAGCTTGAAGAGCGCATCGTCACTGACAACCAACGGCTTCGCCAGGCTGTGGAGACCTATCTGGCCGCACGCGACCAGGTGAGCGCCGCCCGCTCCGGCCTTTTTCCCACGCTCTCCGCCACTGTTTCCGCAAGCCGAAGCAGGGTATCAGCGCACCGGCCAATGGCCAGCAGCGCCGGCAACTTCGGCGACATGTCCCTTGGCGGCCAGGCAAGTTGGGAGCCCGACCTGTGGGGCCGTGTGCGCCGCACCGTGGAGGCTGCCCGCGAGAACGCCCAGGCCAGTTCCGCAGATGTGGCCAGCGTGGACCTTAGCCTGCACGCGGAGATGGCCGCGGACTACTTTCAACTACGCGGGCTCGATGCCGAGACCAAGCTACTCTCGGCCACCATCGCCGCCCTAGAGCGGCAGCTGGACCTGACCCAGCAGCGCCTTACCGGCGGAGTAGCCACTGAGGCTGACGTAGCCCAGGCCCGCACACAGCTAGAGACCGTGCGCGCCCAACTGGTGGATATCGGCGTGGCACGCGCCCAGCTTGAGCACGCCGTTGGGACGCTGGCCAATCTGAACCTCACCGACTTCAGCATTGCGCCGTCGCCGCTCGATCTGCCCTTGCCGAATGTGCCCGTTGGCGTGCCCTCGCAACTGCTAGAGCGCCGCCCAGACATTGCCGGCGCCGAGCGCCGCGCAGCCGCCGCCAATGAGCAGATCGGTATCGCATTCAGCGCCTTCTATCCCAATATCAACCTGGGCACAGCGGGCGGCTTTGAAAGCACCTACGCAGGCACCTGGATTCAGGGCCCGAGCGCACTCTGGTCCCTGGGAGCGCAGGCAGCGCAACTCATCTTTGATGCAGGCCAGCGCCGCGCCATCACCAGCGAAGCTCGCCATAACTACGAGTCCCAGGCGGCAAGCTACAGGAACGCAGTGTTTCAGGCCTTTAACGACGTTGAAAATCAGCTCTCCAGCCTTCGGATACTCGAACAGGAATCCGGCGTGGAGCAAAGAGCCGTTGCGTCAGCCCAGCACTCCTTCGATCTGTCGAATCAGCGCTACAAGGGCGGCGTCACGAGTTATCTTGAGGTGCTCACAGCCGAGGCAACGCTGCTGCAGAACCAACGTACAGCCATCGACCTGCAGACCCGCCAATTCGTCGCCAGCGTTGGGCTGGTGCGCGCCCTCGGCGGCGGCTGGGATGCAACGCAACTCCCTCAGTAGCCAGAATCGGGAATAAACAGGCCGTGCTCAATGCGCATGGCCTGTCTATTCCCGATTCTCTGCCTTCACCGCATCCTGCCGCAGGTGGCTGAAGGCCGCTGACGGCACGTCTGTCAGCGGCAGCCCTGGCCCCTCCCACAGCAGCCGCGGCGCCCCCTGGCTTACCGCGTGCAGTCCCTCCAGGTGCAAAGCATGTTTGCCCGCGCGCAGGCCGATGGAGCCTCGATCGTAACGCATGGCATTTCCCGGCGATCCGCAGACTTGCGCAAACGGCGGCCCGGTCTTTGCCACTTCCCCGCCGTCAATCACCAGCAGTGCGCCGTCGCGGTCCATCAGGTGAAACGTGTAGCCACCGTCTGCGGGAATGTCGATCAAGCCGTCCCACGCGACGGCGTAGCGCGAATAGCCTTCCGAATCGGCGTGCAGGTTAGTCGACTCACCTTCAAATACTGCGTGCTCTTTCTTCAGGTCCGGCAACTCGGTCCACGCACCGGGATAGATCTTCCACGCGAGCCCCGTCATCGTTGGGGCGGCTGGATTGACAGCATCCTTCCAATGCGCCACAACCACGACGCCCTGCGCAGCCCAGTCCTGCTGGCCTGCCTTACCTTCCACATGCAGCAGAACTCTGAAGCGGCCCGCGCCGTCCTTGCCGTCAAGCTGCGTCCCTTCGGCGTCAATAAAACGATGGCGCACGGTGCGGCCCGTGAACCTGGTTCCATCGCCAAACAGCCACGTATACCGCGCGCCTGGCGAGGCCTGGGCAACAAACGTAGCCTTCTGCCCAGGCGCAATCACCGGCGGACTCACGGTAAATGCAGCCACCGGTCCATGCGATGCCGTGAAGGTGGCCGGCTGCGCGCCGTCCGTGAGCACCAGCGGCACATCGGCATTGGTTGCCACGCGCGTCTGCCCGTACTTCACGTTGTCAAAGGTCACACCTGCCACGTCGCCCATCAGCGTGGACCCTGCCAGCGGAGGCTGGTCCAGCGCCCAGATATTGCGGAAGGTGAATCCACGCAAGGCGGGCTGTTGCTGCTCGATCTGCACCAGGGAGTACCAGTTATCCAGAAACAGATTCTCGAATGTGTAGCCCGAATGGCTACCGCTGGCGCCTTTCGCGCCCCACATGCCCAGCAGGCCGAAGGTCTGGCCGCATGCTCCAATGCCCCCATGGAGAATGTCGGAGTCACGCAACGTGAAGTTGCGCGAGTTGAATATCTTTTGCGGCCAACCCGCTCGCACAACATTGGAGATGCTTGTCGATAGCACACTGTGCTCGATGAGAATGTTCTCGACATCATGGCCGGGGCGTGTCAGGTCCGCCTCGGTGTAGCCGTCCCAGTTGCCCAGCATTGCAAATACGTCGTCTGAAGCACGCAGGAAAGCATTACGCACCACCGTATTTCCCCCGCCGAGCCAGTCCATTCCGTCCTGGTTGGCATTGCCGGGATTGCCGCCCATTACGCGAAGGTCGTCGTATACAAACCCGGTGGAATCCTTCATCTGGATGGACCATGTTCGCGAGCGCACAATGCATGTGAGCCCGTCGATCTCAACATTGTGCGATTCCAGCGCGCCTATGCAGTGCCAGTCCTGCTTCTGCAACCAGCCTTCATCGTGCGTTGGGTCCTGCGGGCCTTCATACACAATTGTTCCGCGACCCAGCACCTTTACGTCCCGCACCCGCCACAGGTTGAGACTGCCGAAGACGAACGCACCCGGAGCAAGGTAGATGGTTTCGCCGCTCTTCGGGTTCAGGCTCTGGCGATGCACACCCGGCAGCACAATGCGCACATTCGCGCCCTTGGGAGGCGGAGGAGGAGGCGTGCCAGCAAACAAGAAGAGCATCGCGGCGTGATTGAGGAAGTCGCCGGGACGGGAGATGGAGAGCTTGGCCGGCCCGGTAATCCGGAAGCGGATCGTGGGCCCCTTGCGGATGGCCCGCAGGCCGAGTCGCCAGGGCTGAATATCTACGCCTTTGTCCCAGAAGCCGGGTTCTGCGGCGGTGACTTCGACGGTGACCGGGCCCGTGATATCGAAGCTGGCGAACTCATAACTTGCAGCGGCGTGTGCTACGTCCACCGGTTTGCCGTTGACAGCTACGGTGAAGGCAGTGGAAATCATTTCCGCTGGCACTGGCACGGCCTGTATGCGCGAGGCGGAGTAAGCGACGGCAGGCAAAAGGAGCGCAGAAAGCAGGAGCGAGCGTAACGGCAAGTAGCGAGCCCCCCGCCAGGAGAGTCGGAACGAAGCCAATGTAGCACTGTGGGCGAGAGCGCCGCCGCGGCACCACAATGATTGAGTTGGCAGCTGCATGCGCGCTCAGTTCTTCAAGGTGATGAGGCGGTCTTCGCGAGGATTGACTTCGATGAAGATGTCCTTGTATCGAACCTCGCGATTTTTGCCATGAGCCTGCAGCCCGATAGGGCCTTTCTTGAAGCGGGCAGGATTGGCGTCTGTGTAGTTGAGTACCTCGATACCGTTGACAGCCATGCGAATGGTTCCCCGGGCTCGGTTGACGAGTATCTCGGCCTGAGTCCACTGCGAGCGCTTGATTCCAAGTTCCTTTTCGAGGTCCCGGTAGACGGCCATCGTTCCAGTGAGCCCGGCATTGGTGGTGTAATCCCACGTCCAGGGCATTGGAGGCATCACATCGATGCATCCGCCGTACCCCCAGTCGCCTTTTGCAAGTCGATCGCCCCAGAAGCATATACCCTGGTGATTCGCAGGCTCCATGACCTGGACCGTGGAGACGATGAGGCGGAAGCTGTCGTAGTCGCCTTCGGTCATCAGGGCCTGATTTCCTTCGCGGGCCACAATGTCTCCGCCTTCGACCTTCCAGCAGGCAGGATTCCCGATCCAGCCATTAAGCGTCTTGCCGTCAAAGAGCGGCTTCAACCCGGCGGCCGCGGCGTTGAATGGCGACATGTACGTAGGCAACGGCGCGGGCACAGTGTCCGCTGTTTGTGCAGAAATCTGGGCGATAGCTCCGATGGAGACACAAAGCCCGGCAAATATTCTGAGTCTATTCACTCAATTCTCTCTTTCAGAGGTAATCCGCTCCTTGTGCACCGGTTCCACGGTGACTCTTATTGCGCAGTTGGGCGGAGTCTCACTAGGAAGTGTAGCTCGATAGTCGGCTTTCAACAGCTCTGAATTGAAGGACAATAGCCTCATTCGGTACGAGAACTGGAGCCGTGCAAGCTGGCGCGGCGGGATGGCGAGGAGTTTCAGGCGCTTTTCGGAGCCTCCGGGCCGGGCTCTGTTCCTGGGGCCGATTCCGGGTCTATACTCTCGCCATGCGCCTATCGATTCGCATCTCCATGCTCTCTATTGCCCTGGGCTTCGCCATCGTCGCGTCCGTAGCCTCGTCGCAGCAGGCCCCACCTACCGTCGCCGCGGCACAGAACTTTGTGAACCGCGCCAACACCGACTTGCTGAAGCTGACCACCGATGCTTCGCATGCGGAGTGGACGGCGGAGACCAACATCACTGATGACACCGAAGCCACCTCTGCGCTGATCAACGAGCAGGCAACGGCGCGCGCTCTTGCGCTTACCAGCGAGAGCCATCGCTTCGACCATCTGCAGCTTCCTGCTGAACTGCGCCGGCAGATCAAACTTCTTCAGGTGAATGCCCCCGCCGCGCCCAAGGACCCAAAGCTCCTGGCAGAGGAATCACAAATCGCAGCGCAGTTAACAGGCATGTATGGCAAGGGCAAGTTTTGCATCGACACGCCCGCAGGCCAGCAGCCCGCTCCCGGCGCCAAGTGCCTGGGTATCGACGCTCTCTCCGCCATCATGGCCAGCTCGACGAACCCCGAAGAGCTGACCAAAGTATGGGTCGGCTGGCACGCCATCGGAGCCCCCATGCGCAGCCGCTACGCGCGCCTGATGGAGTTGCAGAATATTGGAGCAAGGGAACTGGGCTACAACGACACCGGCGAGCTTTGGCGGGCCGGATATGACATGACCCCGGCTGAGTTCTCTACAGAGATGGAACGTGCATGGACGCAGCTCGAGCCCCTTTATCGCGAGTTGCATACCTATGTCCGCGCCCGGCTCATCGCAAAATATGGCAAGGCCGCTGACCGCCCCGACGGAATGATTCCCGCGCAACTGCTGGGCAACATGTGGGCGCAGGAGTGGGGCAATATTTATGGCATCGTAGCGCCAACTGATCCGTCTCTCTCCCGCTTCAAGCCGGTTGATCTTGCAGCCGCGCTCAAGCAGCAAATTACCGCTCATGATTCGGCCGCCGCGCCTGCGTTTGTTCCCAGCGCCGATCTCAGCTCTGACCAGGGCCATGCCGCCTGCATAGCTGCAGCGCGGGACATGGTCCACTACGGCGAAAATTTCTTTACTTCACTCGGCTTCCCCGCCCTGCCCAAGACCTTCTGGGAGCGTTCGCAGTTCGTCCATCCCCGCGACAGCGAAGTGGTCTGCCATGCCTCGGCATGGGATATTGACTCCGTCGATGATCTGCGCGTGAAGATGTGCATCGAGGTGAATGACGACTACTTTACGACGGTGCATCACGAACTGGGGCACAACTTTTACCAGAGGGCCTATAACAAGCAGCCGTTCCTCTTCCGGAATGGGGCCAACGACGGCTTCCACGAGGCCATCGGCGACTCCATTGCGCTCTCGATCACTCCCGCATATCTCAAGAAGCTGGGGCTGGCAGGCGACGAGCCTCCCGCCGAAGCAGACATTCCCTTGCAGTTACGGACGGCGCTCGACAAGGTGGCTTTCCTGCCCTTTGCACTCGCCCTCGACAAGTGGCGCTGGCAGGTCTTCTCTGGCGAGATCAAGCCTGCCGACTACAACAAGGCATGGTGGACGCTGAGGGAGAAGTATCAGGGAGTAGCGCCGCCGGTGGAACGCAGCGAGGCAGACTTCGACGCCGGCGCAAAAAACCACATCCCCACGAACGTACCCTACGCGCGCTACTTCCTGGCCCGCGTATACCAGTTCCAGTTTTACAAGGCGATGTGCGATGCGAGCGGCTATAAGGGACCGCTGAACCGCTGCAGCTTCTATGGCTCCAGGGCCGCAGGAGACAAGCTAAGCCACATGCTTGAGGCCGGCGAGTCTCAGCCCTGGCAGCAGACCCTGAAGGAGATGACTGGCTCCGACCACCTCGACGCACAGGCGATGCTCGACTACTTCGCACCGCTGTACGCATGGCTCAAACAACAGAACAAGGCCAACGCCCACTAAAGGGGAGAGATTTTTGTCCTATTCAAGCCGCAGCCCCAACGCGGCCTGAATAGGACAGACGCAGAGCCGGCTGTTTGCCGTTCTTAAATTCCTTCGCCCATTGAGACATAGACGCGCAGCCGCTCCAGCTCGACGCGGTAGGCGGTGCGCTCTGCCTCTTCTGCAGCGAAGGGCTCGGCGCATGGCTCTTCAGAGCCGAGGCGAGACTCGAGTTGCTCTACTCGTGCTGAAAGGGCGATCAGCGCGTCAGAAAGCGGGTCTTTTACATCGTGCGGGTCAGTAATCAACACACGCTGGCCGTTGCGGTAGATGATGTGCGCGGGAACGCCGACCACGGTCGAGTTGGGCGGCACGTCAGAGAGCACAACGGACCCCGCGCCCACACGGGAGTTTTCGCCAACCGTGATGTTCCCGAGCACGTTGGCGTTGTTGCCAATGAAGACTCCGTCACAGACCGTTGGATGGCGCTTGCCGTGGCCCTTGCCGGTGCCGCCTAGCGTTACGCCCTGGTACATGGTTACGTCGCTGCCCACGATGGCGGTTTCGCCAATCACGACGCCAGTGGCGTGATCAATAAACAGCCGACGCCCCAGCAGCGCACCGGGATGAATATCCACTCCAGTGAAGAAACGTGCAACCTGCGAAAGCAGCCTCGCCGTGAGCCTAAACCGTGCGCCCCACAGCGCATGAGAGACCCGATATATCCAGACCGCCCAAAGCCCTGGATAGCAGAGCATGACCTCCAGTCGCGAACGCGCAGCGGGGTCGCGCTCCATTACGGAGGCAATATCTTCGCGGATGCGGCCGAGCAGGGACATGGAGAATCGTGGTGTCGCGGTATCAAGTTCTGGGCTCCCATCCTCTCCGCAAGAAACTCAGAGAGGATGGGCACCCACAGTTGGTTGGTACTGCTTACAGCGTAACCGCTTCAGTGGGCAGTGCCAGCGCCTGCTGACGGAGCGACTCAAACAACACACTGGACAGGTAGCGCTCGCCGAAGCTCGGCAGCACGGCAACAATCACCTTGCCGGCATTCTCAGGCCGTGCAGCCACCTTCAACGCCGCGGCCACCGCCGCTCCTGAGCTGATGCCCACAAACAACCCCTCTTCGAGGGGCAGCCTGCGCGCCGTCGCAATGGACTCTTCGTTGGTGACCTGGATGATCTCGTCCACAAGGCCGGTATCCAGCACGCTGGGAACAAAGCCCGCGCCAATACCCTGGATCTTGTGCGGTCCGGGCTTGCCGCCTGAGAGGACCGGGCTGTCAGTCGGCTCAACGGCAATGGCCTTGAACCCTGGCTTACGCTCCTTGATGTATTTGGAGATGCCGGTGATGGTGCCGCCGGTACCCACGCCAGACACGAGAATGTCTACGGCGCCATCGGTATCGTTCCATATCTCCGGTCCGGTGGTGGCGTAGTGGATGGCCGGGTTGGCCGGGTTATCAAACTGGCCGAGGATAAATCCGTTAGGCGTTTTAGCCAGAATCTCGTTGGCCTTGGCGATGGCACCCTTCATGCCGTTGGGGCCGGGGGTGAGCACAATCTCCGCGCCAAAGGCGAGCAAGAGCACGCGGCGCTCAAGACTCATGGTCTCAGGCAGGGTGATGATGAGCTTGTAGCCCTTGACCGCGGCCACAAACGCCAGCGCGATGCCGGTGTTGCCACTAGTCGGCTCAATCAGAACCGTCTCACCCGGCTTGATCTTGCCCGCTTTTTCGGCGGCGTCGATCATCGCGAATCCGATGCGGTCTTTCACGCTCGATACGGGGTTCTGGCTCTCGAGCTTTACCAGAACAGTGGCGGGGAGCCCGGCGGCGATGCGGTTCAGTTGGACAAGAGGGGTGTTGCCAATCAGTTCAGTTACATTCGCGGCAATGCGCGCCATAATGATCTCCTTTTCCGGGCAATGCCCGGCTCACTCAATTGAATTGATTTTTGGGGTAGCGGCGGAGCTGTCAGGCGGAAAACTGCGGGTGCAATAAGGCGCACACCTGCATCGGAGCTCTCACCAGGACGGCGTTAGCGAC
>Ga0316218_1002484_pt1 | contig 16955 bp, 12 predicted proteins | sample TBH18003metaG_FD_203634 | JGI IMG/M metagenome (GOLD analysis project Ga0316218, IMG submission 203634) | Freshwater microbial communities from Trout Bog Lake, Wisconsin, USA - TBH18003 | ecosystem: Environmental > Aquatic > Freshwater > Lake > Hypolimnion/Profundal zone | place: USA: Wisconsin...
CCGTCAGCGACTAACGCTCTCTGAAGGTATGAGACACTCCGAACGAAGACCTCCTTTGCTGCCACATCTTCCGGTGGGTCGAAAACCGGTCCGGCTCGCGAAGGCGGCACAGGACTGCCGCACTCCACGACGCTGTCGCGTTGACGAACGCCCCACGGCAAACGCCGGATGTCGCCCTCCTGCAACCGGCAGATTCATTGGCAGCTTGCGAAGGATCTCACGCCATGCCAACCAGCGTCATGCCACCACTATTCACCGTTCTCGAAGCTGACGGCGTCAACCGCATGGGCCGTCAGTTCCGATCACGCGCCGACTGAAGAGAACGCCATGATCGCCTCGTGAGATCCTTCGCAGGCTCAGGATGACAGCATTCGGGGCTCCGTTCTCGCTCGTGCGTTCGGTTTGCAAACTTGTGGGTAATGGAAAGACAGGACTGCCGCACTTGCTCCAAGACGCTGGCGCGAGCGTGAGGCGGAGTTCTTGCATCGCTATTGTGTTTACATCCTCGCGGCCGCCGCGAACGCGAACGAAGTGAGCGTGAGGCGGTGTGAAGCGCGATACGGCAGCATGCCGACGATGTTTCCTGCTTTTCGGCACGAAACGTTTCGGCAATGACTTTTGAGAAACGCTGTTGAATGGCCAGTCGAAAGGAGTTGCGCAATCCGCCACAGCTACCCCATCGCCGCCAGAATCTCTTCTTTCGGAACGCGATCGCAAAATTCCGCGAACGTCTCGCCATCGGCCTTCCTGCCGTCGTAAACGTGGAGGAGGCGGTCGATGAACAGGTGAACGTCGGCGGCCAGGACCTTGCCCTTGAGCAGTTCGTTGAACCGCCGATTGTAGCCAAGGCGCCCGCCGATGAAGCAGTCGAAGGCGTCCACCATCGTTTCCCCAACACGCGTCTTGGCCCCCCGGAAACCGATGTCGGCAATCTGATGCTGGCCGCAACTCGACGGGCATCCCGAAAAATGAATGCGAATCTTGTCCTTGTACCAGCCGCTTTGCGCCTCAAGCTGTTCCACCAGCTTTACCATGCGGTTCTTGGTCTCGGTGACGGCCAGATTGCAGAACTCGATCCCGATGCAGGAAACACACCCGAGCCGGAAGTTGGATGGCGCGTAGATCAGACCGGCGGCGTCGAGATCGGCTTTCAGCGCGGCCAGATTCGCCTCGGGAACGTTGACGATGAGCAGGTTCTGCTTGTTGGTGAGCCGGATGGCGTCCGCGCCCGGAGCGCAGTGCTTCTTGGCGAGCTCCCCGATGCGCCCGAGCAACCCGTTGCGGACGCGTCCGCCGGCAAAGCTCACGCCCACCCAGAAGAGGCCCGGCTGTTTCTGCGGATGAATTCCGAGATGATCCGCCTCCTGGTCTTTCGGTTGCGGGAAATCGGTGTGCGCGTCCAGCGGAAAAGGCACCCGTTCCCGAACCGCGGCAGCCATTTTTTCGGCGCCCCAATCGGCTACGAGAAACTTGAGCCGGGCATGGTTGCGCTTGAGGCGGTAGCCTTCGTCACGAAAGATTTCGACGACGGCCTTCACCACCGGCCAAACCTGGCCCGGCTTGATGAAAAAGGGCAACGTTTGCGCGAGATGCGGCGCTGACGAAAGTCCGCCGCCGACCATGATCCCGTACCCGGCCTCTTCGCCGCCGTTGGCCGGGCGTTTTAACCCGAACAGGCCCACACAGTTGATGTCCGGCTGGGCGCACCGGATGGAGCAGCCGGAAAGCGAGACCTTGAACTTGCGCGGAAGATTGGAAAACTCGCGGTTGTCCGTCAGGTTACGGTTGACTTCCATCAAGTCCGCTCCGGCGTCGATGATCTCTTCGGGATCGATGCCGCAGACGGGACAGCCGACGACGTTGCGGGTGTCGTCCCCGCAGGCGCCGCTGGTCGTGATGCCGACCGCCGCCAGCTCGGCGAAGACAGGAGGCACGTCTTCGATTCGCAGCCAGTGAAACTGGATGGTTTGCCGGGTCGTGATGTCGCAGAAGCCGTGGCCGAAGCGGTCGGCGATCTGCGAAATGACGGCGGCTTGCGCGGCGTCGATCTGGCCGCCGGGAATCTTCAGCCGCATCATGAAGTAACCGCCATCCTTCGGTTTCTGGCGGTAAACGCCATACCATTTCATCCGTTCGAAATCCGGCTCCGTAATCGAGGCGAACCCGGTTTTTGCGTACCGGTAGATGTCGTGGATGACATCGAGGGCATCTTTCTCCTGCTTGTATTGCTCTTGCGGGGTCAGCGGAATAAGACCGGCTTGTACAGCGGCGAGATTAGGACTGGTTTCGCTCATAGGATAAATACGATGTTGGCCGGATGAAAACGGCGCATCAGGTTACGGAGACGGAGAGGAAATGCAATGGCGGAAATGGCACCCGTCAACGGCCATAATCGAAGGGTGAAGACTTTTTCATTGCAATTCCATCGCCTTTAGCCGTTTTTCTCTAGCCAATGTCAGACCCTCATCCTGTTGCCGTTCCGAAGATCGTTTCCGCAACCCCCAAGGCTGTTGCCGCTCCGACTGTCGTCGCTGTTCCAAGGGCCGTTGCCGTCCCGACAGCGGTCGCCGTTCCCAGAGTCGTTGCCGTGCCTACGGCCGTTGCAGCTCCCACTGCGATTCCCGCCGTCGAGCACACACTGGAACATGTCGACCACTACCTGAAAGTCGGCCAGGAGTCCGGGGCTTCGGACATCCATCTCGGTGTCAATTCCCAGCCGATCTGGCGCCGGCACGGAACGCTCGACGCGATCTGGCTGAAAGCTCCGATGTTGACGGCTCTCGATACCGAGCGCCTGGCGATGGGCTTCCTGAACGACGCGCAAAAGCACCAGCTTGCAGACCGCGGGGACGTCGACTTTGCCTATTCCAACAGCCTTGGCCGTTTCCGCACCAGCGTGGTCCGCCACCGCCTGGGTATCGACATGGTGTTTCGCATCGTCAATACGCACGTGCGGTCGATGGCCGAGATCGGGCTCCCGAATAGCCTCAAGGCGCTTACGCAGTACCACAACGGGCTGGTGCTGGTCACCGGCGCTGTCGGCAGCGGAAAATCCACCACGCTCGCTGCGCTGGTGGACGAAATCAACGGCGCCCGGCACGACCATATCATTACGCTGGAAGACCCGATCGAATACGTCTTCAAATCCAGAGGCTGTCATGTCACCCAGCGCGAGGTGCATACGCACACCAAGTCGTTTGCGGCGGCCCTGCGCGGATCGCTCCGTGAAGATCCCGATGTGATCATGGTGGGGGAAATGCGCGATCTGGAGACCATCCAGCTTGCCATCACCGCGGCTGAAACCGGCCACCTTGTCTTGGGGACATTGCACACAGGCAATGCCTCGCGCACCCTGGATCGCGTGCTGGACGTTTTTCCGACCGACCAGCGCGAGCAAATCCGCGTCATGGTCAGCGAATCGTTGCGCGGGGTCATCAGCCAGCAGTTGGTGCCGCGCGCCGACGGTCGCGGGCGCGTGCTTGCACTGGAGGTGCTCGTCAATACACCGGCGGTTGGCGCAACCATCCGCGACGGCAAAACCTTTATGCTTCCCGGCATCATCCAGACCGGGCGCAAGATGGGGATGATGCTCATGGACGACTCCCTCACGGACCTGGCTCTCGCCGGTACCATCAGCAAGGAAGAAGCCCTGGCGCGAGCCGATCAAAAACTGATCATGAAGCGCGCCCTCAAGTAACCCGATCCAATCATGGCCTACATCGATCAATTCTTCGAAGTTCTCATTAACGCCGGTGCATCCGACCTTCATCTCGGCGTCGGCGAGCCGCCAAAAATCCGCCGCCACGGGGATATCGTCGCCATTCGCGAGGAGCCGCTCACCCAGGAGGAAGCGGCTTACATGCTCAGCGAACTGGCCGGCATGGACCGCTGGACGCAGTTCGAGGACCGGGGCGACCTCGACTTCGCTTACGAGATGGATGAACAGTCCCGTTTCCGGTGCAATTTCCTGAAGCAAACCAACGGCTACGGCGCGGTGTTTCGTTTGATCCCGACCAAGATCATGTCGCTGGAACAGCTCGGCATTCCCGAGGTCGTCAAGGAATTCGGAATGATGCGCGGCGGATTGGTGCTGGTGACCGGCCCGACCGGTTCCGGCAAGAGCACGACGCTGGCGGCGCTGATCGATTTCATCAACATAAATTACGCGCGGCACATCATCACCATCGAAGAGCCGATCGAGTTCGTGCATAACAACAAGAAGAGCATCATCACCCAGCGCGAGGTGCCCGACCACGCGACGAGCTTCCCGGTGGGTTTAAAGGCGGCTTTGCGCGAGGACGCCGACATCGTGCTCGTGGGCGAAATGCGCGACCTTGAGACGATTGCACTGGCGCTGACGGCCGCGGAAACGGGCCTGCTGGTGTTCGGCACGCTGCACACCAACAACGCGCGCAAGACGGTCGATCGTCTCATTGACGTGTTTCCGTCGGATCAGCAATCCCAGGTGCGCACGATGCTGGCGGCGTCCTTGCGCGGGGTCGTTGCGCAGCTTCTGCTAAAGCGCTGCGACAAACCGGGGCGGCTGGCAGTCAACGAAATCCTGGTGGCCAACAGCGCCGTGGCGGCGATCATCCGCGAAGGTGCGACGCAGAAGCTGCAAGACGTCATCATCGGTGGAAAAGGCCAGGGAATGCAATTCATGGACGACGCCATTTGGGACGTTATGCTCAAAGGCTGGGTTTCCCCGCATGAAGCCTACATGAAAGCCATCGACAAGAACCGTTTCCGGCAATTCCTGCCGGAAGAGGAAGCGGAGCTGGCCAATTCCGCAGGCGTGGCGCAGTAGGGGCGGAACCGAATCCGCAGCGCGAAGAGAAGGGCTGTTTCAAAGGGGCAGCGGTGTCTTCGCCGCTGTTCTTTTTTCCACTTCAGAGGCGGGACGCCTGTGTTACAGGGGCTCCTGAGTGCGCCGCTGTTCGCCCCAGTTCAGCACGCCTTTTTTCACGGCGTAAACATATCCCACGGTGACGATGCTCACAAAGCAGAGCATGCTCCAGAAGATCGTCGGCCCGCGTTCGGCGACAAATTGCCGAAACACCACCGCCCAGGGATACATGAACACCACTTCGAGATCGAAAAGGATGAAAAGCATCGCCACCAGGTAGAATTTCACCGCAAACCGCGGCGGAGGCCCGCCGACCGGGAGCATTCCGCACTCGTAGGGCGAATCCTTGACCGCATTCCGGCGGCCTGCCTTGCCCAGGATGACGCTGGTAATCAGTGCTGCGGCGGAAAACAACAGCGCCACGGCAATCTGAAGCAGCACTGGAAGGTAATCTTGAACCATTTCCAAGAAAAACTGTATCGAAGAGGGGGATAGCTCCCGAAACCGAGCCTCAGGAGCCCCCTAAGTTCTCGGTCAAGCGACGGCGGCGACAGCCGGCATCGGCTCGGCAGCCTTCGGAACGGCGGTCGGTTGCATCGTGGCGAGAGCAGCCAGGCCCTTGTATTTCTTGCCGTTTTTCTTCACCATCCCGCGGGCCACAAGGTTTTGCAGCTTCTCGTAAGCCCGCAACCGGAGCATCTCCTCGCCGCCGCTTGCAGCATTGCGGGCGCGAAGATTCTCATGGACGATGTCGAAGAGCTGCTTGAATTCGAAAGAGCTCTTGCGCGAGAGCACGCTGACCAGTTCCTCTGTCACAAGGTCCGGCAGGCGCCGCGAAAAAGCGGTTTTCTTCTGAATAGGCATAAGACTTACACTTTAGCAGAGTTTTTCCGAATCTCGAATGGAAAAATTCACGCACCCAGGGAACCGCGATTTGGGACCAATGACTGCCGCAATTCTCGACCCTGTTGTTCAGGGCGCCGGATGGAGATTCTCCTGCTCGTGCCGGATTTCGACGCGGATCGGTTCGTCTCGCGCGCCGCAGGTGATTTTGACGACGTAAATGCTGTCGAAATCGCTGCCAGGCCAAGCCGGAACCTCTGTGCCGCCGTTGTACCGGGAAACGAGATGCTGAAGGAAGTCGCGAAGATAGTGATGCTCCCATGCCACAAATACCACCGCCCGCCGGTACGCCGGCCCCAGCAGTTCCTTTTCCAGTTCGTCAATCTGGTCGAACCCGAAACTCGCATTCACCGGCTTGCGGGCGGCGATGGCCGTCGGTTCGATGGTGGTTAGCGCCCGGACATACGAGAACTCGGCGTTGTTCTTTCGAATCTTGTGCTGGGGACCCGCCGCGAAAACGAAATCAGGAGCGCCGAAGCGCGCCGTGAGAACCTCCGGCAGAGCCAGTGCCCGTCGCAACCCCTGGGGGCTGAGTTGGCCCAAATCGTCGACCGGCTTCTCTCCATGGCGGATGCACACGAGCGTTTCAACGGTCACGTCCGCGGCGGCACGGGTGCTCTGGACCGGTTCGGCGCGGAGTAGGTGCGTGCCAAGCACCAGCAGGAATATCAAGGATGTTCTCATGTTCGGGTTTGCTGGAGAGTAGTCGATTGCGCCCAGAAGTAAACGCATTGACGCTCGCGATCAAATTACCGTCGGACACTGTTCTCCAATCAAGGAAAGGTTTTGGATCGCGGCCAGGCCGCGCTGCGCAGCGTCATTGGTGTTGAGCGTCGCGATTTCGTCGACGGGCTTCAGTACGGCGGGGCCTTCGATGCGGACGGGTTTTTCGGGTCCGCGGTGTTCGCGATTCCACGCGTCGCCTTCCAGAAATTCGCGCCACGCGCGGGCGGCAAGCTTTGGATCGTTCTTTCGCCAGGCCGCGTAGGCGGTCAGACGCGAATGCGCGCCGATGAGGTTCGTGCCGGTCAGCTTTTCGCCAAGTGCCGCCGCCTGTTCTTCGCTGCTGGCGTTGTACAACGTGCAGTATTGCAACCACGCGCGGTCAAATTCCGGCACGTCGAGGAGTTGGATCAACTCGGCGCAGACCTCGACCAGGCCAAAGACGGCGGAGAGGTGCGAAACAGAGATCTTCGCGTCCTTTAACGGCACCAGCTTCTTCGCTGCCGGTTCATAGCCAAAGCCGCCCGCGAAGAACCCCAGGGGGTTTCCGCCGATGACCTTCATGGCGTTCTCCAGCCATGCGCGCGGCTGTGGGTCGTTGGTGCGCTCCCATTCGGTGAGCCAATTGCTCGCGGCTGAACCCCAGTCGGTGCCGACGCCAATGGTTGCCTGGTGTGGATCTCCCGGCTGGTTGGAAAGCTTCCGGCGCGGATTGAACTCGGCGAGTTTCGCGTCGGCATGGACCACCTCGCGCAACAGGTCGCCGACGCGCTCATCCGCAGTCAGATAATAATACGGTCGCCGGTAAATCGCCGTGCTGATCCGCAGTTGCTTTGCGCTGTCCCCCCAATGCTGCACCCCGTGGCGCGTGCCGAGTCCCGCAAACCGGCCCGAATGATAGACGTCCACCTCCCCGGTGTGCCTCGTCATCGCTTCCGCCATCCGGAAAATATCGGCGCGTCCGCTGCGCAGGTAGGCATACCAAAGCCACAGGTCCGTGGAGAGTTCGGAGTTGTCCCAGCCGTAGCCGCCCACGTCGTAGCGCCAGACATGACGGGCGGAATCGTAGGTGTGCATCACGTCGCCGTAGTTCCAGAAGCCATACCAGCAGCGTTGCCCGACTTGCTGCAAGTAGTAGCCGACGTGCGAGTCGAGCATCTCTTCGATCCTCTGTTTTGCGGGCGTCGAGCGGTCGGGCAGGTTCCAGATTGCGCCGCCGAAAACCCCGGTGGAGTGAATGTGCGCGGGCCGGCAGGCCAACTGCGGCGGCAGGCGCACGGCATCCGCCATTGCCAGCAGACTTTCGCGGGCAGGCGTTGAGGAGAGCGCCCAGAGCGTCAGTTCGCTGGTGCGCGCGACTCCGGAGCATGTTCCGAAGCCGGGTTCGAAATCCTCGTAGGTGATTTCCAGGCCGCCGTTAAGTTGCTTGTCGTGCGTGTCCATTCCGAGGCCGTCGTGGTAGAAACGCAGATCCATCGCGGGCGCATCGGGCGACCACATCCAGAGTGTTACTTCCGCCGCCTCGCCGGTCGCGCCGCGCACGTCAAGCTGCGTGGGAAAACGCTGCCAGAAATCGCGAAGCCCAAAGGCCACGCCGCCACCACTTGCGCCGCCAATGTAGCCAACGCCCGGGGCGCGTCCGCCATGCGCGGCGGAGATCCAGGCGTGACCCGGCTCGGTGCGCTTGCGGATTGCAAACGAATCGGGACTGAGGTGCGTGAGCGAGTAATCGCCCCAGGCCGGGATGTATTGCAATCGCGAGCGGACCCGCTCGGGAAATCGATCGAGGGGCGGACACGCTTTTCCGGCGAGTTGGGCATCGATAACCTCCGCGCCGGGATCGCGACGCAGACCGGTCAAATTCCGCACGCCTTCGGCCCAGAGACCGCGCCCTTCACCGCAAAAGCGAATATGGCGGTCGTGCAAAGGATCGCTCATCGGAACGGAAAAACGCAAACCGAGCCCGCGAAGAAAATCCTTCTCCGCGTCGCCATCGAAAACGAACGAGTGCATCACGCGCACGGCGTCGCCTCCCGCGTGGAAGAAAAGCCGCAGCGTGAAGGGCAGCCACTCGCGGTCGCCGTTATTCAACCGATGCCTGCCTGTAAGTTTTACGACGGCGCGCACCGGACCGCGCTGCTCAATGACGGCATCGGCGACGGCGCTCGTGAAACTATCCTGCCGCAAGGCGCCATCCGCATCGAGATCGGGCTGATCCTGACGCAACGCGACAAGCCGGCCGGCGCGCAGAATCTCGCGTCCGTCGCGCCGGATGGAGTCAAGGATCGTCGCTCCCCGTTTTGCGATGCGGCACTGGATGACGCCTGTGTCGATTTCAATCGCATCCGCCGTCTCACGCATGCCAACGGCGCATACGGGGATGCTTGGGGCGCCCGGCGCGAGCAAAAACCTCTCGAAATGTGTGTTTCCTGCAACGGCGTGGCCCGTCCATTTGAGCGATCCATCCGGCCAGTAGGCCAGCGGCCAGCTTTGGACCGGCACCGCTTCGCCCCTATCGGTGCGCATCGCGAAACTCTGGAGTGGTTGCACTGTGCCGCGCGGCCAGGGAACGCCCCAGGTCGAACCGATGGAAAACGCAGGCACCCCGCCTTCCAGCCAGTGCAATTCAACCTCTGGGGGCGTCTTTGGCACCGAGGCGGCGGTTTCACCCACGGCTCGCAATGCACTGGGGATCTGGGTTCCCGCCACAGCGGCTGTGGCGGTAATCATGAAATCACGGCGGGTTACGGGCGTCATAAAATTAAACCTAATCCGGCGTGACTGGTATTTCTAAGCAAAATGCTGTCAGCTTCGAGAACGGTAAATGGTGGCATAACGCCGGTCGGCAGGCTGTGAGATTCTTCGCAAGCTGCGCCAATGAACCTGCCGAAAAGAACAGGCGTTCGGGAGCGGGAATCCGGGGAGCACACGCGCCCTCGCGTGTTAGCGTCGGCGCCCTCGCCGACGCGAACTTTTGCTTCATCGAAGCCACGGATTTCACGGAATGGCACGGATGAAACCTATCCGTGTTCATTCGTGTAATCCGTGGTTAATCGGTTGAATGCGCGCTTCTTGAGAGAAGATGCCTTTGGCGAGGGCGCCAAAGGCCACACGCGAGGCGCGTGCGCTCCCCGGACGCTGGCGCGTCCATCGAATGCCTCGCGCGGATCTGCCGCTCTTTCAGCGATGGGACATCCGTCTTACCGCCTGCTGGGAAAACAGGTCCGGACTCCATCCGAGAAAATCCAAAAACGCCTGCCAACCTTGCTAAGTTTCGAGTGGATCCCTTGATTTATGACGGTGCCACGGCGTAAAATTGCGTCCAGCGCCTCCTTTTCCAACCTACCTCTACCCATATGCGTCTCAGAGCCCTTCAAATCCGTCGTTTTGTTCTCGCCGGCTTCATCGCGGTCGTCGTTTCGGCTGCGATCCACGTCCACGCCAGCGCCGCTCCCCCCACGCTCTGGCTGATCGGCGACTCAACGGTAAGAAACGGCTCCAAGGGCCTGCGCGGTTGGGGCGAGGAAATCGGCGCGCTTCTCGATCCCGCCAAGGTCACCGTCCAGAATCACGCGCGCGGCGGGCGCAGCAGTCGCACTTTTCTCACCGAAGGTTTGTGGTACAAGGTGGATGCGGAGATCAAGCCCGGCGATTTTGTTTTGATGCAGTTCGGCCATAATGACGGCGGCAAAGTCTCCGGGGAATTTGCGCCCGGGCGTCCCTCGCGCGCCTCCCTGAAAGGCAATGGCGAAGAGACTCAGGACGCCGAAGTCGGCACGACCGGAAAAAAGGAGACAGTTCATACCTACGGTTGGTACCTGCGCAAATTCATCAAGGACGCGAAGGCAAGGGGCGCAACCCCGATCGTGCTCTCGCCGGTGCCACACAACGATTGGAAGGATGGATCGGTTCGCCGCTCCACGAACGACTACACGCAATGGGCATCCGACGCCGCAAAAAGCGAAAATGTGCCGTTCATCGATCTTAACGACATCGTCGCCAGGCATTACGAGGCGCTGGGCCAGGACAAGGTCAAGGAATTCTTTCCCCAAGAGCACACCCACACCAGCGTCGAGGGAGCGCGGTTCAATGCAATGTGTGTTGTGGTAGGGATCCAGAGTCTCGACAATGTGCCGTTGCGCAACTTCGTCGTCTCGCAGGAGGAGAAGGCGCCGGCAACCGCAACTGGCACGACGCCCCAGTAGCTGGCATTATTCGATCGCTTCCCCGTTCGCCCTCATGAAATTTACACTCGCCCTGTTAGGCGCCGCCTCTTTTCTGGCGTCCCCGCCGCTCATCGATAACGCAACCGCCGCGATGTCGGCGCCGGTGCGGGTTGTGGAATCCGACACGATCGCATTGGACAACGGCATCGTTTCGCTCGGCGTTTCGAAAGCAAAGCCCGAAGTGGCGTGGATCCAGGTGCGAGTCGATGGCAAGGCTCTTGCTATTGGCGGTCCGAAGGCGGCGATGTATTACGACGCAAACGGCGGCGCCAGGAACCCGCCCGCCGGCGCGAAGATTCCACGCGCGGGCTATCATGCGCCGTCGCCGGTGAAGGTTGTGCTGGCCAAGCACACCGACGAGATGGCCGAGGTCGTGGCGACGGAGGCGCCGTCGGCCATTTTTCCGTTTCGCACGGAGGTCCACTATGTCCTGCGCCGCGGGGAGAGCGGCTTTTACGGCTTCGTGGTCGTTTCGCATGACGCCTCGATGCCCGCGGCGTCAATCGGGCAGTGCCGTTTCGTTGTGCGCGGAGCGCCGGGCACGACTCTGTTCACCGATCACATTGCCGACGATGCCCGCAAAGGGGCGTTCCCAACCGCGCGAATTGTCAAGGAGTTGCAGGATGCAACCTGGGAACTGGCCGATGGCACGGTTTATACGAAGTACAACAACACGATTTTCGAAGCGGATCATCACCTCCACGGACTGGCCGGTCACAGCATCGGCGCGTGGATGATCACGCCGAGCAATGAATACATGAACGGCGGTCCGGTGAAACAGGAGCTCTCTGTGCATACGGAGAATATCATGATCGCCACCTTTGAGAGCGGGCACTTCGGCTCATCGGCAATCGAACTGGGCGATGGCGAAAAGTGGACGAAATGTTTCGGGCCGTGCTTTGTCTATTTCAATAGCGGCGCCTCCACCGACCTGATGTTTGCAAACGCCAAACGCAAGGCGCAAGAGGAAATGGCGAAATGGCCGTACCGATGGGTTAGCCAGCCGGAGTACCCGATCGAGCGGGGCACGGTCGGCGGCAAGCTTCAACTCACGGACGGCAGCAGCCCCGAGGGAGCGTGGATTGTCCTTGCCGCTCCAGGCGCGCCGTGGCCGATGCAGGCGAAAAGCTATGAGTTTTGGACCCGCACGGATGCGACCGGGCACTTCACACTTCCCAAGGTTCGCCCCGGTAATTATACCCTTTATGCCAGCGGCGCGGATCAATTCGAGGATATGCACCGCGATGGCGTAAGCGTGCAACCGGGACGGCAAACCGACGTGGGCCTTCTAAAATGGGAGCCGGTGAAACACGGCCAACGGCTCTGGCAGATCGGGCGCGCGGATCATTCCTCTGCCGAATTCAAGAACGGCGACGATTTCCGGCATTGGGGGATGTTCCTGCGCTACGCAAAGGACTTTCCCAACGACGTAACCTTTACGATTGGCCAGAGCCGGGAGCGCACCGACTGGAACTTTGCCCATTGGACCTGGTTTTCGAAAAAGCCGGTCTGGACGATCCGCTTCAATGTGAACGCGTCCGTTGCGGGCAAAGCAACCTTGACCGTCGGAGCGGCGGCGGCGAATCCCATCGGGCGCCCGCCGACAAGCCATGACGGGCCGTCCGGGGAGAAGGCGACGAATATCCAGGTCAAAGTCAACGGCACGCAGGTCGGCGTTCTGAACTTTGTCAAATCGGGAGCGGCGGCGTATCGCAGCGGAAATCAGGATAGCATGTACCAGATGAAACTCGTCGGGTTTGACGCCGCGCTGCTGAAACCGGGGATGAATGAGATCACGCTCGGCCACGCGGAGGCAAAACCGATTCCACCGCTGGACGAGCAAAAGCTGGGGCGGGTCGGCTGTGTGATGTATGATGCGATCCGGCTTGAAGTTGCTCCGCACTAGTAGGCTGTAACAGTGACCAGTTCGGATCGCTAGATGATGGCAAAGCGCGAAAAATCGGGAGGGGCTCGGCAGTCGCGTCAGCGTCTTGGAGTGCGGGTAGTCCTCTACCGCTTTGGCAGTGCGCCTGGCTACGTCTGGCGTCAATTCCAAGCGCAACAGTCTCTGTTGGAGAGATGCGGAAAGCTCTGATGGCAAAGGGAAGCTTCCGTAGGCGAAGGACTGTCCGGCTTGCGAAAGCGGCAGAGGACTGCCCGCACTCCAAGACGCTGACGCGCTTATCGGAAGCCCCACTCGGCTCCATCGCCACTCCTGTAAGGCGAAAGTTATCGTGTTACGCAACACTAGTGGTGTATAGCACACAAGGTTACAAGGCGGCTGTTTCGCCTGACGCCCGCCCAATAGTTTGCATATGAAGATCCAAAACAGTTTGATCGCCCTCGTATCGATGTTTGCCGCCACCTCCTTCGGAGCAGAGCCGAGGACGGACTGGCAATTCGATTTCCGCCCAGGCAGCGTCTCGCCCGGTGCGGTGCACGTTAGTGACGCGGTGTACAGCAAGCAAGCAGGATACGGTTTTCTGGGCACCCCAAATCCGGAGTCTGCAAAGGGCGCCGTGGGCAACTCGTCAAGCCACAAGCCGTTTATCTTTGCCGTGGACCTGCCCGAAGGCAACTACAACGTAACCGTCACGCTGGGCGATCGAACGGAAGCATCCGAAACAACGGTCAAAGCCCAGTCGCGCGAGTTAATGCTTGAGAACGTAAAAACGGCGCCCGGCAAATTCGAGTCGCGCACCTTCACCGTGAATATTCGCACGCCAAAGCTGCCTGGTGGCGGAGCGGTCAGCATCGACCGGCGCGAGTCGGGACCGCCCATTGCGGCGCATTGGGACGACAGGCTGGCACTGGAGTTCGACGGCAACAGGCCCTCTGTGTCAACGCTTGAAATTTCGAAGGCCAGGGATGCGACCACGGTATTTCTGGCAGGCGACTCGACGGTGACGCAGCAACCCGCCGAGCCGTGGGCCGGCTGGGGACAAATGCTGCCTCGGTTCTTGAAACCGGGTGTCGCCGTGGCGAATCATGCCGAATCCGGGCTGGCGCTCTATAGCTTCAAATCGCAGAAACGCCTCGAAAAAGTACTCAGCGTAATGAAACCCGGTGACTACCTCTTCATCCAGTTCGGACATAACGATCAAAAGGACAAGACGCCGGGGGCGGGTCCATTTACCAGCTACAAGGCGAACCTGAAATTCTTCATTCGAGAAGCGCGAAAGAAGGGCGGCATTCCGGTGCTCGTGACGCCGATGGAAAGGCGCAGATGGACTGAGGACGGTAAACCACAAGCGACGCTCGCCGATTATGCGGAGGCGGTGCGGCAAACCGCAACGGAGGATCGCGTTCCCGTAATCGATCTCAACGCAATGAGTCTGAAGCTCTACGAAGCGCTCGGGCCGGAGGGATCGAAGAAAGCCTTCGTGCATTATCCCGCCGGGACTTTTCCGCAACAGACGAAACCGCTCAAGGACGACACACACCACAATGTCTACGGCGGCTACGAACTGGCAAAGTGTATGGTTGAGGGCATCAAGGCCAACATTCCGGCGTTGGCAAAGTTTTTGACCGATGACGTTCCCGCATTCGATCCCAGCCACCCCGATCCAGTCGAAAGCGTGCGGATTCCGCCCAGCCCGGTGGCGTCGCGGGAGAAACCGGCAGGAAGCTAATCCATGGGAACTTCGGATGTTTTCGCGCGTGCAACTTCGCGGCTGCGGCGGTAAGTCTCATCCTGTTTCGATCTGATGACGCCCTCCGAAGCCACGCCCGATCACGTCGCCCATGTGCAAGCGCTGTTTCTCCAGCATCTGCCTGCTTTGCGTGGATTTGTGCTCTCGCTCGTGAGCAATTTCAATCTGGTCGATGACGTTGTGCAGGAGACCTTCATCACCGTTACCAGCAAGGCCGGCAGTTTTGAGCGGGGCACCAATTTTCGCGCGTGGACGTGGAGGATCGCGCGTTTCAAAACGCTGCAACTGCTTGAAAAATGCGCGCCGGCTAATGAACGCCTCGCTCCGGAGGTAATCGAAGCGCTCTGCGCCCACGATTCCGCGCAAGACTGGTACACCGAGGAAATGCTGCGCTATCTTACCGTCTGCATGGATGAGCTTGCCCCGAAGGCTCGGCAATCGATCGACCTGCGATACATGCAGGCGCACCGCCCGCCCGAGATCGCACAGATCATGGGGTGGACCGTGGATGCCGTTCACGTTGTCCTGTCACGCGCGCGGATCGTCCTTCGCGAGTGCGTAACTCGCCGCATTTCCTCTGAAGGCCCTGTATCGGGTTCATAACGGCCATGGAAAACGAACGCCTTGAATTCCTGCTGAACCGCTACTTCGACCAGGCGCTTTCCTGCGACGAAAAGACCGAATTGGAGCGCATGTTGCTCGAATCCGGTCCCGCCCGTGAATTGTTTTGGAAACTCGCGCGCTGGCATGCGCTTTTTCGACTCTGGGGCCAGCAGGAATGGGGCCGTCGCGCGGCCACCCAGGCGCCGGCGAAAGCCCGATCGGTATCCAAACCGCATTCCCCGTTACGCCAATGGTGGCCGCTGGCCGCCGCCGCCGCCGTGACGTTTGCGCTCTTTTTCTGGACGAAATTCTCGCCTCAATCCTGGAATACGGGGCAATCCGACAACATCAGCGGTGGCATTGCGGTGCTTACACACACTTTCAGCGCAGTGTGGGCGGACGAAAGCGCCGTGCATCAAAGCGGGGAAGTGCTCTCGCCGTGTGTGCTGAAATTGAAAGCGGGGGCTCTTCAGGTGGAATTCTCGCGCGGCGCGCGTGTGGTCCTGGAAGGTCCGGCCGAATTCGAACTGCTTTCGGACAACTCGGGCGCTTTACGCTGCGGAAAACTCGTGGCCACGGTACCGGAACCCGCGCATGGTTTCAGTGTCCGCGCGCCGAACTTTTCCATTGTCGATCATGGAACACAGTTCGGATGCGTCGTGCCGCTGTCCGATTCGCCGGAAGTCCACGTTTTTCGCGGCGCAGTCAGCCTGGCAACCGCCGTCGGTTCAATGGCCGCGAGACAAACGGAACTGCATGAAAATGAGGCAGTGCGGCTGGCGAATGCACAGGTCAATACGATCCCGGCGGATCTCAAGAGGTTTCTCACCGAGGAGCAACTGACCCGTTTGGATAATGAAAAGGCACAGATTCGACTGGCCGCATGGCGCCAATCGAGCCGCGCATTCAGCAAGCTTCCGGGAATGCTCGTGCATTTCGACTTCGAAAACGACGGGACCGAGGGCGCGGATCACATGCTGCTCAACCGTGCCCCGAACGCACCTTCAGCGACGAACGCCGCGGTCATCGGCTGCGAGTGGACGGAGGGCCGCTGGCCTGGCAAGCGCGCCCTCGAATTCAAGCATGGGAGCGACCGCCTGCGGCTCTCGCTTCCGGGCGAATTCCTGACCCTGACGCTTCTGGCCTGGGTCCGTGCCGACGGAACGCCGTTCCGCGAGAACAGCCTTGTGATGGCCGAGGATCAGGGCCAGATCGGCGAACTCAATTGGTACCTCTATCGCGATGGCGCGCTGGGCTGGGGCGCGCGCATCGCCCCCCGCCGGGCAAGTGAACAATGGCGCCACGTTCACTCCGGACGCGTCTTTCGCGCGGAGGCGCTCGGTTCGTGGCGGCTGGTCGCGACTGTCTTCGACGGCGCAACGGTGACGCATTATTTCAACGGCAAAGCAGTCGCCAGCGCAACGACCCGCCTGCCAACCCCGTTGCACCTGGGCTCCTTTGAAATCGGGAACTGGAGCGCAAGCGCGCAACAGGACGACCCTCGAACCGTTTCCTCCGATCGGGTCCAGCGTGAGATCATCGGCAATTTCTTCGGGCGCATCGATGAACTGGCGATTCTGTCGGTGCCGTTGGCCGGGGAACAAATCCGGCAAATTTACAACCAATGCCGGCAGGGCGAACAGTAAGCTGAGACCTCCTGACCACTTCTGGAAAGAACGGCCGGATTGGAGAATGAAAATGAGCCCAACTTCGGGACGGTCCGAAATGGATGAACCCAAAACGGCAGAGGAGGCTCGTGGACTGCGGTGAAGTGCCCTTTCCATTACCCACAAATCGGAAGCCGAGCACGGAAACCGGAGCGGCCCATATTATTTTGTCATCCTGAGCTTGCGAAGGATCTCACGGAAGGCCATCTGGCGTTATGTCACTATTCACCGTTCTCGAAGCTGACAGCGCCGCCCGGCGAGCCGTCAGTTCCGACTACGTGCCGACTGAAACGAACGTCGGGATCGCCTCGTGAGATCCTTCGCAAGCTCAGGA
>Ga0316218_1002512_pt1 | contig 16769 bp, 11 predicted proteins | sample TBH18003metaG_FD_203634 | JGI IMG/M metagenome (GOLD analysis project Ga0316218, IMG submission 203634) | Freshwater microbial communities from Trout Bog Lake, Wisconsin, USA - TBH18003 | ecosystem: Environmental > Aquatic > Freshwater > Lake > Hypolimnion/Profundal zone | place: USA: Wisconsin...
CGTAATTAGATCGTTTATAGAATGAAGCGAATCGGGAGTGATTTTCAATTAAAACATATTTCTCTACTTCTTTTGATACATTGTTTTGCAAATTTGATATTATCTTAAACTTAGTTCCATCATCATAACATACATCTCTAAAATCAAATAACCCATCAAAATGCTTATTTCTAATAGCAAACTCGATACAAATTCCTTTGCCATTGTTAGTATATTCATCCCAAAACCTTTCGTTGTCTCGTTTATCCGTGAGGCATGAAATATAATGATTTCGTTTTTGTTCCAAAATAAATTCCCTTCTTGGTTGTGTTTTTGTTAACTCGTAAAAATGTTCATATTCTTTCATGTCTTGTTCATCTTTACAAAAGTTCGTAAGTGCTGAGAAGCTAAAACATTCATTTAAAAGTAAATCTATGGAACGTTCAAAATTTCTATACTGGTATATTGTATCAATTGTTTCTATTGCAGGGGAATTAGAAACAAACAACCCATTGATAAAATTATTAAAACGACCAGAGTCTGCAACTACAATATACCCCCCATAATCTTGAATTTCATTTGCACTTATTACAAATGGCAAAGCAGGCACAAGCTCATTTAATGCCTTGGCTACTTTTTGTTGTGTGTTACTCAATTCTTTTGATGTCATGTTATTTTTTATTTTGTTGTACTAATAAATATCATCTATCCACCTATCAAATTTTTTACTCGTACTATACTCTCTTTTATCTCTAAAACTTCGTTGTTTTCTTCTCCAAGTATTGATACCTTTTTATAATAGGCATTTTGATAGTTTTCTAATGCCCTATTTAATTCACCCTTTTTCTCATAGAATAACCCATAGCTCTTATTTAAGCCTGCAATACGAATATGATTCTCATCAAAATGAGATTTGAATATTTGTTCTGCTTTAGAAAGATGTAGTTCTGCCTTAACAAACTCTTCCTCCTCAATGTAAATATCTCCAATATAATTATTTGAAATCGCAATTTCTGTATGATTTGATGGAAGAAATCTTGAGTCAATTTCCAATGCTAATAAATAATTTGCAAGTGCTTTATCAAAACGCTTAAGCTTTATATAAACTGAACCGATATTGGCTTTAGAAGTTGCTATTGAAGGATGTTCTTCCCCAAAGAATTTAACCTTGATAGCCAATCCTTTTTGATAGAATTCCATTGCCTCATTGTATCTTCCTTGTGCTTTTAATATTGAAGCTATATAACCATAAGAATTTGCTACTTTAGGATGTTCTTCCCCATGGAATATTAACTTGATAACCAATCCCTTTTGAAAGTAGCCCATTGCCTCATCATATTTTCCTTGCGCTTTTAATATTGAAGCTATGTTACCATAGGATGTTGCAATTTCAGGATGTTCTTCCCCTTGAATTTTAGATTTTATGGCTAAGGCTTTTTTTTGATATTCCATCGCTTCATCATATTTTCCTAAAGTTTTCAAACACAACCCAATGTTCGCAAGCGAGTATGCGACTTTAATATTATTGTTACTGTAAAACTTCTGTCGGATTTTCAATGCTTTATGGTAGTACTCCAAGGCTTCATTAAATTTTCCCATACCCCTTAATATACCTGCAATATTTGAATATGAACCTGCTATTTCAGTATGCTCCTCTCCATAAATTTTGTATTCCTCATTAAGTATTAATTCAAAGTTCTTTATCGCTTTTTGGTATAAGCCTAATCTTTTAAAATAAAATGCGAGATTATTTAGACGGCGCATTTTCAATTTATCTAGCTCATGTAGATTATCAATTTCAGATAATCTATCGCTAACAATAACTGCAAATTCTTTTTCAAACAATTCTAAATAATTCGAAGTAAAAGCAGAACACTCCTCAATTGATAAATCAATATAATTTTGAGTAGATATTACAATCCCTCTGACTATTTTTTTCTGTTGAGCATTGTTCAAAACAATACAACCCTTTCTTAAAACCTCCCATTCTCTATCCCCAGCATTTTTCAATATTGAATCTACTAGAAATTGTGTATCCATCAGCATAAAAGCGTTTGCTAGTGGTTTAGCTACCAATGACACAAGTATGTCTTTGTTTTTAATGGCTGCAAAAAGCAAATAAGCTTTGTTTTTATAAACAGCATCCCACAAGTAATAGATTACGGCTTGCTCCCATTGCTTACCCTTAGTATTATAGTAGGCTAATTGAAATCCAATTTTTGGCTGCCTTAACAAATGCTGGCAAAGGGCATAGTGATATACACTTTCTATGGTAAAAGCTACATACAAGCGGTTATCTATACTAAACTGTGTTAGCATGGTGCTATTCAGTAATTGCTGATAGGGGCTATCTATTTGGTAGTTGCGTATGTGCTTGCCAATTATTCCGTCTTCAAACAAAGCATCTAATGGCAACCTGTTTTCTTGGCTGTTTGCCATCAACAAAGCCAATTGAATAATAAATTCTGCCGTCCTTGGGTATCTCCCTATCCTTTCCTTCCACCATATAGCCCAAAAGTTACTAAAGCCTTTGGGTTTGCTTACCAATTCCTTACCACAATACAGTTCTAAAAAGAGCTTAAGCAGCAAGGGATTGTGCAATTGGTCTGCTAATGGTCTATCAGCAAGGGTAAGTTCATTCAGGGTAAACAATACCCTATATCTCTTTTCCGTAGGGTGCTGTACATAGTTGTTCCAAGTAGCTTGAAGTTCTATCTTATTTAGTTGTTGTAGCCAATAATGTCTTTTTTGTAAGCCTGTGTTTTCACTAAAACTCGTTGGGCTGTAAACGTATTCATCCCATTCTTCTTTTAGTGTAGGTAAATCCGTTTGTGTATTTACTCGCCAACTTAGCACCACTTTTATAGAGCCAATAGTGAATTTCTGTAAGAACGCGATTATACCTTGCACAAGGTTTTCAGGGTTGGCATGTTCGTTGCCGCCGTCTAATAATACCATTAGCGGCTTACTCTGTGTATATTGAAATGCCTCGCTATTGGTAAAGCTAAAATCATCTGCCAAAAACAAGACTTTCCTTAATTCCGTTTCAAGATTATCTTCCGAGAAGCGGCTGGCACGTAGCATTAATGTATCATTTCCCCACACTTCGTACTGCCTCTTTATTTCCCAAAGTAAGTTGGTTTTTCCTGACCCTGCCTCAGCAGCCATTAAAAACAAACCAGCTCTTGCACCTACCCAACTTAATAGTGCCACTTCTGCTTCTTCTCTCTTTTGGTAGATGCCCTGAATCAGCTTCTGCTCATCTTTAAGCTCATTGTATATCTTGCTATTAATTTGGTTTATGTGGTTCTTTAATTTTTCCTTTGTAAAGCTTTGCGTAGTATAGCTATGCAGAATCTGTTTGCTATGCAATAGGTCGTAAAACTTGTTTAGTATCTCGCCTTGTGCTTCGGGCTTAAAACTTTCAGGGCTATCAAATATCATCCGCCCTTTTTGTCCAGTATTACCTTCATACATCAACACTTGCATTTCGGCATTTGCACCAGCAATGTACTGGGTAGGCTGTACAAAAAAGGGAAGCAAAGACATCCTGTTACCCTTGCCGTCTTGTAACCAAACATTATCATCCTGCTTTATCTCAGCAGTTAACCTTCCAGATTGTTTTACAGTAGTTCCCATTAGACTATAGTAATAGAGCCTATCGGCTTTATACATTGGGTAGTTTTTACAGTATGCAACGGCTACTAAAAAATCTTTTAATATGGCATAACAAGTATAGTAAAGTTGTTTATAGGTTTCCTTGGATAAGGTCTGTGTATGGGCAAATTTTTCATTACGATAATACAACAATGCCCAAATTGCAGTCATTGGCTCTTTCTTGGTTTTTAGCTTGCCTTGTTTATTGGTAAACTCTTTGCTGATTTCATATTTCTTTACCACATTGTTTTTCTTTCCTGTTTCAACTGCATGATAGGCAAATGGTAACTCTGTTACAAAAAAAGTATGGTTCTGCTGTTCCAGAAAGTCTATTGCTTTGTCAATAAACAAGTTCCAGTGCCCATGATAAGGTTTTGCTAGCTTTTCGATAAATAGCCTGTTTATTTCCTCACTTTTAAAAGGCGACTTAAAGTATTCTGTAGCCAGTATCAGTGCATTGTATTTAAGCGTGTTTACAAAAACATCTATCAATAAGCTGAATTTGGTGAAGTATTCCCCTTCCTCCAACATTCGTTTAAAAGGGAAAGCAATTACATAAGGATAGTTTTCTATTATACCTTTTTCAAACTCGGTAAAATTGGATACAAACGTTAGAGGCAACTTGCAGATTGGGCAGTTTTGGGCTACTTCAAATTCTACATTGTAAAGATTACAGTTGGTGTTTTTGCAAAAGTATTGTCCTTTCATAAGTATAAATATAAGTGAGATTGTAAGCGTATCATTTAATCAATCAAAAAATAGATTAAGCCCTTTCCCTTATTTCATTCCAAACATAGTTGTTAAGTTTTAAAACACTGGTTGTTTTCTTTATAAAACGAGCATATAATTGGTCACCTCTTTCTTCCCAGTCAATCCCTAAATATTCGTTTATAGGTTTTATCAATAGAGCAGCCTCTATTTCTGCTACCCAACTAAGTTTAGCCTCCCAATCATTAGGGATAACAAGCCCAGTTATAGTTATTATCATTTCGTCTGGCTTTTTTGTTTCTTCTAAATTAGTGATGTAGTCAACCAAAGGCATCATATTTATCTCACTTTGCTTTTTCAACACGAATGTTTTCAGCAACTTATTCTGTTTTAATAAATAAGCAGTAAAGGTTAGTTGCCTTTCTTTAATAGGTTGTTCTTTGGGTAAATTTGAGATTAATGCTATTTCTTGCATCCCTAAGCCATCTATTTCAATTACATTTTTAGGCACTTCTTCTGTTACCACGCCAGTATCAGATTTTACGGCATCTGGTTGTTCCTTTTCTTCCACACCCTCCAGTTTCCATCTTCTATTTCTCGTCACTAAGCCAAATCTTTTCCATAGTCCTGCATTATCCAAAATCAAAGCTTCGCCTCCATCCTTTTTCTTGCGCAATCCCCTACCAACCATTTGCATATAGAGAACGAGTGACCTTGTAGGTCGAGCAAGTTGCACCACTGATATATCCGGACAATCGAATCCTTCTGTAAATATCTGTACATTGGACAAAACTTGAATTTCGCCCACCTTAAATTGGGATATGATTTTTTTTCGTTCCACTGCGGGTGTCTTACTATCTATGTAAGCTGCGATAATCCCTGCTGCTTGGTATCGTTCTACAATTACTTTAGAGTGGGTTCTGTTTACAGCAAACACTATACACTGTTGGTTATTGCCATGTTTTTGGTAGCTTTCTATCAGGTCTGCCATTATAGTGTCCTCACTCATTACCCTGCCAAGTTCTGTAATATCATAGTCATCTGTAAGTAAATCTATTTTTACCTTACTCAAATTTGGCTCTGAGGTTGCTAAGTGTCTATAACTTGATAAGTAACCTTGCTCAATGAATTTTTTCATTGGCATAGAAGTGAGTAAAGTTTCAAAAGTGCCTTTAAACCCTGTATTGTTCCTTCTGTAAGGTGTGGCAGTAACGCCCAATAGATGTGAAGCAGGATATTTATTTATTATTTTCTGGTAAGATTCTGCTGTGGCATGGTGTGCTTCATCTATCACAATAAGCGAAACATTTTGGGGCCATATTTCAATATCCCTTCTACTAAGCGTTTGAATACTAGCTATTTGAACCATCAAATGGGGTTGAGGCTTCATCCCAGCCATGATTATACCTGCATTAATCCCAAATCTTATTAATCTTTCATGTATCTGAATTACTAATTCTCTAGTGTGTACCAAAACAAGTGTTCTTTTATTTCTGCGGCTGATTATCTCACAAAAAACATGAGTCTTACCAGTTCCTGTTGGCATTTGAAGCATCACACTTTGAAAAGTGGTAAAAGCTTGTTCAACATCTTTAACTGCTTTTACTTGATAGGGATGTAATTGAGGCATAAGTATATGTTTTATTGATGAGATTTTTATATAAACTTGCATCTGGTTACAATGGGAACATAGGTGTGTGGCTGGTACATAATTTCATTTTCTTTTGGCACATTTCGTAATTGCATTGTGTCCCTTTTTTCATTAGGCATATTTCCATTTCCAACTCCAACTAGTGAAAGCATCCGTAAAAACTCAGTGAGAGTTATCCTAGTATTTTCCGACCTAGACACAATTAGTAGAATTAAACTACTTGTGTTGCGCTGATGCCAAAGAAGTGCATTTAGAATGTCTATTGATTTATCATTCATTGCAATAAGGTCTTGCAAGAATGACAATAATACAAGACGCTCCTTTAGTAATTGTATCATTTTATAATTTAGTATAAACCCTTTGTCAAAGTTGTTTTCAAACCAAGCACGAAGGTTTTTTAAACAGTACCTTTCTTGATTTGATGCAATAAACAAAGGTTTTACAACCTGCCAATCTTCACTTGGATTGAAAGAAATTGTAACAACACGCTTTTTGTACGGAATAACTAATTGACACATAGTTTTAAATGTATTAATTGATTAATATCTTCTCCTTCCTCTCTTTGGTTGCTTCAAGGCAAGCAAACAGATAATGGAACAAGCAAAGCCTACCAATAAAAGTGTAGCCGTACCAATTTTTAAAGCAACCCTTATGGTGGTTCGTAGCCAATGGGTTTCTATATTTTGGGTAAGCTTGTCTATGCCTATGTGGGCATCTACATAAGTACTCAACCCACCAAGGGCAAGCCCAATAAAAGCAAAAAGAAACAGTAAATCGGCTATCATAAACGGTATGTTTTATTTACAATGCAAACTAACAAAGTCAGGTTGCAGGTTGGCTGCAATGTGAGGACGATGTCAATACTTACCATATTGGAGGCCATGAACTATAACGGTCTCGACCATTAACTACTATGGTCGAGGCCACCAACCATGACGGTCTCGACCATTAACTACTATGGTCGAGGCCACCAACCATGACGGTCTCGACCATCAACTACCATGATCGAGGCCATCAACCATGACGGTATCGACCATCAACTACCATGATCGAGGTCATGAACTATGACGATCTCGACTATCAACTACCATGATCGAGGCCATCAACCATGACGGTATCGACTATCAACTACCATGATCGAGGTCATGAACTATGACGGTCTCGACCATCAACTACCATGATCGAGGCCATGAACCATGACGGTCTCGACTATCAACTACCATGATCGAGGCCATGAACCATGACGGTCTCGACCATCAACTACCATGGTCGAGGTCGCCAACCATGACGGTCTCAACCATCAACTACTATGGTGTAGGCCATGAACCATGACGGTCTCGACCATCAACTACTATGGTGTAGGCCATTGAAATAATGAAAGTTTGGTAACTTAAAGCAGGGGAGTAGATATTGGATAGTTGAGGTCGAAAGTTGGAGGTTGAAAGACCGGAGGCTTCTGACCTTTTCTTTCACTCATAACTCCTGACTTATCCTCCTATCAAAATGCCCGCAATAGTTGCTGAGAGATAAGAAGCCAATGTGCCACAAAGTAAGGCACGCATACCCAGTCGGGCTAGGTCGCCACGGCGTTCGGGGGCAAGTTCTCCAATACCGCCAATCTGCATACCCACACTACTAAAGTTTGCAAAGCCACAGATGGCAAAGCTGGCAATCATGGTTGCTTTTTCGCTCATCTTCATCAACAGTTGATGGGTAACAGGGTCTTTGGCAGTGAGGTTGGAGAAGGCAACAAACTCATTGATGGTGATTTTTTGTCCCAATAGGGCTGCCACATTGTTTACATCGGCAGCGGGCACACCCATTGCCCAAGCCATAGGGTAAAATAATTTACTGAAAAGATAGTCCAAGGATAATTTAAAGTCGAGATGAAGCCATCCGCCTACTTTCCCCAATAAAAAGTTGAGCATAGCAATGAGGGCAATGAAGCCTATAAGCATGGCAATTACATTCATCGCTATCCTAAAACCATCACCAGCACCGTGAGAGATGGCATCGATTATATTGCGATAAGGAGTCTTTACTTCTAGTTTAACCTTGCCCATCGTCTCGCTTTCTTCGGTTTCTGGCCATACAATTTTAGAGATTACTAAGGCACCGGGAGCTGCCATCAAACTTGCGGTAAGCAAATACTCTGCTTTGGCACCAAAGTTTACATACACAATCAATATCCCTCCAGCAATACAGGCAAGGCTGCCACTCATGCTCGCAAGCAATTCGCTCATGGTCATGCCTTTTAGGTAAGGTCTTATCATCACCTGTGCTTCTACCTGACCTACAAAAGCACTTGCCACGTTGCTTAAAGCCTCTGCACCACTTACTTTCATCACAAAATTCATTGCCTTGGCAATAAAAGAAACGATGTGTTGCATAATGCCCCAATGGTAAAAAATAGCCACCAAAGCACACACCAAGATGATGGTTGCAGTGACACTAAAAGCAAAAATGAACGTCTGCGGGGAACGATAGGAAACCAAACTGCCAGTATTGCCCTGAACAATAACGCCTCCATAAACAAAGGCTGCACCTTCTTTTGCAAACTCCTCGATATGACCAATCTGATGACCAAGCCATTTGAAGAAGTTGGTAATAAAGGTAACTTTCAACACCAAAATGGCAATGGTTATTTGCAGGGTGATACCACTAAACACCAATCGATAATTGATTCTTTTTTTATTGTTTGAACACAGATAGGCGATACATAAAATGAGTACTACACCTATTAATCCTTGAAAACGATCCATACTAATTAGCTTAAATTATCAATTCTAAGAGGTGTAATATATAGAAAACAATAGAATGAGTTTGATTAATTACAAACTAACCTGAATAAAAACTGTTGTTCTGTTATTTTTGCTTAATTATTTGCATTGAAGAATGACTTTTTTAAATTAAACTATCAACAAATTGAAATATTCTCAGATTATTGGAATCATAACCGCTATAATAGTAATTGTCGTTTGCTACCTGCCTTGGAGTATTGTGGTGGAGCGCAATATTGTAATCAATGGTATGTACACTCAAGGCACTGATTTTGGCAGACCCGGGTTGTTGAATATTATTTTATCTGTGATAATGATTGTGTTCTTTTGTTTGAATAAAGTATGGGCCAAGCGTACCAACCTATTCGTTGGGGCTATTGGATTTGCATGGAGCATCAGGAATTATATATTGGTAACCACCTGCTATTTTGGTGAGTGCCCTCAAAAGCAACCTGCATTATTTGCATTGGTACTATTTAGTTTTTTGACTATGCTAATGACTTTCTTCCCTAAGATAGAAATAAAAGAGGGATAGATAATTTAATACCTATCCCTCTTTCAAGTGTTTATCAACTTGTGAAAACTATTTAAATAACCGCCAGAAGTCCAAGCCCAAGGCATAAGCCATCAAGCTAAGTAACAGCACCATTCCTACTATTTGAGCGTATTCCATGAACTTATCACTTGGTTTTCTACCAGTAATCATCTCTACGATTGTAAACAATGCGTGTCCACCATCTAGTGCAGGAATAGGTAATATATTCATAAAGGCAAGGATGATGGAAAGGATACCAGTAAGCGTCCAGAACCTTTCCCAATCCCAAATACCTGGGAACATATTTCCAATACTAATTACGCTGCCCAAGCTATCACTCGCATTAACCTTGCCAGTGAATATTTGCTTTAAGCCAGTTATATAATGCACAAATGTTTCTTTACACTTTTCAGTCCCCTCGGGGATTGCTTCGGTAAAAGAATATTTCTTCACTACTGTCCCAAACATTTTATCCGCATATATAGGAACGAAGCCAATAAAACCATTCTTTAAGAAACATCTTACAGTTGCAGTATCCTTGCCGTGAAGCACTTTTACATCCACCATTGAATCTTTATATTGCTCCCTCAAAGTAACCAAATCATTATAATAGGTGAAATAATGATTGTTCAATGCAATCAGAGTATCCCCTTTAGATAGTACCCCACTTTGTATGACGGCAGTCTTTAAGACTGAATCAACTACTGCGGGAAAACGAACATCCACAAACGGCACAAGGTTTTTGTTTTCCTTTACCAACTCCTTTAGTAGGGTGGGAGGTAGGTTGATTGAAAGTTTCTCATTGCCTCTTTGTATTTGCAAGGTCTTTGCTTCTTTCAAGATGATTTCAGAAGTTATGGTGCCAAAATTCTCAACAGGATTGTTGTCGATAGCTAAAATATTATCTCCATCTTTTATGCCGACACTTTTGGCAAGGCTATCAGCAGCTATTCCGTATTTAAGATTCTTTGCAGGAAGATATTCTTCTCCCCAATAGGAGGTTATACCAATAAAAATGACAATTGCCAATAGGATATTTACTACCACGCCACCAATCATAATGATAAAACGTTGCCAAGCTGGCTTGCTCCTGAATTCATAATCTTGTGGGGGAAGTTTCATTTGTTCTTTGTCCATACTCTCGTCAATCATCCCAGATATCTTTACAAAACCACCAAAAGGAATCCAGCCGATACCATATTCTGTTTCGCCTTTTTGTACTTTGAACAAACTAAACCAAGGGTTGAAGAAGAGATAGAATTTCTCTACCCTACACTTAAATAATTTTGCGGGAATGAAGTGCCCTAATTCGTGCAACACAACCAAAATGGAAAGTGAAAGAATGAGTTGCCCTGTTTTTACAGCTACACTACTAAAATCAATTGCTAATAAAGTCATATTATATGTTCTAAATTCCGAGAGGAATATCTCTAAAGTTTTTATGCCTGATTATATCCTTGAGGTTTTTTGTGAAATAAATCATTACATCCTGATGATTGAGGCGGTAAATGTACGGGCTGCGCCATCTGTATCAAAGTAATCTTCCAATGTTGGTTTTTCTATAAATGGTATTTTGTTTAGCGTCTCCTCTACCACGGCTGTCATATCCAAGAAGCCAATACGGTTTCTGAGGAAGGCATAAACGGCAACTTCGTTTGCAGCATTGAGTATACAAGGCCAGTTACCACCTTTATTTAAAGCATCTATGGCAAGTGATAAATTCCTGAATGTCTTATAATCAGGTTCCTCAAAAGTTAAGGTATGTGGCTTTTTAAAGTCATACCTAGTGAAATTATTTGCCAATCGTTGAGGGAAACCAAGCGCATATTGTATAGGAAGTTTCATATCAGGCAGTCCCATCTGGGACTTGATACTACCATCGGCAAATTGAACCATGCTATGAATGATGCTCTGGGGATGTATGATTACCTGAATCTGATTGGGGGTAAGATTGAATAACCATTTGGCTTCAATCATCTCCAAACCTTTATTCATTAATGTTGCTGAATCAATAGAAATCTTTGCACCCATCTCCCAGTTGGGGTGCTGCAGGGCATGTTCTTTCTTTACATTAACGAGATAATTTGGTTTCCTTCCCAAAAAAGGTCCACCACTTGCCGTAAGGATAATCTTCTCAATTGCATTCCTTCCCTCCCCAATCAAGCATTGAAATATGGCAGAATGTTCACTGTCAACTGGTATAATTGGAACACGTTTGGCAACAGCTCGTTGCATTACCAACTCACCCGCCACAACCAATGTTTCTTTATTTGCCAAGGCAATAGGCTTCCCATTATCTATTGCTTTTAATGTTGGTTTCAATCCTGCGAAACCCACTATTGCTGCCAACATCATATCGTAGCAATTCATGGCAGCTACTTCTTCCAATGCTTTCTCGCCCGCAAAAACTTTTATCGAGGTCTTTGCCAATGCTTCTTTTACCAATGAATATTTTGCTTCGTCACCAATAACAACGCAGTTAGGATTGAACTTAAGGGATTGTTCTATCAACAATTCGTGGTTGTGAAAAGCTGTCAGTATCTCTGCAGAAAATTTATCTGGATGGGCTGCAATCACGTCCAAGGCTTGTGTACCGATGGAACCTGTTGACCCAAAAATAGCTATGCGTTTTACCATTAGGTGTGCAATATAACTAAAGTAGTTTTAATTGAGGGTTGTAAATGGTTTTAAAGCTTCTGCCAGCACCCGGTCATTGCTCAATCTTGGCACTTTATTTTGCCCACCAAGCTTGTCAATACTCTTCATATAATCAATGAAACCATTTCTTCTAATCTTGTTTATACGCAATGTTTGAAGGATATTTCCACCTATCAAATCATCATAATAAACATTCTTTTTTCTGAGGTTGGTATCTACTTTATTGGTGAATGATTGCAAGTCACTCGGTTCGTTTTCAAATTCAATAAACCATTCGTGATAGCTTTTCCCTTCACCTTGTTGCACGTAAGGAGCAACTGTAAACTCTGTAATCTTTACCCCTTCTTCGTTTGCTGCGGTTAATAGGGCGTGTTCCACCTCCTCACCAATTACGTGTTCGCCAAAGGCAGAGATAAAATGTTTTATCCTTCCGGAAACAATTATTTTGTAAGGGTTCAGGCTTACGAACTTAACCGTATCCCCAATATTATATCCCCATAAGCCTGCATTGCTATTGATGATAAGTGCATAGTTTTCGCCCAGCTTCACATCCCTCAAACTTAAACGGGTGGGGTTGTCGGAGAATATTTCATTGGCAGGAACAAATTCGAAGAAGATACCACTGTTTGTATTCAACAATAATCCTTCTGTCTTCTGGCTATCCTGAAAAGCGAAGAAACCTTCACTTGCAGGGAACAGTTCAATGATGTCCACCTTTCTGCCAATGCTTTCAAATAGTTTTGCTTTGTAAGGCTCGAAGTTTACGCCGCCTTGCACCATCAAATTAAAGTTAGGGAATAGGTCGCCAATCTTTTTATTGCTGCGTTGTTGCAGCCTGTCAAAATACATTTGCACCCACGGTGGAATGCCACTAATCAGGGTCATATCTTGATTAATAGTCTCCCCAACAATCTTATCAAGTTTTGTTTCCCAATCATCAATGCAATTTGTTTCGTAGCTAGGCAATTGATTGGTGCGCAAGTATTTAGGTACGTGGTGATTAACGATTCCACTCAACCTTCCAGTAGGTATCTCTGCAATCCTTTCCAGTTCGGGGGAACCGCTCAGGAAAATCATTTTGCCATTTACAAACTGTGTATTACCTGTTTCTGCCAAGTAACAGAGGAGGGCATTACGGGCAGTGTTTATATGGTTGTGAATAGAATCTTTCGAGATAGGAATGTATTTGACACCACTTGTCGTGCCACTAGTTTTAGCTAGGTAAAGGGGCTTCCCTTTCCATAAAACATTTTCTTTCCCTTCCTTTATCTGCCCTATATAACCTTTTATTTGCTCATAGTCCCTGATGGGTACTGCCTTTTTAAACTCCTCGTAATTGTTTGTTTCGCCAAGATGATGTTCCTTGCCAAAAATAGTTTTCTTACCTGTTGCTATCAGTTCTTTCAATATAGAATCCTGCGTTGCCAAGGCAGCAGCAGTATCCTTTTGAGTCTTTTTATAAATATTATTGGCAAATGGCAAAGCCAGCAGCGATTTGAGATTCATTCGAGAACCATTTTATTAGAGGGCAAAAATAGGATTGTTACTAATGGATAGTTGTTTAATCTTACATTTTAGCAAAAGTTATTGTTTTGGAGATTACATATTTAGAATATACTTTTTCCAGTAATGATATATTTGCTAACAAAATAAATACATGAAACGGATACTTTTTATAGATAGGGATGGGGTGATACTGCAAGAACCAGAGAACTTTCAGGTGGATAGTATTGATAAAACAGCTTTTGTAAAAGGATGTATCACCGCTTTGGCTAAAATCGGCACCGAGTTGGGATACTACAAAGTGATGGTCACCAATCAGGATGGTTTGGGTACTGATTCTTATCCATCAGAAACCTTTTATCCTTCCCAAAACCTGATGTTACGAACCCTTGCCGGCGAAGGTTTTGTGTTTGATGAAGTGCATGTGGATAGCTCTTTTGCGAGTGAGGGCAAAAATACCCGTAAGCCTTTTACGGGAATGGTTAGTCATTTGATGAATAATTCAGACTACGATTTAGCCAATTCTTTTGTGATAGGAGATAGGTGGAGTGATATTCAATTAGCAAAGAACTTGGGGGCAAAAGCAATTTATTTAACCTCTCCTGTTAAAACCCTTCAACTAACTGACGAACAAGAGGCAGAACTTCGCCCAACGATAGCTTTGCAAACAAGCGATTGGAATGAGATTTACACCTTCCTCAAACGTGGAATCCGTAGTGTAGTTCATGAACGCAATACGAACGAAACGAAGATAAAAGTTGCATTGAACCTTGACGGAAGTGGCAAAGCAAGTATCAATACTGGCTTAGGTTTCTTTGACCACATGCTAGACCAGATTGCACGGCACGGTAATATAGATTTGACGATTGAAGCAAAAGGCGATTTGCACATAGACGAGCACCACACAATAGAAGATACAGGTCTTGCACTTGGCGAAGCTTTTGGTAAGGCATTGGTGGATAAAAGAGGAATGGAAAGGTATGGTTTTGCATTGCCAATGGATGAAGCAGAAGCCAAGGTATTGATAGATTTTGGTGGAAGGAACTGGCTGGTGTGGGATGCGGAGTTTAAAAGGGAGAAAATAGGAGAGATGCCAACGGAGATGTTTTTCCATTTCTTTAAATCATTCAGCGATGCAGCAAAGTGCAACCTAAATATCTATTGCCGTGGAGATAACGAACACCATAAGATAGAAGCAATCTTTAAGGCATTTGCCAAAGCAATAAAAATGGCAGTAAAGCGTGACCCATTGAGCAATGCGTTGCCAAGTACAAAAGGGGTTTTATAGATTTTGCCCCGAAAGAAGCACAAAGAAGCACTTAAAATCTGGATGTACCATAAATGTTTTGTAGCAGTTGCTGCAAGACATTTTTTTGTAGATAAAAAAAGTTCAATAAGTAAATGATATGCCTATCTTAGCCTTCAATTTTAAGCCCAGATGAGATCCCCACTAACATTGTTTTTAATTTTATTTTGTTTACACTATTCTTTCGCTCAATATTATTTACGAGGAGAAATACGTGACGAAAAAGGTAAACCATTGGTAGGAGTCAAGATACACATGCAAACAAAAGGCGAGTTGAATTTCTTTTCGGGAGACGATGGTTCTTTCGGACTACCAACCCCAAGGGCAATAGACACGCTTACATTAATTATGGATGGGTTCGAGACCATTAGAATGGGGTTTTCTGCAAGAGATTATCAGAAAATCACTATGAAGCTGGTAAGGGGAACGTCGACAGAAATGCAAAACCGATTGACATCACTCACAAAAAATCTTGGCGTAGCATCGGACATTATTACTAAAACTGATATGGGTGAAAGCTATAATAACCTTATTGAAAATAGCTTTGTGAATGCCGCCAAAAATCCAGAAACAGGCTTTGCTTTAAACATAGACAGGGCATCTTATAGTCATATCCGTCGTTTTATTTACAATAAACTAAAACCACCAACGCAGGTAGTTAGGATAGAACAGATGCTCAATTACTTTAGCTTAAAACCTGCCACCACACAAGCAAATAATACAAAGAAGTTTAGCCTAAATTCTGCAATTACCAATTGCCCTTGGAATGGTGCAGACCAGTTATTATTTGTAAATCTGCAAGCTCCCAAGTTGAATCTTGATAGTGTTCCACCAAGTAACCTAGTCTTTTTGATTGACGTATCAGGGTCAATGGATCAGCCTAATAGGTTGCCTTTGTTACAGGCTGCTTTTAAATTGTTGGTAGCAAATCTTCGTCCACAGGATAGAATTTCGATTGTAACTTATGGGGGTGGTGTAAGGGTTGTTTTGTACCCTACAAGCGGAGTTGAAAAAGAGAAAATAATAGAAGTTATTGATGCTTTGTACGCCGATGGTGATACACCGGGTAGTGGCGCAATTAGGGTTGCGTATGATTTGGCAAGGACAAATTTTAATAAGGATGCAAACAATAGGGTGATACTTGCAACCGATGGGGACTTTAATGTAGGTGCAAGCAATGACCAAGACCTTGAAGATATGATTATTACGCAGAAACAAACGGGTGTAAGTCTTACATGTCTTGGGGTGGGTATGGGTAATTTTAAGGACAGCAAATTGGAGACATTAGCAAGACAAGGTAATGGCAACTATGCTTATTTGGATAATATTGCCGAAGCAGAAAAGGTGTTGGTTACTGAATTTACAAAAACCCTGTACAATGTCGCAGAAGATGCTTATGTGAACATTGTTTTCAATCCGGCTTATGTAAACAAGTATAGGCTTATTGGATTTGATAACCCTAGGGAGGCGATTTCTGATACAGCCAATAAAATACAAGGTGGCGAAGTAGGCAGCGGTCATAGTTTGATGGCTATTTTTGAAGTGGAACCCAATAAGAATGTCGTAACCAACGCTGATAGTTATGCAAAGTTGAACTTGCAATACCAATTACCCAAAAGCAAGGATACCATAAGAGAGACCTTTGCAATACCTTGCAGTACAAAGGATTTAATGACCGTGGATTCCGCATACCGTTTTGCAACTTCTGTTGCTATGTTTGGCTCTATTCTGAGAGGATCTAAATATATAAAAGAAGTCAGTTTTGAAACCGTACTACAATTGGCACAAACTGCCGCCCAGCCAAACAACGTATCCCAAAAGGAGTTTATGGATGTGGTAGATAAAGCAGATGCAGTTTATAATCCAGGCAGGAAGAAAAGGAAGTAGAGTGGGAGTCTAATAGTAGCTAAGGCAAAAAAAGAAAGACCATCCTTGCAAGGATGGTCTTTCTTTTCTACTTAAAGAAAAACTTTCGAGAAACTACTTTTTAGT
>Ga0316218_1002517_pt1 | contig 16747 bp, 18 predicted proteins | sample TBH18003metaG_FD_203634 | JGI IMG/M metagenome (GOLD analysis project Ga0316218, IMG submission 203634) | Freshwater microbial communities from Trout Bog Lake, Wisconsin, USA - TBH18003 | ecosystem: Environmental > Aquatic > Freshwater > Lake > Hypolimnion/Profundal zone | place: USA: Wisconsin...
ACCGCGCGCACACCTGGGGCGCCGACGAGGCGGGACCGGAGGTGCTCTCCGGCGTGCCGGGCTGCAGATGGTGCATCGATGCGCTCCATCTCGGCCAGCGTCGCCTTGGCCGCGGCGAGCGCGAGGGGCTGGCCACCGAAGGTCGATCCGTGGTCACCAGGCACGAACGCACTGGCAACGTCCAATCGAGCCCAGCAGGCCCCGATCGGCATGCCGTTCCCGAGGGATTTCGCCATGGTGATGATGTCGGGGAGGACACCATCGTGGTGGGATCCAAACCAGTCGCCGGTGCGGCCGAACCCCGTCTGCACCTCGTCGGCGATGAGGAGCGCACCTGCTGCATCGCAGAGATCGCGGAGTCCCGCTAGGTAATCCGACGACGGCACGACGATGCCACCTTCACCCTGGATGGGCTCGACGAGCACTGCTCCGACCTGTGGATCACGCAGTGCCTCCTCCATCACGGACAAGTCACCGAAGTCCACGTGGCTGAACCCCTCTGGAAGTGGAGCGAATCCGACGTGTTTGGCCGGCTGCCCCGTCGCTGCGAGTGACGCCATCGTCCGGCCGTGGAAGGAGTTCCACGTGGAGACCACCTTGGGGCGAGCGCCATCGTGGAAGCGACGGGCGAGCTTGAACGCCGCTTCGTTGGCTTCGGTCCCAGAGTTGGAGAAGAACACCTGACCGTCCGCGTGGAGCGGTCCCCGGTTGATCAGGTCGTTGATCGTTCCAGCAACCGAATCAGCCAGCTCGTTGCCGAAGAGATTCGACACGTGGTTGAGGGTTGCCGCTTGTTCGGCAATCGCAGCAGTCACTGCCGGGTTGGCGTGACCGAGTGAGGTGACGGCAATGCCGCAGAGGAAGTCGACGTAGTCCCGCCCCTCGTCATCGAAGAGGAAGGAGCCTTGCCCTCGAACGAAGGTGATGGGCCTCGGCCCGTAGTTCGCCATCAAGTAGTGCTGGCTCATGGCAGCACCATGGTTCCGACTCCGCCGTCGGTGAAGAGTTCGAGGAGGACGGCGTGGGGAATTCGACCATCGAGAAGGTGGGCTGCTGCACAACCGCCCTCGACGGCGTGGAGCACCGCTGCAACCTTGGGCACCATGCCACCAACCACAGCCCCACTCTCGACAAGCTCCCTCAGTTCCTCCGCTCGGAGGCGACTGACCGTCGACGAGGGGTCATCAGGGTCCCGGCGAAGGCCGGCAACATCGGTCAACATGACGAGCTTCTCTGCCCTGAGCGCAGCAGCGAGCGCACCAGCAACCGTGTCGGCGTTGATGTTGTACTGCTGCCCGTCGGCGTCGGCGCCAATGGTGGCCACGACGGGAATCAGCCCCTGCGCACACAGCTGCAGCACGATCGTTGGGTCAACGGTATCGACCGTGCCGACGAATCCGAGGGCGGCATCGTGCGCGCTCGCCGTGATGAGACGCGCATCGGCACCAGAGAGACCGACGGCCAAGGGACCATGAGTGTTGATCGCCGCCACGAGGTCGGAGTTGACCTTGCCGAGGAGCACCATGCGGGCGATCTCCAAGGTGGCGGCATCGGTCACCCGAAGGCCATCGACGAACGTGGACGCCACGCCGAGGCGCTGCAGCATCTCCCCAATCTGGGGTCCACCACCGTGGACGATCACCGGCAACATTCCAACCGTTGCCAAGAGCACCACGTCTTCAGCGAAGGCCTGGAGCGCATCGTGCTCAGAACCTTCAGCGCCAGCCAGTGCGTTGCCGCCGTACTTGACGACCACGATCTTGCCCCTGAAGCGACGGATGTAGGGCAGGGCCTCAACAAGCACCGACGCAATCTCGGAGGCACCCTCCCTTGGGTCAACGGTCGGGCTCATGAGGTCGTCCTGTTCTCATCGATGTAGCCGTAGCCGAGGTCGACGGTCAACATGGTGGCAGCCCCTTCGCCGAGCCCAAGGTCACAGGTGAGCATGATGTGGCGCTCTCGCATGTGCGCGGCGACCGCCACGACATCGTGCGTAACCGCCTCGCCGCCACGACAGACGGTGATGCCGCCGTAGGAAACGTCGCAGCGATCGAGGTCGAAGGGCACGCCTGCGGTGGCGAGCTCACTGACGACGCGGCCCCAGTAGGGATCTTCACCATTCATCGAGCACTTGACGAGCAACGAGTCGGCGACGTTTCGAGCAGCGGCGTGGGCCGCAGCATCATCGGTTGCACCCTGGACGACGAGGTGGATCACCTTGGTCGCGCCTTCAGCATCTTCGGCCATCATCTCAGCCAGTGACGCACAGGCCTCGGTGAGCGCAGCTTCGAGGGCATCAGGATCGGCTGGGCCGGCAACACCAGAGGCCAGGCAGATCACTGTGTCGTTGGTCGAGCGAGCACCGTCGGTTAGGAGGCGATTGAAGGTGACCTCCACGGCGGCGAGGAGCCGCTCCTTCAGCACCGTGGCCTCGACGGCGGCGTCGGTCGTGAGGACGCACAGCATCGTCGCCATGTTCGGCGCGAGCATGGCCGCGCCCTTGGCCATACCACCAACGGAGAATCCGGGTCCTTCCACCACGACCTCCTTGGCGAAGGTATCCGTGGTCATGATGGCTTCGGCAGCCCGGTGACCATCAGCGACCGTCCCGCCCAAGGTCTGGAGCACCCCTGGGAGCTGATCGCTCGTGGCCGCGAGTGGGAAGGGAATCCCGATGAGCCCAGTTTGACCGACGAGCACCGTGTTCGAGGCGACGCCGAAGTGGTTCGCCACTGCCGTGGCGAGGTCAGCCACCGCGTCCTTACCGGCCTGACCGGTGGCAGCGTTCGCGTTCCCTGAGGTCATGAGCACCGCCGTCGCCTCGCCGCACGTCGCCTCGAGCGCCGCTCGAGACCACTGGACGGGAGCCGCTGCCGCCAAGTTGGTCGTGAAGGTGGCGGCGGCGACGATGGGGGCGCCGGTGGCACTGGCCACGATGGCGACGTCGGGTCTTCCGGTGGGCTTGATGCCCATCGAGCCGCCAGTGGCGATGAATCCCTTTGGGGTGGTGACGCTCATGATGCGATCAGGCCTTTCGGAGTCTGGCGGTCGGGAGCGGTGCTCATGGGTAGAGACCAGCGACGGGCAGCGCGGTCGTCTCGGCAAGCCCGAGGGCGAGATTGGCGCACTGCACGGCGCCGCCTGCAGCACCCTTGACGAGGTTGTCGAGTGCAGCAATCGCCACCAGCCATCCCGTCCGAGGATCGACGCGAGCGGTCACGTGGACGCAGTTCGACCCGAGGGTGGCCTTGGTCGATGGCGGGGCGTCAGTCACGAGAACGAAGGGCTCGTCGTCGTAGGTGGCGTGGAGGAGCTCCATGGCAGCCGACGTGGTCAGTGCCCCGGTCGGCCGGGCGTAACAGGTGGCCAGCATGCCCCGACTCATAGGGACGAGGTGCGGCGTGAAGAGCACCTCTGCCCCGCCGAGGTTCCGCTCGATCTCGGGAGTGTGGCGGTGACTCAGGAGTCCGTACGCAGTCACGTCATCAGTGGCATGGGCGAAGTGCAAGCGTTCACTCGGTGAGCGACCAGCTCCTGAGAGTCCGCTCGCCGCATCGACGATGATCCCGGTGGTGGCGACGAGGCCGCTCGAGACGAAGGGTGCCAATGCGAGGGTGGCTGCCGTTGGATAGCACCCAGGAACAGCCACCGCGCGCGCTCCAGGAATTGCCGTGCGATCGAGCTCGGGGAGGCCGTAAACAAAGGACGAGAGGAGTTCTGGTGCGCGGTGTGCCTCGCCGTACCACTCGTCGTAGACCGACGGTTCGTCGAAGCGGAAGTCGGCAGCGAGATCGATGACGAGCGGCACGGTGGCGAGGAGCTCGGCCGCGAGGTCCTGGCTGGCGCCATGCGGCAGCGCCAAGAAGACCGTGTCGAGTCCAGCGAATGCCGCAGCAGATGTCGGTACGAACTCGATCGACCCATACGCCGCCGCAAGAGATGGCGTGAAGGTGGCGAGGTCGGCTCCAGCGTTGCCGCCCGCACCGAGCACCCGTGGGTGCAAGGCTGGGTGTCCGTGGAGGATCCGAAGGAGTTCGGTTCCGCCGTAGCCTGAAGCTCCAATGATCCCAACGTCCATTCTGCAAGTCTATACAGAAAGTCGCATAAGTATGCAACATCGCCAAGAGCGGAGGACGTTGTGAGCCGCAAAGGAATCGTGCTGTTCGCTGCGATGTGCGTGATCTGGTCAATCCCCTACCTGTTGATCAGGATCGCTGTTCGCGAACTCGATCCAACCACCGTCATCGTGGGCCGAACCGCAATCGCCTCGGTCATCCTCGTGCCCATTGCCCTCGCTCGCGGACAACTCCGAGCCATCATCACCAACTGGAAGTGGATTGCGGTCTTCGCCGCGGTTGAGATTGGCCTCCCTTGGTTCCTCATGAACCGAGCAGAGGAGCACCTCACGAGTTCCATCACCGCCATCTTGGTGGCGCTCGTCCCGCTCGTCACCGTCGTGCTCTACCGATTCAGCTCTGCCCATGAGCCACTCACCCTGAAGCGTTCCCTTGGCCTCGTCCTCGGGGCCTCTGGCGTGGTCGTCCTCGTCGGTCTCGACTTCAGCCGGGTATCGATTCCAGCGCTGTGCGAGATGGTCGTGGTGGCCATTTGCTACGCCACCGGCCCCCTCATCATGTCCACCCGTCTCAGTCACGTCCCCCACGGCGCGGTCCCAGCCGCTGCCTTCACCATGGTTACCGTCGCCTACGCCATTCCCGGGGTCCGCCACCTCCCGAGCCACGTGAGCGCCGAGGTGATCTGGTCGGTCGTGGTTTTGGGCGTGGTGTGCTCGGCGCTGGCCTTCTTGGTCTTCTTCCCCCTCGTCGAGGAAGTCGGACCGGCCCGTTCGACCGTCGTGACCTACTTGAACCCTGCCATTGCCGTGCTGCTCGGCGTGGCCATCCTCGGCGAGCCGTTGACCGCGGGGCTCCTCATCGGATTCCCGATCATTCTCGGAGGCTCAGTGCTGGCATCGCTGCGCACCACCCACGTCGCACCCGAGGCGAGCTAACGCCTCAGCGGAGCACCGCTCCGAGGGATGCTGCTGCATCGATGCACGAGGTGCGCCAGGCGCCGACGTCGCCGTCGGTCAGCGTCCGGTCGAGTGCGCCGAACTGGAGGCGGAACGCAAGACTGCGAGATCCATCGGCAACGCCGGTGCCCCGGTAGACGTCGAAGAGCACGCAGGAGCTGAGGTGCTCCCCAGCTGCAGCCACCAGCGCCGCTCGGAGCGCGTCGGCCGGCGTTGCGTCGGCGAGAACGAAGGCGAGGTCAATCTCGCTGGAGGGGAACTTGCTGACGGGGATCGCTTCACCAACTGCTCGGGCGAGTTCTCCGGCTGCGAGCGCATCCACGTCGAGCCCGAGGAGTCCAATACGCCGGCCGTCGTGCACGCCAGCGAGGGCCACGACGGTTGGGTCCACTTCGCCGACGACGCCGTAGGTGATCCCCGTCGCCACGCAGACCACCGCAGCGCTGCGTGTTGGGTGGAGGCCAAGCCCGAGCGGTCCGAGGTCGGTGAGCGGAGCGGGTTGGACGAGTCGGTAGGGACCGAGACCCAACGTCGGGTGGAGTTCAGCGAACATCGCCACCGCAGTTGCTGCATCATCCCCGTGTCGTCCGAGGGTTGCCAGCAGATGCGTGCGCTCCATGGGGAGGGACGCAACCGCTCCACCGCCACCCCCAGCTTTCGTGGTCCGGGGCATCACAGCCACTGCAGGGTGCTCGAACACGGTCCCGAGCTCGAAGAACCCAGTTTCGAGTTGCCGACGGTCAGCGTTGTAGGCAATGGCCGCCAGCATCTGCGGGAGCAGCGACGTCCGCAGCGCTCCCTCTTCAGCAGAGAGCGGATTCGTCAATCGAACGATGGCCTCATCGCCGAGCCCCCGAGCTGCCACCACGGGATCGACCAAGGTCGGGGTCCACACCTCGTCGAGACCGAGGCCACAGAGCACGCTCCGGAGGTTGCGTCGGCGACGCTGCGCTCCAGAGAGCGACCCAGGAGTCGACCACGAGGGGAAGGTGCGCTCGAGCTTGGTGTAGCCGTAGGTGCGGACGATCTCTTCGGCCACGTCCGCTACGCCGAATGGCATCGTGCGAATATCTGGGCGATTGCTCGGCACGGTGATCGAGAGGATCGCATCACCGGCGACGGCGAAGCCGAGTGGAGCGAGTAGGCGTTCGACGGTTGCGGCATCGAGGCCGAGTCCGAGGAGTCGCGTGAACTCCCCAACCGGTGCGGTGATGACCGTCACCGGAGCCACATCGCCTTCGGCCACCGCAGACGGCCAGCCCACCGCGAGAAGAGGACAGGTCAGCCGGAGGACTTGGAAGAATCGCTCGGTCGCCGCACCAGCGAGGTTGGGGTCAACTCCACGTTCGAAACGACTGGACGCTTCACTGCGAAGCCCCAGCTTCTTCGAGGTGCGGGCAATGGCCATCGGCGAGAAACTCGCTGCTTCGAGCACGAGCGCGGTGGTGCCGTCATGGATCTCAGTTGAGGCACCGCCCATGACGCCGGCGATCCCGATGACGACGTCGTCACCGTCGACGATTACGACGTCTTCGCCGCTGTCGCCGAGACCTCGTCCGGGCACGCCGAGAACTCGCTCGACGTCGTCTAAGGTCGTGATGGTCTCTTCAGGGGTGGCGAGCCGCACGCCGAGGGTGCCGCCGCTCAGACGGTGGGCGTCGTAAGCGTGGGTTGGCTGGCCGAGTTCAAGCATGACGTAGTTCGACGCATCCACCACGTTGTTGATCGCTCGCATGCCGCAGGCCTCGAGCCGATCAACGATGAACCGGGGCGAATCAGTGACGACAATCCCGGTCGCAGCAGTGACGGTGAGGCGTTGGCAGAACGCAGGCGCAGCAATGGAGGCTGCTCCGGGGCTGGTCGCGGCGGCGGTCGCAATGGAGGCATCCGTCAGGGCTGGAACGGTGACCGGCACACCGAGGCGGGCGGCGAGGTCACGGACGACGCCGAGGATCGACCACGCATCGGGACGGTTGCCCTCGGCTGAGAGTTCGAAGATGACATCGGGCGTGATGCCGAGGACGTCAGCAACGGGCGCACCGGGGGTCGCACCCTCGACGGTCGTGAGGAGCATCAATCCTGCGTGGTCCCCGCCGAGACCGAGCTCTCGAGCCGAGCACAGCATGCCGTTAGATTCCACGCCGCGCATCTTGCGCTTGGCGATAACGAAATCCCCCGGCAGGACTGCGCCAACAGGAGCGAGTGGCACGACATCGCCCACAACGAAGTTCCACGCTCCGCACACGATCGTGAGCGGAGCACCACCAGCGTCGACGGTGATCTTGCGGACCTTGTCCGCTCCATCGATCGCCGAGATGTCGGTGACCCGTGCGCAGACGATCTGGTCGAGGCCTTCGCCGATGCGCTCGACGCTCTCGACCACGAGACCGAGGTCATCGAAGGTTGCCCGGAGGAGGTCGACGTCGGTTGGCAGTGGAGCAAAGGACAGCATCCACGAGAGAGGAACGAGCATTGGGTCTCCTAGAACTGCTCGACGAAACGGAGGTCGTTCTCGACGAGCGCCCGCATGTCGGCGATTTGGTAGCGCATCTGAGCGCATCGATCGATCCCGAACCCAAACGCGAACCCGCTGTAGCGCGTGGCGTCGATGCCAACGGCATCGAGGACCGCTGGGTCCACCATGCCGCAGCCGCCGAGCTCAATCCACCCCGTCTGCGAGCACGTCCGGCACCCTACGCCCTGACAGATCGCACACGTGATCTCGAACTCCGCCGAGGGTTCGGTGAAGGGGAAGAACGCCGGTCGGAGTCGAGAGGACATCGCCGGTCCGAAGTAGGCCGTCGTGAAGGTCTGGATCACGCCTGCGAGGTCCGTGAAGGTGATGCCCTCATCAATGACGAGGCCCTCGATCTGATGGAACGTGTGGAGGTGGCGAGCGTCTGGGGTGTCACGGCGAAAGCATCGACCAGGCATGACGGCGTGGATGGGCAAGGTGTTGTTGGCGACTGCCTCTTCCATGAGGTGCACCTGGACGGGAGAGGTGTGGGTGCGGAGCACCACGGTCTCTGGATCGCCGAGTTCTAAGTAGAAGGTGTCCCACATGCCCCGCGCCGGGTGTGCTGGCGGGATATTGAGGGCCTCGAAGTTGTACCAATCGGTTTCGACTTCTGGGCCATCGGCCACGGTGAACCCCATGCCGACGAACACGTCTTCGAGTTCGGCTTGGGTTTGGGAGATGAGGTGCTGGTGCCCTCGACGGAGCGGGCGGCGCACCTGGGCGGGAACAACTTCGGTGAGGTCGAGACGATCCGCCTCGAGTTGTTCGAGGCGCTCGGCAGCGGCCAGCGCCTCCCGGCGGCCACTGATGACGCCATCGAGCGTCGAGCGCACCTGCTGGAGGGCTGCACCAGCGGTGCGCTTCTCCTCATCGCTCAACGACCCAAAGGTGCGTTGCACGAGGGCGAGTTGGGACTTCTTGCCGAGGTACTCGGCGGCGACGGCATCGAGGGCGTCGGTTGAGCTCGCAGCACGAATCGCCGCATCAGCCGCGCCGACATAGGCGTCGAGATCCAGCGTTCCTACCGTCACACCCACCGCACTGGCCTCCTCAGCCCTTGGTCGTCGCACCATCGTACGCGACCATCTGCACCACTCACGAAGTCCGTCGTCGTTGCCGCAGCGCTTCGAAGCAGAGCACCGCTCCAGCCACCGAGACATTCAGCGACTCCGCAGCTCCTGCCATCGTGATGGTCACGGTGTCGTCGAGCAGGGCCTTCGACGCCTCGTTCAGTCCGTGTGCTTCATTGCCGAGGACGAGGGCCACACTGCCACCCCAGGGTGCGGCGTCGTAGGGGGTGCCACCGGTTGCCTCGGTACCTCTGAGGGTGAATCCGAGGGAGCGGAGTTCGGTCAAGCACGCACCGAGGTCTCGAGCAACCGAGAGCGCACTCCACAGCATGGTGCCTGCCGAGGAACGAACGGTCTTTGGGTTGAAGGGATCGACAGCGTCACCAGCGAGGACGACACCCGACGCTCCTGCCGCCTCGGCGGTGCGAATCAGCGTCCCGGCGTTCCCGGGGTCTCGAACATCAGCGAGGACGATGACCAGTCCCGGTGCCAAGTCCGACAACGGCGTGAGCGTCATCGGCACCACGGCCATCAGCGGTTGCGGGGTGACGGTGTCGGCGACCCGCTCGAACACCCCGGGGGCGAGTTCGAAGACCGGAACGCCCATGCCGCGCGCCATTCGGCAGAGATCGCCAGCAGGACCCTGCTCAGCTCCCGAAGCGACGAAGAGGGACTCAACGGGCCGCTCGCCAGTGATGGCGAGTCGGACCAGTTCGAGCCCCTCGACGACGTAGACCTGCTCATCCCAGCGAGACGAGCGCTTGGCGAGCAGCCGGCGGAGCCGGCGTACTCGCTCATGACTTGCTCCGAGCGGTGTGCTCAGGAGGCCTTCCCCTGCTGCTCGAGCGCGGCCTTAGCGGCAGCGACGATGGCAGCGAACGCTGCGTGGTCCGTCACGGCGAGGTCGGCGAGCACCTTGCGGTCCGTCTCAATCCCAGCAGCGTGGAGTCCGGCGATGAACCGGCTGTAGCTGATGTTCTCGATGCGGCACGCAGCGTTGATGCGCTGAATCCAGAGCTTGCGGAAGTCGCCCTTGCGTGCACGACGGTCGCGGAATGCGTACTGCTTGGAGTGCATGACTGCCTCGTTGGCAGCACGGAACACTCGACTGCGGTTTCCGTAGAAACCCTTGGCGTCTTCGAGGACGGCCTTGTGGTTCTTCTTGGCGTGAACGCCACGCTTGACACGTGCCATAACTACTACTCCTTCTCAAGTCGGCGCTGCAGATCGCAGCGGCTGCGGGCTGTTAGATGCCGAGCATCTTTCGGATGTTCTTGTCCTGCTGGGAGGAGATCTCGGTCTCTCCGCTCAAGCGACGCTTGCGGGCGGAGGTCTTCTTCTCCAAGATGTGGTTGAGGTTCTGCTTCCGGCGCATGAGCTTGCCCGAACCGGTCACCTTGACCCGCTTGGCGGCACCCTTGTCAGTCTTCATCTTCGGCATGTACTGCTCCTTCCTCGTTGACCTGCGGCGCCGGGTTTGGCGCCTCGTCTGCTGCGTGCGCCACTGCATCTTCAGTGGCGTTGGCTGCAGTGGACTTCTGCGACTGCTTCTTCGCCTTATTCGGCGACAGCACCATCACCATGTTGCGACCATCGAGCCGGGGGTCGTTGTCGACCTTGGCGTTGTCGCCCATCTGCTCGGCGATCTTGTCCAAAATCTTCTTGCCGAGCTCTGCGTGGTACACCTCACGACCTCGGAACATGATCGTGATCTTGACCTTGTGTCCTTCTTCGAGGAACTTGGCCACCTGGCGGGTCTTGGTATCGAAGTCTCCGGGACCGATCTTCGGCCGGTACTTCATCTCCTTGATACCCACTTGGGTGGTCTTGCGCCGAGATTCCTTGGCGCGTTGGGCCTCATCGAACTTGAACTTCCCGTAGTCCATGATCCGACACACGGGCGGATTCGCCGTCGGGGCAACCTCGACGAGGTCGAGGTCGAAGTTCCGAGCGATCAGCAGGGCTTCGGGCAGTGGCTTAATACCCAGCTGGCCCCCGTCGGGGTCCACGAGTCGGACTTCACGGGCACGGATTCGGTCGTTGATACGGTGCTCAACAGAGCTTGGCGTGGCGATCTGGCATCACTCCTCTACGTCGGGCACGGAGTCCTTCTCCGTACCGATACATGGAGCGGGAACGGCCGGAACACCAGCCAGATACCTGATCGACCCGTCGCACCTTCAACCCGCGAGGGCGGTGGCCGGGTGGAGGTGTCCGTGGACGACCCCGCTTCTGTCTTTACCGAACGCCTAGGCTACACCCATGGAGAACAGTGAAGTGCACGGCACCGATACCGACGACGATCTCGACCCGGATCACATGGCCGATCAGGCCCTCCACGACCTCCGCAGCGAACTCCTCGGCGCCGATCCACGCGTGGTCATCACCAACCACTGCTACGGCCTCTTCGAGCTCGCTGCGGTCTACCTCTCGGCAACGCCACCCCAACTGGGTGAGGCCCAACTCGCCATCGACGCCTTGGGTGGCATCGTCGATGCCCTCGGTGAGCGCCTCCACCCTGCTGGTGCGGAGTTGGCACCAGGTCTGGCCTCCCTGCGCCTCGCCTACGTGCAGCTCAGTTCACTGCTGCCTCCAGGAGGCGACAGCACGAGCGAGTAGGACCTCCGGGGTTCTCTGGCTCTCACTCCAAGGGTGGTCCTCCCCACTGCGGCGATCAGTCCTCAGGCGACAGTGCTGCACGTAGGTCTCGAGCCAGCGTCGCACTTCGGCGTTTGGTCCCTTTGCCACCGACCACTTGACTTCTGACGAAGATGAGCGCTGACGACTCCGTCGCGCTGCCGGCCACCGTGATGACGCACTGGTAGCGGGTCTGGCTGGCCAGACTCGACCACGCGGTCCCGAACTGCCCGCTGACGGCGTGGTCGCCTTGGGCCACCTCGACGCACCCAATGGCGAAGAGCGCCTCGTGCGCGAGCGCCAGCGTGGCGGGAACCGACCGTGACACCTCGACAGTTTCGGTGGCGAATCGGCCAGGCCCGTCAACGCTCACCCCGAAACCATCGGGATTGAGTAAGCGTGCACCGGCTGCCCACCGCTGGTAGATGAGCACGGCAATGACGTAGGCAACACCCACACCGACGATCACCGTCAACACGGCCAGATTACTCCTGCTTCGCAGCGACCCCCACTGCGGTGAATCGGCGTGAACCTGACGGTGGTACCGAGTGCAATGGAGCGAGAACCATCGGCGATGGCTGTGGCGTGGAAGGGATAGTCGACCTCCCCATACGTCACGACACCCAGTCCACGACTCGCGTCGAACGCCGTCACGGTTCCCTGCGGCATCAGTGGATGATCTTGGCCAGGGGGATCTCAAGCAGGTCGCTCGCTCCAGCATCTTTGAGTGCGGGGATCAAGATGTTGATCTCGGCCTTGGCGACCACGGTCTCCAAGGCGAATCCCACGCCACCAGACAACTCGGCAATCGTTGGCGACCGCATCGACGGCAGCAGCGCCAGCACGTCGTCCAATCGGTCCGCAGGAACGTTCAACTTGACGAGGACCTTAGTCCGGGCCTCCAGCGTGCCGAGGAGGAGGCTGCGCAGTTGCTCCATGGCGTGCCGCTTGACCGGATCGGCCGCGGCGTCACGGTTGGCGATCAGTTCGGTGTGACTCACGAGCAAGGTGTGGATGACCTTGAGGCCTGCAGCGCGCAGGGCTCGACCGGTTTCGGTGATTTCGACGACGCAGTCGGCGATATCGGGCACCTTGGCTTCGGTTGCACCGTAGGAGAGGACGACTTCGGCGGTGATGCCGGCAGCGGCCATCGTTCGTGCGGTGAGTCCGGGGTACTCCGTCGCGACGCGAATTGGCGCACCGTGGGCCGCGAGGTCCTCGAGGGAGTTCCACGAAGAGTCGTTGGGCACCGCCAACACAACGTGGATGGGACGTTCGGTGGCCTTGGAGTACCCGAGGATGGCCAGCGATTCCACGCTGGCGTCACGCTCTTCAATCCAGTCGCGACCGGTGATGCCGAGGTCGAATCGCCCTTCGGCGATGTAGACGGGAATCTCCTGGGGTCGCAGGATACGAACGTCGACAACCCGCGGGTCATCGATCGATGCTCGGTAGTCGACATCGCTCGATCGCCGGACTTCGAGGTCGGCCTCTTTGAAGAGTTCGAGGGTCGCCTTCTCGAGGGAGCCCTTGGGGAGGACGAGACGCAGCATCTCAGCGCATCTCCGGACGCCGCAGCAGCGTCACCATCTCCACCGCAGTGACGCCAGCTTCATAGCCCTTGTTGGTCGGACCCTCTTGGCAGCGCTCGAGGGCTTGGTCGACCGTGTCGACGGTCAGCACTCCGAAGATGACCGGCGTCGAGGTGTCGAGGCTCACCCGGGTGATGCCCGCTGCACACTCGCCGGCCACGTACTCAAAGTGCGGCGTGTCGCCGCGGATGACCGCTCCGAGACAAATCACCGCATCGGCACCCATGGTCGCGAACCGCTGGGCCACGAGTGGCAGCTCGAAGGCGCCTGGCGCCCAGGCAACGGTGATGTCGTCTCGAGCCACACCGCTCTCCTTCAGCGCAACGAGTACGCCGTCGAGGAGGCGATTAGTCACGCCGCCGTTGAAGGTCCCGCAAGCAATGCCGATGCGGAGTCCCACGCCACTCGGGCGCACGTGGAGGTTGGCACCGACACGGCTGGCGTGCTCACTCGTCCCGAGGGGCCCGAGGGTGGTGTCGCTACTTGACGTCATCGAGGCCCTCCAAGAGGTGACCCATGCGCTCCCGCTTGGTCTTCAGGTAGGTGATGTTCTCACTCGTGGGGCGAGACTGCAGTGGCACTCGAGCGGTGATGTCGAGACCGAAGCCTTCGAGACCGCCGTACTTCGCGGGGTTGTTGGTCATGAGGCGCATCGTGGTGACCCCGAGGTCGACGAGGATCTGCGCCCCAATGCCGTACTCCCGACTGTCGACGGGGAGACCTTGCTCTAAGTTCGCATCGACGGTGTCGAGCCCTTGCTCTTGGAGTTCGTAGGCACGGATCTTGTGGCCGAGACCAATGCCTCGCCCTTCGTGGCCTCGGAGGTAGACGAGGACGCCCTTGCCCTCTGCTTCGATGAGCTCCATGGCGGCGTGGAGCTGCGGACCGCAGTCACAGCGCCGGGATCCAAAGACATCGCCCGTCAAGCACTCGCTGTGCACTCGCACCAAGAGGTCGTCGGCGCCGTCAATATCGCCGTAGACGAATGCTAAGTGCTGCTCACCATCCAAGACGGACTCGTAGACGTGGGCTTGGAACTCGCCGAGCTCCGTCGGGATCGCCGCTTGGCTGACCTTGCGGACCAGCTTCTCGTGCCGGCGACGGTACCGAATCAGATCGGCAATTGAGATGAGCGGCAGCCCGTGGCGCTCCGCGAAGATGGCCAGATCATCGAGTCGGGCCATCTCGGACTTGTCCTCGGTCACGATCTCACACAGCACACCCGAGGGGTACTTGCCCGCCAGACGGCAGAGGTCCACGGTGGCTTCGGTGTGCCCAGCACGCTTCAAGACGCCACCCTCGCGGTAGCGCAACGGGAAGATGTGTCCTGGACGATTGAGGTCCGTTGGTCGAGTTGCGGGGTCGATCATGGCGCGAATCGTCGCCGCTCGGTCTGCAGCCGAGATGCCCGTCGAGGTTCCGTGGCGATAGTCCACCGTCACCGTGAACGCGGTGCGCTGTGCCTCGGTGTTGGCGACCACCATGAGGGGAAGGTCGAGCGCATCGGCACGCTCGTGCTCAATGGGCACACAGATGACGCCTGAGGTGTGGGCCAAGAAGAAGGCGATGGTCTCTGGGGTGGCCGCTTCGGCGGCCATGATGAGGTCACCCTCGTTCTCCCGGTCTTCGTCGTCGACGACCACCACCATGCCGCCCCGGGCAATCGCCGCAATGGCATCTTCAACCTTGGAGAACGTCATCGTCCCACTACCTCTACTCTCAGATCTGGACCAACTGGCTGGCACGACACGAAGGTGCCCCTCCAACACCCATCAAGGGTAGGGGCACCATGACCAGCGAACATCGCCCGACCATCGTCACCCCCCATGATGGCAGGTGCGAGGTAGACCACGTACCGATCGACGAGGCCGTCAGCGACGAAGCGATGGGCGGTTGCCGCCCCGCCTTCGACGAGGACCCGGAGGACTCCAGACGCACCGAGCTCATCGAGGAGGGTCGACAGATCCCCGGAGTACTCCTCACACGGGGCAACGGCCGCTCCGGGAGGAACGGCGCCGAGGACGATACGTCGCGGTTGTGGGCCCTCGTAGCCGGGGAGTCGAACCGTGAGCGCTGGGTCATCGGCGAGCACGGTCCCCCTCCCGACGATGATGGCCTGGCAACTCGCCCGGAGTTCATGAGCATCTCGGCGAGCTTCGGGACTCGTGATCCACTGACTCGATCCGTCCGGAGCAGCCGTGCGGCCATCGAGTGTGGCAGCCAACTTGAGGACGACTTCTGGACGCCCGGTCTCTCGGTGATGGAGGTAGGGGTGCAACTGTGCGGCAACCTCGTCCGCCATGCAGCCGAGCACCACCTCAATGCCAGCGGCTCGGAGGGCGGCGACTCCCATTCCAGCGACGTGGTGGTCGGGGTCGGCAATGGCCACGACGACTCGCGCGACCCCGGCCTCGATGAGTGCTGCCACACACGGACCGGTCCGACCGGTGTGACTGCAGGGCTCGAGGGTCACGACCACCGTGGCTCCGGCGACGTCACCGAGTGTTCGAGCTGCCGCCAAGGCAGTCACCTCAGCGTGAGGGCCACCCGGCGCCGCCGTCGCCCCGATCGCCTCTGCTCCATTGCGGAGCAGCACCACCGCGCCCACCCACGGATTCGGCGGGGTAATGCGACGGACGGCGTCGGCAGCCTCCATTGCGCGAACCATGGCGAGTCGCTCACGCTCGCTCCACAGCGGCTGGGGTGCAGAGGTCACCGCGGTGACTTACGCGTCGAGGAGGTGCTGGCGTGCAGAGGACGCGGCGTCGAAGATCGCCTCAGCCGCTGCAGCGGGGTCGGGTCGATTGAAGACTGCACTTCCGGCGACGAAGACGTTGGCGCCGGCGGTGGTGCAATCAACGACGGTCGACACGTCGACCCCACCATCAACCTCGATGTCGAGGACGAGACCGCGCTCGGTCGCTGCGGTACGGGCGAGGCGCACGGTCTCCATCACCGACGGGATGAACGACTGTCCACCGAACCCGGGGAACACCGTCATGCAGAGGAGCAGGTCGATGCGGTCGAGGTAGGGCTCCACCATGGCAAAGGTGCCGTCGGGGTTGACAGCAAGGCCCACCCGCAGGCCGAGGTCGCGCATTTGGTCGATCTTGGCGTCGGTGTCGCCCACTTCAACGTGCACCGTGCACCCGTTCGCTCCGGCATCTCGGAACGCTTCGAGGTAGCGCTCAGGATTCGTCATCATGAGGTGGCAGTCGAGGTAGAGGTCGGTCGCTGCGCTGAGCGACGCGACGACCGGTGGCCCAATGGTCAAGTTCGGAACGAAGTGGCCGTCCATGACGTCGACGTGGAGCCAGGAGACCGCCGGGGTCACCGTGTCAACGGCCGCACCGAGGTGCGCGAAGTCAGCAGACAGGATCGACGGAGCGACGAGGAGTGGACGGTCTGCTGCGACGGTGGCCTGCATCACGCCTCCAGCCTAGGACTCGCCGACACCGAACGCACCATTTCAAACGGCTCAGCGGTTCGGCGGCCCCGTGCCCAATCAGGGCCATCCATGGGTGCCTTGCCCTCAGGCTGCACCCGGATCAACGCGATCGCCATCGTCCCTGTCCCAACGAGCGTGCCGTCGACGCGACCGGGAGCGAGCACATGGTCAGTGGCTACGGCCTCAAGGATTCGGAGGCGCTTCGTCCCGTCGTGAGTGAACGCCCGTCCGAGGCGAATGACTCGACGGATCTCCTCGGCTGGGGCTGACCAGTCGAGGTGGAGTTCTTCGGGGCGAATCTTCTTGGCCACGGTTGGGACGCCAATTTGCGGCACTGGACGTGGGAGTCCGGCTACGCCGTTGGCGAAGACGTCGACGAGGAGGCGACAGCCCTCCTCCACCAAGATCCCCTGCAGGCCGGTCAAGGAGTGCTCCCCCACCGCCACCGTC
>Ga0316218_1002526_pt1 | contig 16674 bp, 39 predicted proteins | sample TBH18003metaG_FD_203634 | JGI IMG/M metagenome (GOLD analysis project Ga0316218, IMG submission 203634) | Freshwater microbial communities from Trout Bog Lake, Wisconsin, USA - TBH18003 | ecosystem: Environmental > Aquatic > Freshwater > Lake > Hypolimnion/Profundal zone | place: USA: Wisconsin...
AAGTCACTTGCCTCTCAACTGGCTTTACATTAAGGAGAAAGAAGATGGAAGACGATATCTTTACACCGATGCAAAACGAAATTTTGAGAGCAGTTTTTAAGCAGATGGATGAAGAGCTTGGCATCCGCCCTTTGACTGATGAGCAGCTTATGGCTTTTAACATCAAACTTGAAAAGAAATCCAATGAAATTTACCAACAAGTATAAGATCCCCCAGGCGTTCGTAAACGCCCTGCAGAGGCCGTCTTACAACAAAGGTGAGGCCCACCTATCGGTTACTCAGTTAATCAATAGCCCGAAGATTGTGGCCTTAGCAAAGAAGTATGACGATGAAATTGAGCAGGACGTAGCCAGCATGATCTGGGCCATGGTAGGCACGGCTATTCATGAGATCTTAGAGCGCCATAAAGAGCCGCATGACATTACTGAAGAGCGTTTGCATACTGAGTTAGATGGCTGGAAGCTAAGCGGGGCCGTTGACGTCCAGACGCCACACCCACAGGGCATGATTGTTAAGGACTACAAAACGACCTCTGTATGGGCCGTAATGAACGAAAAGATTGAATGGGAATATCAGCTCAATCTGTATGCTTATTTGGTAGAGAAAGTCAAAAAAATCTCTGTGGTCGGCCTGACTATTATTGCCGTCCTCAAGGATTGGAAAGAGGACGATGTGGGTTCTAAAGAGAAGTATCCTGAAGCCCCAGTGGTAGAAATCCCTATTCCTTTATGGTCTTTTCAAGAGCGAGAGGATTTCATAAAAGCCCGCATTGCGGCACATTCTGAATGTGACTTCGCCTTGGAAACTGGTGGATCCTTGCCTGATTGTACCCCAGATGAAATGTGGGAAAAGCCTGCGGTTTGGGCGATTAAGAAGATTGGCGGTAAACGTGCTCATTCTCTGTACGACACCCCAGAGAAGGCTATGGGCGCATTAGCAGACCTAGGAGATGCTTATGACATAGATCATCGCCCAGGTAAGCGCACACGGTGTGACAGCTATTGTGCGGTTAACAAGTGGTGTAAACAGTATCAAGACTATAAGGAGCAGCAAAATGATCGCATCTGAAATCGCAAGAGAGCTGGAGCGTATCGTAGCACCAGCCACTCAAGCACTAAAAGTTCAAGAAGACCAGATTGAAGGTTTATTGATCGCCCAATACAACTTCACCATCACCATCTCTAAGTTAGAAGCCGAGCTGGCTGATATGAAGCAAAAGAATAATGAATTGTGGAAAGAACTCAATTGGCGAGAAAAAGCATGAAAACACGTCAAGAAATGATTTATGACTTTATGGTTGCCCTGGCAAGCAATCATAAGGTTACCTACGGCAAGGATGAGTTAATTGATATCACCCCTGCTAACTATAAAGAGATAGCTCAAGAGGTTTATGATCTTGCTTGCGCTCTCACTCACACTGTTTTGGATAACTCAATATGAAAACATATGCAGAATTAAAAAAGATTAACGTCAATGAACATACCGAAAAGAAGGGTAACCTTACTTATCTGTCATGGGCATGGGCCGTTGATCAGCTTCTCACGAATGACCCTACCGCTACTTGGGCCTTTGGTGCGCCAGTAGAATACAACGAAACCATGATGGTTAGCTGCCAGGTCCATGCTTTTGGCAAGATCATGGAAATGCAATTACCAGTCATGGACAATCGTAACAATGCCGTGCGCCAACCTGACTCACGCAGAATTTCTGACGCACAGATGCGCTGCTTGACAAAGTGTATTGCCTGCTTCGGTATTGGCCTGTATATCTATGCGGGCGAGGATATTCCAAGCGATGATGAGCCACCAAAGCCCGTACATACGCCCAAGCCACAGCCTGTTATTCCTCCTATCAAAATGTCCCCTGCCAAGATTGCAGGCAAGCATGGTGAGTTTCAGATTGTGATTGATCCGCCACCAGAAGGAGAAAAAGCAGATTGGCTCAAGTTGGTTCAGGATTCATCCCATATGTTGCTAGACTTATGCACTAGCGATGCCGATGTTCTGACGATATTTAAAAAGAACAAAGTTCTATTTGATACCGTCAAAGCAGCTGACCCCGTATTTTTTGCGAATATGATGGTCAAATTTACCGAAGTAAAAAACTCATTTAAAAAGGATTAATAATGACTTACGAGCAAAAACCAAACTCAGGCGCAATGTTTGCCAACTCCAATAAAACTGGCAGCCAGCCAGATATGCGTGGCGATCTTCACATTGATAAGACTTTTATCATTGAGCAGATGGATAAATCCAAAGGTCCATTGGTTAAGATTGCAGTAGCAGCCTGGAACAATACTTCTAAGAATGGCATGAACTATCTTTCGTTGAAAGCGTCTGAGCCATACGAAGCACCAGAAGGATCTAAACCAAAGAACCCTTGGGAATAATCATGAAATTATTAAAAAAGCGTGGCCGCCCAGCCAAAGCAACGCAACAAGAAGTTGATGCAGCATTTGATCAAATGGAGCAAGACGCCAGGGCAGCTCATGAGGCTAACATTCAGCGGTTGATTGCCGAACGTGCGCCCGTGCACTGGGAAGAAGTAGCTCAGAAACAAGAAGTAGAGCTTAGTGTTCTACGCCAGGAAAATGAAGAGCTTGCCCGCATCTGTGTTCAGCGTTACGAAGAGATTGATAAGTGGAAGTTTGTTATCAAATACCTGGAGAAACAAATTGCAGACCTTAAATTTTGAGGGAGTCAAGGTTGGGCTTAAGCAAGACAAGACTGGCTATGTACTGACTTTATCCATGCATCCTGACGATATTCCTGATGAACTGATCAGGGATTTTGTCGGGGCACGGTATCAAGTAGTCATGGTCAGGATTGGCGATAACGAACAGCCTATCAGCGCTGAAATGTATGCGGGTGATAAAGCTATTCGTATCGCTGGCTGGTTATGCCGTGAGCCCAAATTTTGGAAGTTTTTGCACCACGATGACCGCATTATTGATGAAGATGAAGAGGAGGCTACGGAGTGGTTGCGTAGCTACCTTGACATCCAATCTAGGTCTGAACTTAAAACCAATCGTGAAGCTCAAATACTGTTAGATAAAATAAGAAAAGAATACTCAGCATGGATACAAAAAAACTAATCCCATACTCAGTGTATTTGCCAGAAGATCATCACGCAAAGCTGAAAGGCTTTGCTAAAGATCGGAAGGCATCTGAGTTAATTCGTAACGCCATTGGAATGCTGGTCGATGGCACGGATGTATACACATCAGGTTATAACAAAGGCATAACAGATGCAGCCAAAGTAATATATGACTGCGAAGAGGCCCAGATGATTGCCGTTAAAGGTAAAGATTTGGGCGTAGTACTTTCCGAAAGGATTCAGGAGCTGGCCAAATGAATAGATACGAGCTACATATTATGGCGCAAGAAACCAGTTATTTGATATTTGAAGTGGAGGCTAAAGATGGAGACTCTGCAATCAAAAAATTAAATAAAAAAATTATGCAAACTGATCCATTGGAACGCAAAGTCTTGAACATTGATTTTCAAAAAGAGCAAAGCAAAGTTTATTTGGTTGAAACAAATATTAAAAAAGCTCGTAAAAAGAAGTCTGGCGTAGATTATGGCGGTAATGGTTATTCCCATGTAGCTTGCCCATCCTATCCAAACTGCGATTTGGATCCTATGGGTTGCCGACTGGCAATGGGCGATGAAGTAGAAGAATATGGAATGAGAGATTAATATGAGCGATGTAATACACAACACCATGCTTGATGAGAAATTAAAGGAAGATCCTTCTAGAAAAATTGCCCTAGAGATATTTCATTTATTGGCGCCAAAAGCAGACGTAGAAACCAATACCATTTTATCGGCCGTGTCGATGGTGTTATCAACCATAGCCGTGGAGATGGGCATGGAGGAGGAAAAGGCCGTATACGCCTTTACTAAGTCTTTTCGCCATGCTAAGAGCCGTTTAAAGAATATTGTCAGGCAGGTGCACTAATGAATGAACAAGACCTTCGGGATTGCTTTGCCATGTTTATTTTGAACGGCCTGCTGTCCAGGTTGCCATCAGAAGAGATTGAGCCAGCTAATATTTGGTACCTGGCCGATGCCATGGTGGAAGCCAGAGATTCTAAACCAGCTGGATTGCCGCCTATCAAACGGAGAAAGAAAAGTGAAGCTTAAATACTGTTCTTCTTGTATGTCGTTTCAGCCTGAAGAAACTGGTAAAGTAGTGCCAACCGCCAATAAAAAGGTGACTCGTTTTAAATGTGCAAATTGTTTAAAGAAAATTAGCGAGCGTAGGTTCGCTGGGAAAGGAACTAAATGACAACTTTTACTACCGAAGACAGACTGGCATCTATGAATGCCTTTGAACTGGCTGATGAGATGGAAAAGGATTTAACCTGGGTTCAGAATGATGAGTTTAAAAAGATAGTAACCAATATGTTACGCATTCAAGGAAACGCTATCATAGAGCTGCAAGTATTGTTTGATAAAGCTTTAAAGAACTGGGCTAAAGATAGCGAAAGGGCAATGAAATGACTTGGAATCTTCGCTTAGTAAATGTCACAGATCCTGAATTTCCTGAGGACAAATGTATTGAAATATGCGAAGTATATTACGACCAAATTGGAAAGCCTTTGGGTTACTGCACGGCCACAATGAGCGGAGAAAGTAAGGAAGATATTAAACAATATTTGCAGTGGGCCGTAGAAGCATTGGAAAAACCTGTACTTACATTTAAGGATAAACATGGAAATCACAGTAAAAATTACAAAGGAAAATAAAGATGGCTCAGCTGACGCTCTCGTTAAATTTGACAAGCAAGGACTCGAAACGCTCGTGCAATGGGGCCTTATCAGTATGCTTAAGCAAGCAATTGATGAACACGCCACTGCCGACCAAATTAATGCACGAGATAGCGCTAAGCCTTCTAAAACAGTTAAAGGAAGAAAGCCAGCAATCAAACACGCAAAAAAGAAAAAAGAAATTGACATAGACGGACGCTGCTAATGAATAGTGAAAGAGAATATGATTTCGTTATGACTCAAAGAGAAGTTGCTCAAACTTTGGGTATCGGTCGTGGGCTAGTGGCGTATATCGAAAGAACAGCCATGGAAAAGATTAAAAATACTTTAGAAAAGCATGGCATCAAGCCATCTGATTTATTGAATGTGAGAGAAAAATGAGAGACGGTGGGAAGGGCGATGCACCACGGCCATTAGGTATTCCTATGGAAGAGTTTGATAAAAAGTGGGATGACATATTTAAAAAGAAAGAAGATATATCATCCGTTGATATAGATGTCGAGGCCGAGCAGGGCGAAGTCAGTGTTACTGTTACCAAGACCTGGAGCTTTTAATGAACGCAAATGAACTGGCCGATGAATTAGAAGAGTTCGCAAACCCACTAATGAGCCAAGCAGCCACTATACTACGCCAGCAACAAGCTGAAATTGAGGCGTTGAAAAACAAAATAAAAAGTTACGAAAACTTAGGAAATATGATGCTTGACGAATTATTAGAAAAGGCACAAAAATGAACGCAAATGAACTACCAGCAGAACAATTAGCTCAATGGTGCGATGAAGCATCACAGGAATATGGTAATAAACCACTTGTTGAGGTAGCCATCCTACTACGCCAGCAACAAGAAAAGCTAACCAAGTACGAACTACGCCACCAAGCACAGCGTGACAGGATTGCCATATTGGAAGCGCAACTAAAGAAAGCAAGTGATAAATGAACATTGAACCAGTAGCGTGGATTGGTAAAAATGAATTGCAGTTTGGTTTTACTGAAACTATGGTTACAAATGAAAAAGAAAGTTGGGATGATATTCCACTCTACACCCATCCAGTAAAGACACTAACAGATGAGGAAATATATGAGGTTCTTTGGAAACATTTTCCTATATCAGACAAAGAAGCAAACGCAAATTTTATTGCAGTAGTGACACATTGCATCAGAGTGGCACTAAGAAAGGCACAAGAGACATGAGCAGCTGGTTAATTATTCTTACGGGCCTCATTTACCTGTATATTTGCGCTGAGAATGCGCTGCGTGGCAATATGGGTCTGGCCTGTATGTATGCGGGCTACGCATTTGCCAATTACGGGGCATATTTGATTCAAACAAGGGGGAGTGTTGCATGAACGTGGGAGATGTTAATAGTCAAGAGAAGGGCTCTGGCGCCCGATATAACAGCGGTAAGGCAGACTTTAGCCTGATCCCGCTATGCACCCTAGAAGATGAAGCAAAGGTCTGGGAGTATGGTGCTAAGAAGTATGCAGCCCATAACTGGATGAAGGGAATGCCGTGGTCCGTGCCGTTCGCTTGCGCTATGCGCCATATGGCGGCCTGGCAACAAGGAGAAGAAAATGATCCTGAGTCTGGTCTACCCCATTTGGCCCATGCCATGTGCAATCTACGGATGTTGACGCTCTTTTCAAAAACTTATATCGAAGGCGATGACAGACCTCCCAAGCAATGGATGCCTGAATGACAGCCGTGCACATCCCTAATCATGGCCTAACCTTTGCTCACATCCCTAAAAATGCAGGTAATTCTGTTATTCAATGGTTTTTAGATCATAGGATGCAGTTGGGCAATCAAGTTTATTTACTTTATTACCATCAAAGCCTAACTCAAATGGCAGCCTATATTCCGATTATGCGTACCTTCGCCATTGTGAGAAATCCTTATGCCCGTGTGTTAAGTGGCTATTTTTATGCTAAGAATGGTACATGCGATTGGTGCCAGCACTTTCGGGCCAAGAATAATATGAAAGAATCCTTTCCTGACTTTGCTACTTTTGTAGATCGCCTTGAGCATCATCAAACCATGCACTGGTTCACGCCCGCCACCAACCAATATGAGTGGATTGCCAATGGCGTTACTTGGTTACTTAAATTGGAAAATATTGACAATGACTTTAGAGTGATCCAAGATTTATTTGGAATTTATACCCCTTTGGGCAAAAATAATGCAACACAGCACAGTCAATATCAAGATTACTACACTGACAAAGAACGTAAAAAGGTTGCTAAAGTGTTTGAGCACGACTTAGACTTTTTTAAATACACCTATGAATGAATTACAGTACAGGCCACTGCACCCCAGCTGGTTCTATAGTTATGTTGACATCCCCAACCTGGAAGACATACGCCAGGAGCTGATTAACTTAATACATACGGTCGATGTAGGGTACCGCAGCAATCCTACAGCCTATAATATTTGGGCTGATCAAGTCCTGGCCAAATGCCCAAAAGTGCATGAATTTTTAATAAAAATGGGGTTGGTTTCAAAGTTTCATCGGCTGCTGATTACGCAAAAACTAAACGATATGGCCGATCATGTAGTGCACGTAGATACCTATGACCCACAGTATTTAACTCAGTCCTTGAACCTAGGCCTATCGGACTACGAAGGCTCTTATACCTCCTGGCACGATACCGATGTGACGAAGCTGCACGACACGGCCCAGTTTGGTATGGATGCAGCCAGTCAGTTTGCCTTTATTGAGACCGATAAAACCTGGGAGATCGCCAGGCTGTATTACGATACTAGGGCTGCGCTGGTCAATACTACGATCTTGCATCGGGGTAACGCCCAAAAGATGAACCGCTTGATCTGCGGCTTTCGGTTCGTTCCAGACCTCACGGATGAAGAAATCATACGCCTAGGGGTTAAAAATCCCCATGTACAAGTAGACTAATATTCCTGTAAAATGGTGCAATGCAACAATTGACTTATAAATGAGTCATTAACCTACTTAAGGAGTTATTTATGTTTACATTTGAAGAGCAGTATAAAAAGTATGAACAGCTGAACGAGCGCACCAAACAGGCTTATGAGTTTTGGATTAATGCAGTAGTCTCAACTTGGGAAGACTTTTTTAAGCCTAAGAAGAAGTAATAGGTTCCAATTAGTACCTAAAGGTTGCTTTTTGCAACCTTTTTTGTTTCTCAAAGTATACAAATATAGGACATCGATGTCACATTTTTGCATGAATTTTTCTTAAGATTTCATGCAAACTTAGGGTAAACCCTATATATGACATAAAACAAAAAAGTTTCCCGAACGGGAAGAATGTACGAAAAAGTAGCATAAAGTACACAAAACTTACCGAACGGGAAAGTTACTAATATAAAAAATTACTGTCTAGTAACTTTACAATAAGCCGTAAATGTATAAAATACGGCTCAATTTATACATATAGGTATCAATGTATATACTAAATATATACTTTTAGGTATCAAACTGGGGATTATTGCACTGCAATAGTGAAAGTTTGTTTCATGTAACATTTTTGACTCTGTAATCTAGAGTCATGTTTACTCTATTCTTCCTATCAAACACAACAGTAATGTTGTATTTTTCTATTCCTCTGTAATTCCAACCCAAAGCACTGGATGGTCTTTTCCAAGGGCGAATGTTTTGATGGGCTCATGGCTGTTCACGTCCACGTTACACGCCCATTTAACGGCTTGCTGAGGCTCTAATCCCATCCTCATGCATACCTCGGCAGCCATCGCTCCGCTGCCAATCGCCATGAAGGTTCTAACACGTTCCCATTCCAGGTCATCTCCGCAGGAAAACAATCCTTCGGCCGTGATTTTTAGAAAAGAACTATCAGCTTTAAGCTTAGGCTTGGTCTTATTCTTTTTGCTGACATAGTCCAGCACCTTTTCAGCATCGCAGTAGTTTCCAGCAACGCCTAGCCAGCCACCATCGATGGCAAAGACCTTGTCCTCAAAGTACTTGATGCCAGCATCCGAATCCGTAAACTGGCTATCTGCAACTAGTATTTTACGGCCCCAATCGCCTATAATAGTGGTCATTTTGACTCCTCGTAAGTCAATGAATGTTATCATAAATTATGTATAGAAATAGGAAATTACTGGATGTTATTAGGCAATCCCCATGCCAGGCGTGTGGTCGAGAAGACGGCACAGTTGTGGCTGCACATTCCAATCAGCTTCGGGACGGTAAAGGCAGAGGACTTAAGGCAAATGATTACCGCATCGCAGCATTATGCTCTGTCTGTCACCAAGAAATCGACCAGGGTACCAAGCTCTCCAAGGCTGAACGTATTGAAAAATGGGAAGAAGCACACCGCAGCACAATTGGCTGGTTATTTGAAAACAACAAAATAAACACTACCTATTGACAAAAATAGAATACATCTGCTATATTTAGTAGGTCCTTAAAAAAGACAGCCAACACTTGTACCTAGCAGTCAATGGTCGGCAACGCAAGCCCCCCGCAGGTGATCCACGATCCCTCCAGAGCCCTTAGATTTCCCCTGATCTAAGGGCTCTTTCTTTTGTACTTGCACAAAATAATTTTCACGCTATACTTGGCAAATGCTAGGTATCAGTGTTGGGGAACACTACGATGGATTTCGTTTGTGTTCCTGACTCTGTTACTTACGTCTAGCCCGTACTCATTGGTGTTGCTACGGTAAAGGCTGTAAATACCCCTAGAAACTACTATGGCAGAAATGCCCCCAGCTTACCGTTATTGCTTGGTAAGAAATGGGAACCGTCCTGTATGGATAGACCGATGATGTGATAATGACAGACCTAGGCACGACAAAGACATCGAAGCAATATGTACCACAAGAACTCAGCAAGACCGAAGCACCTATTCCTCATAGTAGGGATAGGTGTATCTTGAATCTAGCAATCCCGAAAATTTGGAGGTCTTATGAAATGTATCTGTAATCTGAGTTTTATGAAGGTAGAATGGCTACACCACAGAAAACGTGGGTATTGTTCTTATAACTGTAGGCTTAAAGATGTCTTAAAAAGACGAAATGAAAACAGCGAAATTTAACCAGGCCGTACATGATGCTTGTGATCCTCCAGCCAGGATAGCTATCACTCAATATGTAAAAGATGTTTGGAATCTGACGGCCGTGGAATATCAGCTATACAAAGTAGATTTGCTGATACAGAATTCTGATGGAAAGTCAATCGGGTACGCAGAGTTAGAGATGCGTGACTGGGAAAACTGTCCATTCAATACCATTCATATTCCGCAGCGTAAGAAGAAATTGTTTAACAATGATATGAGAACCATTTATTTTGTGGTCAACCGCAGCTTGACACGGGCGTGGTATGTAGACACTAACATCATTACAGAACAACCACTTAGAGAAATTAGAAATACTCGCATCGCTGATGGCGAATATTTTTATGATGTACCTAAGGGTTTGTTCTTAGAAATTAACTTGAATACGGCTTTGTAATTTGATAGAATAATAGCTCCAACTGCTAGGAGCCCGTAATGGATTTTATTAACGAACAGATTCACGAATTAACCGACACTGTAGTACACCTCGATACAGAACTGACAAAAGCAAAAGATATTATTGCGGCCCGTAGATGGGATGCAACAGACATAGAAGTAGATTGGATACACGATCTCGTCACTGAGTTAAGAGAGCAAGTACGCATCCAAGAAATTGAGATTGCAGCGTTGACAGATAGTCGCAATATGTTCCAGGAACGTAATGCCGACTTGATCCGCCAGCTCAAAGCACTTAAAAAGAAGAAGTAGTATGGAGTTAGCTCTCAGAGAACACCAAACTGGTGTTGTGGAAGCATTGCGCCAAGGATTTAAAGACGGCCATCGCTGCCAACTTCTATACGCACCTACTGGATTTGGTAAAACTGAAGTAGCCATTTATTTAATGAAGGCTACGGCAGACAATTATCACAAGGCAGCTATGGTATTGGATCGTATTGTATTGATCGACCAGACCTCGGCCCGTTTAGATAAATATGGTATCGGCCATGGCGTTATACAAGCGCAGCACAAGCGCCAAGATAAAACCAGGCGCATTCAAATCTGCTCGTCACAAACTATCGAGCGCAGAAATAATTTTCCTGATATTGATTTAATGATTGTCGATGAGTGTCACATCACTCGCTCTGCAATTACTAAAATCATCAAGAACAATCCTAAGATTAAAGTGATCGGTCTTACTGCTACGCCATTTACTAAAGGCCTGGGATCGATTTATTCTAATGTCGTATGCGCTTCGACTACTGAGTCATTAGTTGATACTAAATGGTTGTGCCCGCTCAAGGTTTATATCGCTAAAGAAATTGATATGACGGGCGTCAAAAAGATTGCAGGCGAATGGAGCCCCGATCAAGTGACCGAGCGTGGTATGCAGATCACAGGTGACATTGTTACCGAATGGGTTAAGAAAACGCATGAGATATTTGGCGGCCCTAAAAAGACGATTGTCTTTTGTGCAGGCGTCAAGCACGGCCAAGATTTAGCAGAGCAGTTTGCCAGGAAGGGTTACAACTTTGTCAGCGTATCGTATCTTGATAACGCAGAATATAAACAGGAGGTTATAGATGAATTCGCCAAGCCAAACAGTAGTATTCATGGGCTTATCGCTACTGATATTCTTACTCGTGGCTTCGATGTGCCTGATGTTTGCATTGGGATATCAGCTCGCCCATTTAGTAAGTCTTTTAGTTCCCATGTTCAGCAAATGGGTCGGGTCATGCGATCTCATCCTAGTAAACAATTTGGTCTATGGCTAGATCATTCGGGTAACTATCTGCGCTTTCGCAATGACTGGGACAGCGTGTATGCTGATGGCGTTAAAGATTTAGATCACACGGGCGAGAAAGCGAAAAAAGAACCGACCGAAAAAGAAAAGAAAGAGTGTAAATGTCCTGCTTGTGCAGCGCTATGGCCGAAGGGTAGTTTATCCTGCGCCAGCTGCGGTTATGTACGGCCTCGAAAACAGATCGAGTCATTAATGGGTGAGATGGTTGAGCTGCGAGCTCAGAGCAAATCATCCATGGATGTGAAGCAGAATTTTTATTCTGAATTAATTTATATTGCTCAGCGCAAAGTCTATAACATTAACTGGGCTGCCAATAAGTATCGTGAGAAGTTTGGCGTATGGCCTCGTGGTTTGAAAGAGCATCCACGCAGTGCCAGCTTAGAGACAGAGCGCTGGGTTAAGAGTCGCAATATTGCCTGGAGCAAGCGGCAACATAAAATGAAAGTAGCCAATGGAGTTTAGTGATTTTTGCAGGGCCAATGGTTTGATTGTTAATCACAGTTTGCAATACGATAAATGGGTCCCCACGCCTACTGTAGATCATCCCCGTTCGAACAATGGGAGGTATAAATTTTTAGGGGAAGTAGGCTGGGCTATTAACTGGGCCACGATGGATAAACCAGCGACCTGGTTTGCCGATGGCAAGACAAAGAATAGTCCTGAGATCCGAGCCCGTATTAATACTTCTAATACAGAGCGTAAGCAACTGGCCGATATCGCTGCTGATCGTGCGGCCTCGATCATGGAGTGCTGCCGCCTTGATACCCATCCTTACCTGGAGAAAAAAGGTTTTGAGAAAGAACAGGGTAATGTATTTATTAAAGACGCCAGGAAGATCCTAGCTATTCCAATGCGGTGCAACTCCCAATTGGTAGGCTGCCAGCTCATTGATGAAGAGGGGCGTAAGAAGTTCTTGCATGGTCAAGTTAGTAAAGGCGCAGTATTCATGATTGGGACAAAGGGCACACCGATCTTTTGCGAGGGGTATGCGACTGGCCTGTCCATCCGTGACATCCTGGGCAAGCTTAATTTGCCTCATGTTATCTATATATGTTTTAGTGCAAGCAACATGGAGCTGGTAGCACGGAATGTCGGGCGGGGTATAGTCGTTGCTGATAATGACCCCAACAGTATCGGAGAGCGCAGCGCCAAAAATACAGGCCATCCGTATTGGATCTCCGAGACAGTCGGGGAGGATTTCAACGATTATCATTTAAAACACGGCACATTCAAAGCGAGTCAGTCCTTAAAGAAGTTGCTACTTTCCTTAAAAAACGGGCCTCAATCTGCCTGATCCTTTCACGAGTGAGAGTATAAGTACCACCCACCGATTGTAAAGTATGGCCTTCTGATCGCATTTTTAGGATGTTCCAGTACTTTTCCCGCAAAGCCTTGGAGTTCGACTTAAACATCAAGTCAAACTCCTTGCGCTCAGGAAAAGGCACCAGCTGAACCTGATCACCTATAAAAACGGGTACCTTTCCCTTGCATAGACTTAGGTTCATTTGCCGCACTCGTCATTGACATAAACCTGGGCCTTGTGCCACCACGGCTCAGCAAATCTCTCATAGTCAGGGTTGAGTAACTGCGGGAATGCATCCATCAGAATTTTGAGGTTCTTATCATCCGCACACAATGCCGTCTCACTGAGGTTATAGGCAAAGCTGCCCATGTTACGCAGCTCACGGCAGCGCTCTAATAATTTATCTCTGTTCATTTTTTTTATCCTCAATATTCACATAACCATTTTTATCTATGTAGTAAGCGTCCCCTGACTCTTTAGCCTTGATCAGCTCCCTATACTGCCACTTGGCGTTAGCCTCCATCCACTTCTGTGCGTCCTTGTCATTTTGGTTCATGCTCTTGCTCCTTGTTAGAAAATAAAATCTCACCTTCAAATATTGCGGGTATCAAATATCCGTCATAGCCGTGCTCCACCATAAAATCATCGGCTTCAATCTCCGTCATGACTAATTGCGCCTCAATCTCATGCAAGATCACCATCGGGAAGGAGTCCTTGCCCTTGACAAAGTCCCCGAACTCCATGCGGCCGAAAAATACTAAATGTTTTTCCATCTCTTTTTTCCTTAAATTGTGAAAATTCAAAAATTACGCCTCATGCTAAAGCAAGAAATCGGTTCGATCCCGTGCTCCGCTCATTTTTTCCCCAGGCGGACAAGCCAGGAGCAGGCAGCCAGGAGCATATACAGGCCGCCTATTACCAGGCCGAAGGCCAGCAGATCCTCCGATACCTGGCAAAAATCCCTTAGAAAATAATCTAATGCGCTCATTTTCTGTACAGCTCCAGGATGAGCAGCAGCTGCTCCCCGTCCAGGATCCCACGAGCAAAGGCCAGGGCCAGCGCTCTACTGATTTTTTGCTTCTCAGTCATACAACCCCCTTAAAAGTAACGGCAGCACAATTGCAGCCCCTTAGTCCTCCACTGGGAAGGCCTAAAAGAAGCAACTAAGCAGCTTGCTGGATCCTGATCACCTTGTGCATTGTCAGCCCGTGCGCTGGGTAAGCGATCACCTTGTTTTTTTTGTCATAGCAGGCCCTACAGCCGCTACACTTGCCCCCGTGCTCATATGCCTGGCAAACCTTCACGCCTTTTGGAGCGTCCCCTGCTTGGGGAATGATCACGGACCCGTGCAGCCCCTTCTCATATTCCCCTGTAACGCTGTCACTACTAAAACGGACGGCCACATTTGGCAGCGCTTGCATTTTCGCAAACACTGGCCCAAATTTTTTAAACTTGTGCATCCTGGTAGGCAGCCAGTGATTAACCCAGGGCGTCCGCTTCATTACCTCCAGGACCTTTTTAGCTAGATCCACACTGTACAGATCCCCGCTATCTAACCAGCGAAAATAACGGGAAGAGTCCAGCTCCTGGACCATGTCACGGACCCATTCAGAACGCTGCCAGTCTTCCCTGTTATCCAGGCGGGGCTGCTTTACATTCGGATAACGATAATTTCCGTTTACTGCATAGCAGCCAGCGCAGGCAGGCACCAGCTGCCCACCTTCTAGCGATCCTGGGCAAGTGTCACGGGCCTGGAGAGACCAGGAGAGTATCCCGTCCAGCTTGCTAGTTTTAGATAATCTAATCATGATAAATGCTCCTTTTCTCTGATCTCATCAATGGCAGCGCTTACGCTGTGAAAATTGGCGTCCGTGAGCGCAGCCTGGAAAGCGTCCAGGATCCTGATCCCGTCCCAGTCAAAGTACTGAGCGATCATTACGCCCAGGGCCTCTGCATCACTTACGCCCGCCTGATAATCCCGCTCATAGTGTGAGCGGATAGTGTCCTGGATAAGGTCCTGCAGCTGCTCACTCATTCCAGCCCCCGTCCTGCTCATCTAAGAACTGCCAAAAATCGTACTGGTCCAGGCGGCCACGATAAACCCTGGACAGCTCCTGCTCCAGGCCTTCGACCCCGTACAACCCAGCCCAGTACCCTTGAAAAGCGTCCTGGAAGACCCGCTTCACGCTGCTGGGTAGTGGTGGGTAGAAATTTGTTTCCAGGTGCATCAGCAGCCCCTGGGCACGACCTGCAGTCTCAATAATAAAATCTAGATCTTTCATAAAACCCCCATATGGTTTAAAGCGGCCAGGGCACAATTACCCAGGACCACGGACAGCAAAACAGCAGCAGCCAGGCCGCTGAACTCACGACAAAAACCTAAGAGATAATCTCTCATTTTTTCCCCTTCCTTCTTTCAGTTAAAACAGCACGAGCAGCAGCCAGGCGGATCTCATCCTGCCGATCATACGGCCCACGCCTGTAAACCTTTGCGCTGTCTTCCTTGCGCTTGACATACTCTCCCAGTGGGAGCTCTTGCACTTGTTTAAATTCCATCTTGAAACCTCCTAGCAGTTGAATTGTTTAAGTGTCATCTAGTGACGGATTGATTATAAACATAGGCCCCAAAACCCTGTCAAGTGTTTTTGCGTAAGTTATTGAAATATATTTTCAACCCTGGAAAATCAGCGCTCTAGCGGGCGTTACTTGTGCACCAGGTGCCAGGGAAAAGTAAAGCAGGGCATGCTGGCCCGCTCTAATTTTTAAAAAGGCGGCAAGGTGCGAAGCACAACAGCGCTGCAGCTGTAGGAGAGAATACCCAGGAAGAGAGAGTAACCAGGTAAGTACTCTATCTATTGTCCCCTACCAGGAAGTTAGTCTATACTTAGCGGGTATGAATATACCTACCAAGTACTTATGAAGAAACTATCCAGGAAGGAGATCCAGGAAGGGCTGCAGCAGGTGCCTATCGAGCGGGTAATACTGGGAGCTGCTGGGCCTAACGGGATCAAGCTTACCAAGAAGCAGAAGGCCTTCGCTCAGGCAGTAGTAGAAACTGGGAATAAGACAGAAGCATACCGCAGGGCCTACAATACGGACGGCAAAAGAACCACGGCAGCAGCAGAAGCGCAGAAGGTGGCCAAGACCCCAGCAGTGGCCACTTACATACAGGCCCTGGAAGCGGCTCAGGAGGTGAGGGAATATCTTTTACCCGCTCGTTTAAGGGAGATGGCAGTACAAAAGCTCTCCAGCATGGCTCTCAATGATGAGCTCAAACCCTCCGAACAGCTCAAAGCCTTGGAGCTCGTGGGCAAGATGTCAGAGGTGGCTCTATTCTCTGAGCGCAGGGAGATAGTCCACAGCCTGAACTCTGCAGATCTAAAGGCCCAGCTGATGGATGCTGTCCAGGCAGCAATCAATAATTCCAAGACCCTGCATTCCAAGACCAAGCGATCAGCGGCCGAGCTCCTGGCAGAGATCACCCAGGCGAACGGCTCCCAGGATGTTGAATACCAGGCAGCCAGGACAACAGACCAGGAACCAGGCAGCGACCAGGCAGCAGCCGAACCAGCCAGCGCTCTTCCTGGGGAGCACCAGGAAAATCAGGATTCTCGACCCCCCACCGAGGGGCACCACCCTTTTTTTGGCGATCCCACTGCCAGCCATTTGCATACTATTTCGCACAATGGATCACCAACAGGGGAGGGGGATATAAATCCTATCCAAGTGTTAGTAGGCACTGACATAGAAATGACCCCCTTACCAAATTCTGAACAAACATAGGGGGGTATATTTTTATGAAAGCAAGCAT
>Ga0316218_1002528_pt1 | contig 16666 bp, 14 predicted proteins | sample TBH18003metaG_FD_203634 | JGI IMG/M metagenome (GOLD analysis project Ga0316218, IMG submission 203634) | Freshwater microbial communities from Trout Bog Lake, Wisconsin, USA - TBH18003 | ecosystem: Environmental > Aquatic > Freshwater > Lake > Hypolimnion/Profundal zone | place: USA: Wisconsin...
TCGTAGCTGGAATACATGTAGGGCGTCAGCGCCTTGAACTCGGCGGCGCAGGTGTCGATGCGCTTGTAGACCGGGCGCACATTCAGCGCCTGGCGGCTGCTGCGCACATCGGCTTCCTTTACGCCCGCCAGCTTGGCCAGCCGCGCGTCGCCGAACCCCATCGACTTCAGGGCGCGGAAACCCTTGGCATCCTTCGGCAGGCCATCGGCCCGCACCCTGGCTTCCACATCCAGGATGGTTTCGATCTCGCCCAGGAACCAGGGATCATAGCCGGTGATGCGCTGGATTTCGTCCAGCGGAAAGCCGTGGCGCATCGCCTGCGCCGCGACCCGCAGCCGGTCCGGCGTCGGACGCGCCAGTTCGGTGCGGATCAGGGCATGGTCGTGCGACAACGCAATCTCGTCCAGGCCGGTCAGCCCGGTCTCCAGCGAACGCAGCGCCTTCTGCAGTGATTCCGCGAAGGTACGTCCGATGGCCATGGCTTCGCCCACCGACTTCATGGCGGTGGTCAGCAGTGGTTCGGCGCCGGGAAATTTCTCGAAGGCGAAGCGCGGAATCTTGGTGACGACATAATCGATGGTCGGCTCGAAGCTGGCCGGCGTCACCTTGGTGATGTCGTTCTGCAATTCGTCCAGCGTGTAGCCGCAGGCCAGCTTGGCGGCGATCTTGGCGATGGGAAAGCCGGTGGCCTTGGACGCCAGCGCCGAGGAGCGCGAAACACGGGGGTTCATCTCGATCACCACCATGCGCCCGTCTTTCGGGTTGACGGCGAACTGCACGTTGGAACCGCCGGTCTCGACGCCGATCTCGCGCAGCACGGCGATGCTTGCCGAGCGCATGCGCTGATATTCCTTGTCGGTCAGGGTCAGGATCGGCGCAATGGTGATGCTGTCGCCGGTATGCACGCCCATGGCGTCGATATTCTCGATGCCGCAGATGATGATGGCGTTGTCGGCCTTGTCGCGTACCACCTCCATCTCGAATTCCTTCCAGCCCAGCACCGACTCCTCGATCAGCACTTCGTTGGTCGGGCTGGCTTCCAGGCCGCTTTCGATGATGGCGAAGAATTCCTCGCGGTTGTAGGCAATGCCGCCGCCGGTGCCGCCCATGGTGAAGCTGGGGCGGATGACGGTGGGCAGGCCCACCTCATCCAGCACCGACAAGGCGCGGCTGAACGTCTCCGGCGACAATTCCGTCACCGCGGCATTGTTGGAATCGAACAGCAGGTTGCCCTGGCTGTCCTTCTTGTGGCGCAGCGAGCCCTTGAGGGTATAGCCCTTGGGCGTGTCCAGGCCGATGCTCGCCATCGCCTGCTTGAAGCGCTCGCGGTCCTCGGCCTTGTCGATGGCGTCGGCGGTGGCGCCGATCAGTTCGACATTGTGCCGCTCCAGCGCGCCGATCTTGCGCAAGCTGAGGGCGGTGTTCAGGGCGGTTTGCCCGCCCATGGTCGGCAGCAGGGCGAAGACCCGGCCCGGCGGCACATTGGGGCGCTCGCGGGCGATGATCTTCTCGACGAATTCGGGCGTGATCGGCTCGATATAGGTGGCGTCCGCCATGTCCGGGTCGGTCATGATGGTGGCGGGGTTCGAGTTGACCAGCACGACGCGATAGCCTTCCTCGCGCAGCGCCTTGCAGGCTTGGGCCCCGGAATAGTCGAACTCGCAGGCCTGGCCGATAACGATAGGCCCGGCGCCGATGATCAGGACGGTATGGATATCGGTGCGTTTCGGCATGGTCACTCGCGCGCGCGTGGTCGTCCCAGCGCGAGCGCGCTTCGGTCCGGCCAGGATGTAGGTCAAGTGGATCGTCTAGATGGTCGGACGGGAGGGCGCAACCCCGAAATACGCGGGGCTGTCAGGAGCGCCAGCGCAGGACCTTTTCCTGCACAGGATTCACGAATTCCGTGCCTTTTTCGACCGATTCGGCCCAGGCCTTCTTGACCCGGTGGTACCAGATGGCGGGCTGGTCGGCGTCCTGGATCAGCATCAGGCTGGGATCGAATTTCAGCCCCTCCTGCTGCAGTTCCACGATCTTGCGGTCGTCGGCGATGAAGGTCGGGCCCAAAAGGGTGAAGAACGGCTTGATCCAGAACAGCCAGCGCGGCCAGTACATCATCTGGACAATGTCGGTCCTGTTCGTCTCGCGCGGCGTGCAGACCGTGAGCCCCACCACCTTGAACGGACGCCCGAACAGCTTGCCCTCCACGATCTCGAAGCGTGTCGAAGGCAGCTCGAAAGTGATCTCGGTGGAGACTTCGCCCAGCATGGCATAGGCCGGCTTGATCGGCTTGTGCCGCGTCATCTCAAAGCCCATCGGCAGCGGCGCGTAGTGCTTCTCTTTCACTTTCGGCTTGGTCTTCCACCACCAATGGTCATGGACATAGCCGGCGTGGCAGGGATCCATCAGCCCGATCACGGCATGGTCGATGTCGCAGGGAAACATCTGCGTCTCGTGCCAGCGGATGGTGGTGTCGATCATCGGCACCTTGGGTGGCAGGCCCTTCGGTTCCGCCCCCGGCTTGGCCGCCATATAGACCCAGATCAGCCCGTCCTGTTCCAGCACCGGATAGTTGCGGACCTTGATCTTGCCGGGATCAAGATCCTGGCCGGGGGTCAGCGAAGGGATCAGGCTGCAGCTGCCGCCCGCCTTGAAACGCCAGCCATGATAGGGGCACTGGACGCTGTCATCGGCCATGACCTTGCCCGCCGACAGCGGCACGCCGCGATGGGGACAGATGTCGCGCAGGGCGAACAATTCGCCGCTCTTCATGCGCCCGATCGCCACCGGCTCGCCCAGCAGCATGACCCGTTGCACGGTACTGGCGCGCAAAGGCTGCGCCAGCGCCGCCATGTACCAGAGGTCGCGCAGCGTGCCGGCGTTCGTCCGGGTTCCCGTTTCGCTCATGGATTTTGCTTAGAGAAGTCGGGCCGGGGCCGCAAGTTGGGGGTAGTACGGAGCCTGTCCCGCCTTTAAGTTAAGGCCGTGATCGACCTCAAAATAATGAAGCGGACGCTGTTCATCGGCATTGTCTTCCAGATCGTGCTGGTGGCCTGCGGCTATTTCCGGCCCGCCTTCCAGCCCGGCCTGCTGTTCGCCTGCATGATGACGGCGGCCGTGGCGGGCATGCTCTATGGCCGCGACCTGGCCCGTGGCTTCCTGGCCGGGATGATGGGCGGTGCGATGATCGGGGCGGCCTGCGGCGTGGTGGCGGTGCTGGGCGCCGGCTGGCTGGGCGAGCATCCGGAAACCACTATCCCTTATGGCGTCATGGTGTTGATGCTGACCGGCGCGGTCGGCGGCTTTTTTGGCGAAGTGGATGCGCGGCTGCGCGCCTGGCTGGTGCGCAAGCTCACCGAGCACATGAAATCCTGACCGCAAATCTTTTTGGGGAAGCTGTCGGCTGGCGGCTAAGGCCATCCCGGAAAGGGGCTGGGGGGCTTGGTATTCCGGAACCGCCCTTACGCCACCAACCGACAGTGACAAACTCGTCCTTGAAATGGGCCGCCGCGTGGTCCAATCGTGACCTTTTGAAGGCACTGCACAGAGCAACGGCGAGAGCCGCAGCGACCAAGTAACTTTATTGGAGTTCATGAATGGGCCGTATGGTTTCTCCCACCCCGCAAGTTGTTGAATATCTATCCCGAATCGGCGGGCGTGAAACTCCTGTACAGACGCGCTGCCGCCAGGAAACCGAAACCCGCGCTGACGGTCACATGCAGGTGACGGCGGAACAGGCCGCCTCGCTGCAGGTGCTGGTGAAGCTGACGGGCGCGATTCGCTGCCTGGAAGTGGGCGTCTTCACCGGCTACAGCGCGCTGGCCGTGGCGCTGGCGCTGCCGGCGCACGGCCGCATCGTGGCGCTGGACATCAGCGCCGAATTCACCGCCTTCGCGAAGGGTTACTGGAAAGAGGCGGGCGTGGACGGGAAGATCGATTTGCGTATCGGCCCGGCGGCCCATTCCCTGGATGACATGATCAAGGCGGGCGAAGGGCCGTTCGACTTCGCCTTCATCGATGCCGACAAGCCCGGCTATGACGCCTATTACGAGCGGGCGCTGAAGCTGGTCCGCACGGGCGGGCTGATCGTGCTGGACAACATGCTGTTGTCGGGAAAGGTCGCGGATCCTGCCGACATGGATGTCTCTGCCGCCGCGCTGCGCGCCCTGAACGAGAAAATCCTCAAGGATGACAGGGTCGATATGGCGCTCACCACCATCGGCGACGGCATGACCCTCTGCATCAAGAAATAACTCTGACTCTCCATGGGCGGGCTGAACCCGCCCATGGAGAGAAGAAGGAGCATCCAAACGAAAAAAGCCCGGTGTCGCCACCGGGCTTTTCTGTTTTCGTTGTTTGCCTGTTAGCGGCGATTGCCCATGAAGCGCAGCAGGAACAGGAAGATGTTGAGGAAGTCGAGATAAAGCGCCAGGGCGCCCATGATCGCAGCCTTGCCCAGCGCGGCGCTGTCGCCGCCGACGGCGTAATAGACCTGCTTGATCTTCTGGGTGTCCCAGGCGGTGAGGCCGGTGAAGATCAGCACGCCCAGCACCGAAACCATGAAGGTGATCGCCGCCGACTGGAAGAACATGTTCGCCAGCGAGGCGATGATGATGCCGATCAGGCCCATGAAGAGGAAGTTGCCGACGCCGGTGAGGTCGCGGCTGGTGGTATAGCCATAGAGGCTCATGGAGCCGAAGGTCGCCGCCGTGACAAAGAAGGTCAGGGCGATGCTGGCGCCGGTATAGAAGAGGAAGATCGAGGCCAGCGAGGCGCCGACCATCGCCGCATAGGCCCAGAAGGTAAGTTGCGCGGCGCCCTGGCTCATCTTCTGGATGCGGAACGAAAGCAGCAGCACCAGCGCCAGCGGCGCGAAGACCACGACATAGCCCAGCAGGGTGGGGGCCATGCTGACGCCGTTCGCCGTCATGACCTCGTGGTAGAACAGGTTCAGCAGCGCCGGGGTGTTGGCGACGCCGTAGGCGACGAGCCCGGTCAGTGCCAGCGCGCCGGTCATGTAGTTGTAGACGCGCAGCATGTGGGCGCGCAGGCCGGCATCATAGGCGGCTGCCGCCGTGGTGGCGCCGCGTACAAGCCTGTTGTCGAAATCAGCCATGGTCTTTATCACTCCCTTTGACGCTCACTATATCGTGTTTCCTTGTGGCGGTATCAAGACCGCCGAAAATATAGCATTAACAAGCCTTAAGCCGGTGCCCAAGGCGGCCCCGCGATTGTCAGGCCGCACGAAGCACGCGCGCCGGCCTGACCCCCAGTGCCGCCACCGCCCCGATCAGCCCGAACAGCAGCACGGCCGCCGCCCCTCCCGCCACCGTGGCCAGGGCCGCCAGGGTGTCAAAGGCAAAGCCGATCTGCAGGATGAAGCGGCAGATCGCCCAGGCCGCCACCGTGCCCGCCAGCAGCGCCAGCGTCGCCGTAATCAGGCCCAGCAGGGCGAATTCTATCGCATGGACCGCTGCGATTCGGGGCCGGCTGGCGCCCTGTACCTTCAGGATGGTGGCGTCGTAGACCCGCGCCCGGGTTCCTGCCGTGATCGCGCCCGCCAGCACCAGCAGACCCGCCACAATGGTGAGCAGGCTGGCCAGGCTGATGCCTTCCGACAATTTGCGCAGATAGTCGTCGAGCTGGGCGAGGGTATCGCGCAGGCGGACGGTGGAGACGGAGGGGAAATGGTCGGTCACCGCCATGTACATGGCGTTTTCCTGCGCCGGGTCCACCCGCACCGTCGCCAGAAAGGCATGCGGTGCCTTGTCGATCACGCCCGGCGACAGCACCAGGACGAAATTCTGGCGCAGGGTGCGGAAATTCACCCGCCGGAAGCTGGCGATGCGCCCATCCAGTTCCCGGCCCAGCACATTCAGCCGCATCGTGTCGCCCAGTTTCAGGCCCGCTCCCACGGCAATGGACTGGTCCAGTGAAATCAGGGTGGGGCCGCGATAATCCGCCGGCCACCACTGGCCCGCCGTGATCTCGGTGTCGGGTGGCGGTGTCGCGGCATAGGTGATGCCGCGGTCGCCATTGAAGGCCCAGCGCGCGTCGGGCGCCACCTTGAGGTCGCGGGCGGCGACGCCGTTGGCCGAAACGATCCGTCCACGGATCATAGGGGTGCGCTGGTAGTTGCCGGCGGTGGAGAAGCTGCGGATCAGCCGGTCAAAGGCTTCGCCATCCTGCTTCTGGATGTCGACAAAGAAGAAGCTGGGGGCGCTGGCGGGAATCTCGTTCTGCACCTGCACCTTCACCGCGCTGCCCAGCAGCGTCACCGTCGCCAGCAGGGTCAGGCCCAGGCCCAGGGCGGTGATGATGCCGCCGGTGGCGGCGCCGGGCCGATTCAGGTTTGCCAGTGCCAGCCGCACCAGCGGCGAACGGGCACGGGCCCATGGCAACGCGAGAAGCGCCGCGAGGGCGCGCTTCAGCCCGGCGGCGGCCAGCCGCAGTACGCCGATCACCGCCGCCCCGCCCAGGATGAATTCCAGCGCAAACCGCGGCACCGGCGCGGTCAACAGCGCCAGCGCCAGGATCGCGAACGCCGCGCCGCCCGCTGCCAGCAGATAGGGCAGCGGGGCGCGGCCGGTCGGATCGACCGTATCGCGCAGCAGGCTGGCGGGCGGCACGACACGGCTGCGGCTGAGCGGCGGCACGGTAAAGGTCACCGCCGTCAACAACCCGAACGCCACCGCGATCAGGATCGGCGCCGCATGGAAACCGAATTGCGGCGGCACCGGCATGGCGTCGCCATAGCGCCACACCGCCAGATAGGGCACCGCCGCGCCCAGGCTGGCGCCCAATATCGTCGCCAGCAGTGCGATGCCCATCACCTGCAGGAAGAAGGTGAGAAAAACCAGACCGCCATCGGCCCCCATGCTTTTGAGGATGGCGATGTCGGTGCGCTTGCGGTCGAGGAAGGCCAGGATCGCCTGGCCCGCCCCGGCGCCGCCGACGCACAAGGCCGTCAGACCCACGAGCGACAGGAACAGCGAGATCCACTCGATCACGCGGCGCAGGCCCGGGGCTGCGTCGCGGCGGTCGCGAATCTGCCAGCCGGCGCCCTGCATCTGTTCGTGCGCATCCTGGCGGAAACGCTCGACGGTGACGCCGGGCTTCAGCATCAGGCGGTAGTTGTAGTCGACCAGGCTGCCATCGGCGACCAGGCCGCTGCGCGGCAGCAGCGCGGTGGAGACCAGCAGATGCGGTCCAAGCGCGATGCCGCCGGAAATGCGGTCGGGCTCGCTGTCCGCCACCGCCATCAGCCGCAGCGTGACATTGCCCAGCTTCATCAGGTCGCCGCGCTTCACATGCAGCCGGTCCAGCAGCGCCTGTTCCGCCGCCGCGCCACAGACCCCGTCATCCTCGCAGGCCAGGACGTCGGTGATCTTTTGCGCCGGGATCAGGACAGGGGCGCCGACCAAGGGCCAGCGCCGGTCCACCGCCTTCAGTTCGACCAGGGTGCGTTCCGGACCCTTGGCCGAATAGACCATGCCGCGCATGGACACCATCTGCGAGACCGTGCCGCGCTCGGTGAGGAATTTCATTTCCGCGGCCGTGGCGGGTCGGTGGGTCAGCTGCACCGAAACATCGCCGCCCAGCAGCGTCTGTCCTTGGTCGCGCAAGCCCCCCAGGAAGGCGCTCGAGAGGCTTTCGACGCCGCTGATCGCCGCCGAGCCCAGCAACAGGCAGAGGAAGAAAACCCGGAAGCCACGAAAGCCGCCGCGCAACTCGCGCCGTGCGAAGGTGAGGGCGAGCCTAAGCCTGCGCATCCGACACAATCCTGCCATCGGCCAGCCGCACGATGCGGCCGCAGCGGGCCGCCAGCTTTTCCTCATGCGTCACCAGGAACAGCGCTGCGCCGCGTTCCTTGTTCAGGGCGAAGATCAGGTCGGCGATGGCCCCGCCGGTGCCGGTGTCGAGGTTGCCGGTGGGTTCGTCGGCGAAAAGAACCTTGGGCTGCGCCACCAGCGCCCGCGCCAGCGCCACGCGCTGCTGCTCGCCGCCCGACAACTGCCCCGGATAATGCCCGGTGCGCTTGCCAAGGCCGACACCGCGCAATTCCGCCTCGGCGCGGTCGAAGGCGTCTTTCGCGCCCATCAGTTCCAGCGGCACCGCCACATTCTCCAGTGCCGTCATGGTGGGGATCAGATGGAAGCTCTGGAAGACGATGCCCACCCGCCCCAGCCGGAAGCGAGCGGCGGCATCCTCGCCCATGCGGGTGATGTCGGTGCCGGTCACTTCGACGCGGCCGGCGGTGGCCTGCTCCAGCCCGGCCGCCACCATCAGCAGCGACGACTTGCCCGATCCGGACGGTCCGGTCAGGGCGACGCTCTCGCCGGCGGCGACGGTCAGCGACATCCCGTTCAGGATGTCGACCGGTCCGGCGGCGCTTTTCAGGGTGAGATGGACGTCGGTCAAACGGACCGCTGGCAAATCGGACGCGGGCGGGGGATTGTGCATGGCGGATTCTTTAACGGCCCTTTTGGGTTATCCTGTGACGATGCGTAAGCCAGTCCGACTCCTTATCATACTCCTTGGTCTTCTGGCGGCTTCTCCCGCCTGGGCGGCGCCCCTCAGGCTGACCGCCCTAGGGACCAGCCTGACGCAAGGCTATGGCCTGCCGCCGGGAACGGAATTCACCGTCCAACTGCAGGCGGCGCTGCGGGCCCAGAAGCTGGATGTGACTGTGGTCAATGCCGGGGTCTCGGGCGACACCAGCGCCGACGGCCTGTCGCGGCTGGACTGGGCGCTGGCCGATCACCCCGATGCCGTGGTCCTGGAACTGGGCTCCAACGACATGCTGCGCGGGCTGCCGCCGGCCCAGACCGAAAAGAATTTGCGCGCGATTCTCGTGAAGCTGAAGGCGGCGCATGTGCCGGTGCTGCTGTGCGGGATGATGGCCCAGCGCAACCTGGGCGCCGACTATGTGAAGCAGTTCGATGCCATTTATCCGAAACTGGCGAAGGAGACGGGGGTGCTGTTCTATCCCTTCATCCTGGATGGCGTGGCGCTGAACCCGAAATTGAACCAGAACGACGGCATGCATCCCAATCCGGCGGGGGTGAAGGTGATCGTGGGCCGCATCCTGCCTTCGGTGAAGACGCTTCTGGCGCAGGTAAAGAAATAATGTTCCGCAAGCTGCTCTCGGTCGGCGGTTTCACCTTGCTGTCGCGGGTGATGGGCTTTCTGCGCAGCATCGTGACGGCGGCGATCCTGGGTGACGGCGTGCTGTCCGACGCGTTTTACGTCGCGCTGCGCCTGCCCAACAGCTTCCGCAACATCTTCGCCGAGGGCGCCTTCAACGCCGCCTTCGTGCCGCGCTATGCCGCCCTGCGCGCCACCAAAAGCGAAGCCGACGCCGCCGATTTCGCCAACCGCATCTTTTCCTGGCAGATGGCGGCGCAAATCGTGCTGCTGCTGGCGGCGCTGCTGGGCATGCCCTGGATCGTGGGCGCGATGGCAGGCGGTTTTTCTGTTCCCGGCGAGGCGAAGCTTGCCACCGCTCTGTCGCGCATCACCTTTCCCTACCTGATCCTGACGGTGATGGCGGTGCAGCTTTCCGCCATGCTGAATGCGCGCGAGCGCTTCTGGGCCGCCGCCGCCTGGCCGGTCTTCCTCAATCTGGGCATCATCGGCGCGCTGCTGCTGGTGCGCTGGTTTCCAAATGCCGCTTACGCCGCCGCCTATGGCGTGCTGGCGGCGGGCGTGCTGCAGCTGGTCTTCATCGTCTGGGCCGCCGCGCGCGAGCATGTGCACCTGAAACCCGGCTGGCCGCGCTGGGGCGCGCAGGAAAAAGACTTCCTCAAGGCGCTGGGGGCGGGCACGCTGGGCTCGGCCAGTGTTCAGATCGGCCTCTTCGTCGACACCTTGATCTCCAGCTTCCTGCCGGTGGGTGTGCTGACCGCCATTACCTATGCCGACAACATCAACCAGCTGCCGCTGGGCACCATCGCCATCGCCCTGGCGACGGTCCTATTGCCAGAGATGTCGGCGCGGTTGGCGAAAGGCGATGTCGCGGGGGCGCAAGGGGCGCAGAACCATGCGGCGGCGCTGGCGCTGTTCCTCACCCTGCCGTTCATGGCGGCGTTCCTGCTGGTGCCGCAGACCATCATGCGCGGCGTTTTCGCGCACGGAAATTTCTCGCTCGCCGCCGCGGATATTTCCGCGACCGCGCTGGCGGCCTATGGCGTGGGACTGCCCGCTTTCGTGCTGGTGCGCGTGCTGGCCGCCACCTTCTTTGCCCGCCATGACACCGCCACGCCGGTGCGCGGCACGCTGCTGGCGGTGGCGGTGAATATCGGAATGAAATTCGCCTTCGTCTGGGGCCTGCATCTGGGCGCGGTGGGCGTGGCGCTGGGCACCTCGCTGGGAAGCTGGGCCAATGTCATGGTGCTATTCTGGCTGGGCTGGCGCCGTGGCCTGTTGAAAGTGGATTCGCACCTCACCCGCGCGCTGCCCGCCATCCTGCTGGCGGCGGCCGCCACCGGCGTTGCCGCGCTGGGTGCGGTGCTGGCGGCGGAAGCGGCGCATCTGGGCAAGGAAATCGTGCTGGCCGCTGCTGTGATCGCAGGCGGGTTTGGCTATGGCGCCGTGGTGCTGGCGTTCCGCCGGGTGTTGCCCTTGGGACGCCTCGCCCGATGAGACTGTTCGTGGCCCTGTCGATCCCGGAGTCGGTCGCCCAGTCGCTGATGCTGCTGCAAGGCGGCGTGCCCGGCGCGCGCTGGCAGGCGCGCGAGCAGTTGCACCTGACTCTGCGTTTCATCGGCGAGGTCGAGGGCCACGACATGGACGCCATCGACGACATGCTGGCCTCCCTCATGGCACCGGACTTCACGCTGCAGCTGCATGGCGTTGGACAGTTCGGCAACACGCAGCCGCACAGTCTGTTCGCAGGGGTGAAGCCCAACCCCGCGTTGGAGCATCTGCAACGCAAGATCGACACCGCCATCCGCCGCGTTGGCCAGCCACAAGATGCGCACAAATTCACCCCGCACGTGACCCTGGCGCGGCTGCGCCATCCCGACACCGAGAAAATGGTGGAATGGCTCACCTATCACGCGCTTTACACCAGCGCCGAATTTCCGGTTGAAGCTTTTCAGCTTTATTCCAGCCGTCTCACCAGCGACGGCAGTATCTATGCGGTGGAAGAAGACTATCCCCTGGGAGGCCATGATGACGAAGACTTCGGTCCAGAAGCTGGCGATTGACGAATTGCGCGCCGCCCTCAAGCGCTTGCCGGACTGGAACCTGGCGAAGGACCGCGAGGCGATCACCCGCGGCTTCAAGTTCGTCGATTTCGACGCCGCCTTCGCCTTCATGACGCGCTGCGCCTTGCTGGCGGCGAAGATGGATCACCATCCCGAATGGTTCAATGTCTACAACAAGGTCGACGTCACCCTGGCGACGCATGACGCAGGCGGGGTGACGCAAAAGGACATCGACCTCGCCACCGCCATGGACGGCTACGCCGCCATGATGGGCGGACGCTAGCGGGGACGATCTACCGCCGGCGACGGGCGGCGGCTTTGTCGCCATCGACCATGTCGCTGCGCAGATGCTGGCGGCCCGGTCCGAAATTCTGGGTGTGAAAGTCGCTTTCTACCGCAAATAGATGGGCCCGATGGCCGGCGCCATGCGTTTTCCAGGAGCAACATTGGCGGAGAGTTCCATGGCGACGGAAATCAACACGGGCGGCGACGGCAGCGGCGGCGGCAATACCATCATGGGCTTTCTGCTCGGCGCCGTGCTGGTGGCGGTCGGCGTGGTCGGCTTCTTCATGTGGGACAATTACAAGAGCCACACCGGCGGCACGCCCACCACCATCATAAAAGTCGAGAAGAAGTGAGGAGCGGTTTGCTGAAAGCGCTCGAAACCCAAGCGACGGGCTAGCGCGGCAAAAACCAGCCATGGCGGTTCGCGGCCATCAGCGCCAGCGAGCCGCCAATCGGCGTCAGCGCCACGCCGACCATGAACCACGGCCAGGGACCACGCCCCGACAGCCTGGCGCTGTAGGCGACGCCGATGGCGCCCAGGATCCAGAAGAACAGCAGCATTAGCGGCGCGCCGCGTTCTTGACCAGATCGTCCACCACCGACGGGTCGGCCAGGGTCGAGGTGTCGCCCAGGCTGCCGATTTCGCCTTCGGCGATCTTGCGCAGGATGCGGCGCATGATCTTGCCCGAGCGGGTCTTGGGCAGGCCCGGCGCGAACTGGATCACATCGGGCTTGGCGATGGGGCCGATCTCCTTGCCGACGAACGCTTTCAGTTCGGCGTTCAGCGCAACGGTCGCCGCCACGCCTGCCTTGAGGGTGACATAGGCATAGATGCCCTGGCCCTTGATGTCGTGCGGGAAGCCAACCACGGCGGCTTCGGCGACGTCGTGATGGCCGACCAGGGCGCTTTCCACTTCGGCGGTGCCCAGGCGGTGGCCCGAAACGTTGATCACGTCATCGACCCGGCCGGTGATCCAGTAATAGCCGTCCTCGTCGCGTCGGCAGCCGTCGCCGGTGAAATACTTGCCCCTGTAGGTCTTGAAATAGGTGTCGATGAAACGCTGGTGGTCGCCATAGACGCTGCGCATCTGGCCGGGCCAGCTGGTGGTCAGGCACAGATTGCCGCTGACGGCGCCGTCCAGCACCGCGCCTTCGGCATCGACCAGTTCCGGCACGATGCCGGGCAGGGGCTTGGTCGCCGAGCCGGGCTTGAGGTCCGTGGCGCCGGGCGTGGGCGAGATCAGCGCGCCGCCGGTTTCGGTCTGCCACCAGGTATCGACGATGGGGCAGCGGCCATCGCCGACGACGCGGTGATACCACAGCCAGGCTTCGGGATTGATCGGCTCGCCCACGCTGCCCAACAGGCGCAGCGAGGCGCGGCTGGTCTTCTGCACCGGTTCATCGCCGTCGCGCATCAGGGCGCGAATGGCGGTGGGGGCGGTGTAGAAAATATTGACCTTGTGCTTGTCGATGACCTCCCAGAAGCGCGACACGGTCGGATAATTCGGCACGCCTTCGAACATCAGGGTCGTGGCGCCGTTGGCCAGCGGGCCATAGACGATATAGCTGTGCCCCGTCACCCAACCGACATCGGCGGTGCACCAGTAGATGTCGCCTTCGTGGTAGTCGAAGACGTAATGATGGGTATAGGCGGCATAAAGCAGATAGCCGCCGCTGGTGTGCAGCACGCCCTTGGGCTTGCCGGTCGAACCCGATGTATAAAGAATGAACAGCGGGTCTTCGGCGTTCACCGCCTCCGCCGGACAGTCGGCGGGCACAGCAGCCGCGGCCTCGTGATACCAGACGTCGCGGCCATCCTTCATCGCCACGGCGCCGCCAGTACGCCGGACCACGATGACGCTGGTGACACCGGGCGCCTTTTCCAGCGCGGCATCGGTATTGGCTTTCAGCGGAATGGCCTTGCCGCCACGCACGCCTTCATCGGCGGTGACGACGATCCGGCTGTCGCAATCGACGATGCGTCCGGCCAGGCTGTCAGGTGAGAAGCCGCCGAACACCACCGAATGCACCGCGCCGATGCGCGCGCATCCCAGCATGGCATAGGCGGCTTCGGGGATCATCGGCATGTAGAGGGTGACGCGGTCGCCCTTCTTGACGCCCTGCGCCTTCAGCACATTGGCGAATTTGCAGACTTCCGCATGCAGCTGGCGGTAGGTGATATGCTTGCTGTCGGCGGGATTGTCGCCTTCCCAGATGATGGCGGTCTGCTCGCCGCGCGCCGCCAAGTGGCGGTCGACGCAGTTGGCGGCGATATTCAGTTCGCCATCCTCGAACCATTTGATCGACAGCCTGGCGGGATCATAGGTCCAGTTGCCGGCCTTGGTGGGCGCCTTGGCCCAGTCCAACCGCGCCGCTTCCTTCAGCCAGAAGGCATCGGGATTCGTCAGCGCCTCGGCATAGGCGGCGTCATAGGCGGCCTTGTCCCAATAGGCGCGTGCGCGCCACGGTTCCGGCACGGGAATAAGGCTGTCGGACATGTCGGAATCTCGTGGAAAAATCTGGGGGCAATTTGCTATGCCGCACAGGGGACTGCAAGACGGTTCCAGGGATGCCCGATAAGCGTTTGCAGCCGGGCATCGGGGGCTTATAATGGCCGCTTCCCAGGGGCGGCTCGCCCTCTTCCATGAAGAGAGAGCCTGAGATCGCAATCCCGCGAGTCCCTTCGTACCTGATCCGGGTCATGCCGGCGTAGGGAGAGGTCACAACGATGAACAAACCCATTCTCGACAAGTCCATGGCCATTACCCGCGGCGCGCTGCCGGGGTCGAACAAGCTGCTGGTCAACGGCGTGCCGTTCCGCGAAGTGAAGCTGTCGGGGGGCGAAGCGCCGGTCCGGCTCTATGACACATCTGGTCCGTATACGGATGAAAATGCCGTCATCGATATCGAGAAGGGCTTGGGTGCCCGCCGCCGCGACTGGATCCTGGCGCGTGGCGATGTGGAAGAATATGAAGGCCGCGCCCGCAAGCCGGAAGACGACGGCCTCAAGAGCGGCGAGACGCTGTCGGTGCAGCAGTTCGACCGTTCGGGCATCAAGCTTCTGCGCGCCAAGCCGGGCCGCAACGTCACCCAGATGCATTATGCCCGCCAGGGGATCATCACCGAGGAAATGAAGTTCATCGCCGCCCGCGAGAATCTGGGCCGCTCCACCCTGCCGCGGGATGGCAACAGCTTCGGCGCCTCCATCCCCGACGAGATCACGCCGGAATTTGTGCGTGACGAGATCGCGCGGGGCCGCGCCATCATCCCGTCGAACATCAACCATCCGGAAACCGAGCCGATGATCATCGGCCGCAACTTCCTCACCAAGGTCAACGCCAATATCGGCAACAGCGCCGTGACCTCGGGCGTGGCCGAGGAAGTGGACAAGCTGGTCTGGTCGATCCGCTGGGGCGCCGACAATGTGATGGATCTGTCCACCGGCCGCCACATCCATACCATCCGCGAATGGATCATCCGCAATTCGCCGGTGCCGATCGGCACGGTGCCGATCTATCAGGCGCTGGAAAAGGTCGGCGGTGTCGCCGAGGACCTGACCTGGGAAATCTATCGCGACACGCTGGTGGAACAGTGCGAGCAGGGCGTGGATTATTTCACCGTCCATGCCGGCGTCCGCCTCGCGCATGTCCCGCTGACGGCGGATCGCGTCACCGGCATCGTTTCGCGCGGCGGCTCGATCCTGGCCAAATGGTGCCTGGCGCATCACAAGGAGAATTTCCTCTACACGCATTTCGAGGAAATCTGCGAACTGCTGAAGCAGTATGACGTTTCCTTCTCGCTGGGCGACGGCCTGCGCCCGGGCTCGACCGCCGACGCCAATGACGCCGCCCAGTTCGCCGAGCTCGACACGCTGGGCGAGTTGAACAAGATTGCGCAGCGTCACGACGTCCAGGTGATGATCGAAGGCCCCGGCCATGTGCCGATGCACAAGATCAAGGAGAACATGGACCGCCAGCTCAAGACCTGCGACGAGGCGCCCTTCTATACGCTTGGTCCGCTGACGACGGACGTTGCGCCCGGCTATGACCACATCACCAGCGCGATCGGCGCGGCGATGATCGGCTGGTTCGGCACGGCAATGCTCTGCTACGTCACGCCCAAGGAGCATCTGGGCCTGCCCGACCGCGACGATGTGAAGGCGGGGGTGATCGCCTATCGCATCGCTGCCCATGCCGCCGACCTGGCCAAGGGGCATCCTGCGGCGCGCATCTGGGACGACGCCATGAGCAAGGCGCGCTTCGAGTTCCGCTGGCGCGACCAGTTCGCCCTGGCGCTCGATCCGGAAACGGCCCAGCTCTACCATGACGAAACGCTGCCCGCCGAAGGCGCCAAGGTGGCGCATTTCTGCTCCATGTGCGGCCCGAAATTCTGCTCGATGAAGATTTCGCAGGAAGTGCGCGACGCCGCGCGCGGCACCAATGACAGTATGAGCACCGCCGAAATCCGCGCCGCCATGGCGAAGAAGTCGGAAGAGTTCAAGCAACAGGGTGGCGAGATCTATCTGCAGCAGCCGGCAGCCGAGTAGCGCGGTGCGGCACACGCTTGCTCTGGCGTGTGCCGCGTTGCTGCTGACCGCGCCATCTGCGATGGCGGCAGATGCCTGCGCCACGCTGGCGCGGCAGGTGGATGACGCCGGGCAGGGCGCGGTCTTTGTCGCCTCATACCCTACCGCAACCGACAAGGCGCTGAAGAATGTCGCCTTTCTCTATGACAATGCCGCCGCCGCGCTGGCGCTGATCGGCTGCAGCGACACGCCCCATGCCGCGCGCATTGGCGACGCCATCCTGGCGGCGCTGGATCACGACCGTTTCTGGAAGGATGGCCGCTTGCGCAACGGCTATCTCGCCGGGCCGGTCGGCAATCCTGCGAAGCTGGGCGGTTGGCAGGCGGGCGCCAATTGGGCCGAAGACGGCTATCAAGCCGGCAGCGACACCGGCAACCTGGCCTGGGCCATGCTGGCGCTGCTGGGCCTGCACAGGTCCGGCGCGGGCGACAAATGTCTGCGCGGCGCGCTGCGTATCGCCGCCTATGTCGAACGCAGCTTCGCTGCCCCCGGTTTTACCGGTGGCACCTTTGGCGGCGAGCCGAAACCGCAGGTGAACAGCTGGAAATCCACCGAGCACAATATCGATCTTGCCGCCGCCTTCGCGCGG
>Ga0316218_1002537_pt1 | contig 16591 bp, 3 predicted proteins | sample TBH18003metaG_FD_203634 | JGI IMG/M metagenome (GOLD analysis project Ga0316218, IMG submission 203634) | Freshwater microbial communities from Trout Bog Lake, Wisconsin, USA - TBH18003 | ecosystem: Environmental > Aquatic > Freshwater > Lake > Hypolimnion/Profundal zone | place: USA: Wisconsin...
GGGTCAACAGTTACAATGACCGATACTTCTACCGGCGGCACCTGGAGTGTGTCTAATGCAAACGCTTCTATTAATGCAGCAACCGGCGAATTGACCGGCGTGGTGTCCGGACCTGATACAGTTACTTATACACCTGCCTCAGGTTGCAGTGCTTCCCGGACTATTTATGTAGCAGCGTTGCCGGTTGTATACGCTGGTGCCGATACTTCCGAATGTCTGGGTTCTTCCGTTACGCTCATCGCTTCAGGTGCGAGCACGTATGAATGGTCTCCTTTTGACAATCTCTCGTGCTCGGCCTGCGATACTACCACTGTTACTGCCTCGGCAACGGCTACTTATACCGTAGTTGGGACCAGTATTTATGGATGTACCGCCAGCGATTCAGTCGTCGTGACTGTAAAGACTACCCCGCCATTGAGCCCTATATCCGGCCCTTCAGGGGTATGCGTTGGCAGCACCATCACGCTTACCGACACAGCAACCGGGGTTACATGGAGCAGCTACAACTCCTCTGTCGCGTCCATCGGTGCATCCACCGGGGTCGTGGTACCCACTACTACGGGCACTGATACGATTATCGCTAAAAAAACGAATGTCTGCGGAACAGACACAGTATTTAAAGTGATCACTGTCGGCAACGTTAGCATAACAACGGTTACTAACGATACGGTCATTTGCCAGGGAAACACAGTTGGCTACATCGACTATAGTGCTACAACCGGAGGCCTCTCCAGTTATAATATCACCTGGGGCACAAGTGCCATATCTGCAGGTTTCGTCAATGTGTCTTCTGCAGCATTTACTCCCAGTCCGCTAACCTATCCTATTCCCGCAGGCGTTGCCGCCGGAACTTATTCGGGTTACCTGACGGTTAGTAACGGTTCTTGCACAGGTTCGGGGCATACCATAAGTGTAACCGTACATACTACGCCCGTGCTGACGCTTGGTGCAAGCCCTATTGTAGTGCAGGGGACATCTCCTGCGCTGTTGCCTTATACTGCAACCGGCTCACCGACATTCTATAGTATTTTCTGGAGCAGCGAGGCTTTGTCAAATGGTTTCTCGAATGTATCTCTTTCGTCTTTGCCGGCAAGCCCAATATCTATTACTGTTCCTTCATCAGCTCCGGTAGGTGTCGATTCCGGTAGAATAATCGTGGACAATGCCAACTGTGCGAGCACGTCGGATACCTTCAGGATAACCATTATACATGCAGACAGGCCGCCTGTGTTTGTGGATGGTGTGAATCAGAATATCACGGTTTGTGAAAATATTACCGGATTCAACCTGGACACAGTGCTTGCTGTTGCAGATTCCGATGCAGGCCAGACAGAAACCTGGACTGTGGCGACATCTCCGGCACACGGCACACTTAGCGGCTTTCCGCGCACTGGCAGTTCAACAACCGATACCGTAATGCCGGCATCGTTGTCTTATACTCCGGTAACCGGCTACAGCGGAGCGGATAGTTTCACCATCCGCGTGAGCGACGGTACAGATTCGGCCTACACGCATGTACATGTTACAGTGAACCCGTTACCGAACGCCGGTACCATTTCAGGTGGATCGACAGTTTGTGTTGGTGCTAATCTTACACTTAGCGAATCAGCTACCGGTGGCACATGGGGTGCCAATAACGATAATGTGAACGTGATCGGTGGCGTAGTGACCGGCGTAACCAGCGGTACAAGTATCATTAGCTATACCGTCACCAACACCTGCGGCAGCACCGTGGCCACAAAAACAATTACCATTAATTCAACTGCCAGCGCTGGTGTTATTACCAGCACTACAGACAGCGTGTGCGTTCTGTCGTCAATAACTTTGTCGGATACTGCATCTGGTGGCACGTGGAGTGCATCCAACAGCAAGGCCTCTGTATCCGGGGGCATTGTAACCGGTCTTTCCATCGGGCTTGATACGATCTCCTATGGTGTTCCCTCTTCCTGCGGTACTACTTATGCAACAAAAGTCATTTCAGTGCTTTCGGTTCCCTCGGCTGGCCTCATCTTTGGTTCCTCAAGCGTGTGCGCCGGTGCAACCATCACGGTTACTGACACTACATCCAACGGTGTATGGAGCGCGACAAATGCGACCGCCACTGTATCCGGCGGCATTATCAACGGGGTAACTGCCGGGATAGATACGATCAAATACACGGTTACCAATATTTGCGGTGTAAGCTCCGCGTCAAAAATAGAAACAATCAAACCTGCAGCTAACGCAGGGGTTATAAACGGATCATCGGTAGCATGTATGGGCAGCAGCCTTACGCTGACCGACACAGCCTCCGGAGGCACATGGAGCAGTAGCAATGCTCATGCGCTGGTAACTGCGGGTGTCATCACTCCGGTATCATTGGGAGCAGACACCATCAGCTATATAGTCACAAATACCTGCGGAACATCTACTGCTACAAAGGTGATAACTGTCTCTCCATTACCGGATGCAGGTGTCATCTCCGGTTTGTCGGCTGTGTGTGCAGGCACTTCCATAACCCTGACAGATACAACATCCGGCGGCTCATGGAGCGCAGGCAGCAGCAATGCAACTGTTAGCGGCGGTGTGGTAACCGGCGTGACTGCGGGACCTGTGACCATTAGTTATTCCTACACCAACGGTTGCGGTACCAGTGTGGCAACGCATGCTGTTACTGTAAATCCTCAGCCCAATGCAGGGATCATTTCCGGAGCAACAAGCGTGTGTGTCTTATCAACCACAACATTGCATGACACTGCCAGCGGTGGTACATGGTCGGCCAGCAATAGCAGCGCCACTATAGCAGGAGGTGTTTTGACCGGCGCGGCGGCAGGTGTCGACACTATAAACTATACAGTAACCAATACGTGCGGCACTGCAGTAGCAGTATGGACAGATACAGTTAACGCTAATCCTAATGCCGGAGCGATTTCCGGAAGTAATACAGTTTGCGCAGGCGCAAACCTGACACTGAGCGATGCTGCAACCGGCGGCGCGTGGAGCAGCAGCAATGCACATGCAACAGTAGCTGGCGGAGTGGTGACTGGTGTTTCTGCCGGTGCAGACACCATTCGCTATACGGTTACGAATAGCTGTGGCACTGCTTCTGCGATCAAGATCATCACGGTTAATCCACTGCCTGCTCCGGGCACCATATCCGGTGCATCTACGGTTTGTGTACTTTCTGCCATAACGCTGACCGATACATCAAGTGGTGGCACATGGAGCGCCAGCAATTCAACCGCAACTGTTGCCGGTGGCATAGTTACCGGTATTTCTGCAGGGCTGGATACGATCAGTTACTCTGTGACCAACTCGTGTGGCATAGCAGCAGCAACAAAGGTGGTTACCATCAATGCAAATCCGGATGCGGGGGTAATATCTGGAGGTACATCAGTTTGTGCCGGATCCAACATCACTTTGTCCAGCACAGTTGCCGGAGGTACATGGACGGCGCGCAACGCCAAAGCAAGTGTGAATAGCGGTGGCATAGTTACCGGTATTACAGTCGGCCAGGATACGCTGATATATAGTGTTACTAACTCATGCGGCACAGCAAAAGACACAGTGATGCTTACGGTTAGCCCGCTTCCTGTAGCGGGTGCCATCACCGGCGCATCAGCGGTATGTCAGTCAGGCACTATCTTCCTCTCCGATACTGCAACAGGCGGCGTTTGGGGAGCTGCTAACAGCAACGCATCTGTAACATCTGGTGCCGTGACCGGCACTGCAGGCGGCACAGATACTATAACTTATTCAGTGACCAATTCCTGCGGAACAGCCGTTGCCACTCATGTAGTGACCATCAGCCCGCTGCCGGATCCGGGAGTTATCACTGGTTCTAATTTTGTATGCATAAGTGCTGCGATCACACTCACCGAGTCGGTAACCGGCGGTAGCTGGAGCGCATCAAATGGTTCCGCAACGGTACTGAGCAGCGGTGTGGTTGGCGGTGTGAGCGTGGGAGCGGACACTATTATATATAGTAAGACCAATTCATGCGGAACCTCTACGGCTACTCATATAGTAAATGTGAACTCCGTGGTTGAGGCATCCTCCATTACGGGTGCATCAAGCGTTTGTGTTGGCGCTAATACTTCACTCAGCGATTCAACAACAGGCGGCACCTGGGCCAGCAGCAACAATACTGTAGCAACGGTAAGTTCATCTGGCGTTGTTCATGGCGTCAATTCAGGCAGCGTTACCATCTCATATATATATCTAAGTTCTTGTGGTTCTTTTGTTGTTACTAACCCGATGTCAGTGATAGCTACGCCTAATGCAGGAACGATCACCGGCTCTAATAGTGTATGTGTGGCAGCATCAGTTTCCCTGTCAGATGGCACGGCAGGCGGCACCTGGAGCATCTCCAATACTTCGGCCTCCATCACATCGGGTGGCATAGTCACCGGTGCATCAGTGGGACTTGATACAGTTTCCTATACGGTCACCAACAGTTGCGGAACGGCAGTTGCCAGCTTCCCGGTTTCAGTGAATCCATTGGCAAATGCCGGCGCTATCAGCGGTGTCAACACTGTGTGCCAGGGTGCTACATCTTCGCTGGCTGAATCTGCGACCGGAGGAAGCTGGAGCAGCAACAATAGTTCTATTGCAAGTGTAAATACTTCCGGCGTTGTCACCGGCGTCACATCTGGCTCTGCGATCATCAGCTACACGGTTACTAATAGTTGCGGCACTGCAATAGCGCTGGACACCGTTACAGTGAATCCTGCACCATCGGCTGGTACTATTTCAGGTCCTTCAGGCGTGTGCATGGGTGCCACTATCACGCTTACAGATGGTTCTTCGGGCGGTACCTGGACCAGCGGCAATACTGCCGTGGCAACTGTAGATGCAGGGGGTGTTATTACGCCTGTAGCTATCGGAAGCGCAGTCATCAGCTACACTGTTACAAACAGTTGTGGTACTGCTACAGCAACCGCGCCGGTTGTGGTGTCTCCGCTGCCAAATGCCGGCAGCATTACCGGTGCATCCAATGTGTGCACAGGTGCTAATATTACCTTGTCAGATACAACATCTGGTGGAGCGTGGAGTTCAGCTTCAACTTCCGTTGCAACCATCAGCCCTTCAGGTGTTGTGACCGGGGTTACGGCAGGTACTGCAGTCATTTCTTATACAAGTGTCACTGCCTGTGGTACACTGGCAGCCATACATTCCGTAACGGTAAGTGCATCGCCAAATGCGGGAAGTATTACCGGCCCGTCATCAGTATGTACAGGGGCTGACATCACGCTCAGCGATGCATCATCCGGAGGTACATGGAATAGTTCAAATACTTCAGTTGCTTCCATTGATGCAACAACCGGTGTGGTAACCGGAGTTGACACCGGATCAACGGTTGTCTCTTACACAGTGACCACAGGTTGCGGCAGCGCCACAACAACACGGACAATATCTTCTGGTGTGCTGCCAGATCCAGGTACAATTGGCGGCATCACTACAACATGCCAGAGCACTACTACAACGCTTACTGAAACAGTAGGTGGTGGTGTATGGAGCAGTGCGAACCCGGCCATAGCCACTGTGAATGCTTCAGGCGTAGTTACAGGGGTAGCCGGTGGTTCAGTTGTCATCTCTTATTCAATTGCGGGCGCATGCGCACCTACTGCCGCAACCACTCCCGTTACTATCAATCCATTCCCTTATGCCGGTGTTGTCACTGGTGCAAGCACTGTATGCCAGGGCTTTACTACTACGCTCACTGATACTGTCTCCGGCGGCACATGGAGCAGCGGCGATACTTCAATTGCGACTGTTAATAGTTCAGGTGTGGTTACCGGTGTTGCCGGTGGACTGGCCAATATCTATTATTCAGTGTCCAACACATGTGGCGCAACCAATGCAACCGTTTCGCTCACCGTTTCAACAGCACCTGCTCCCGGCATGATCACAGGCACTACGTCTGTTTGCCCGGGTAGCACCACCAGCCTTTCTGAAACAGTCGGTGGCGGCGCATGGAGCAGCAGCAATACTTCACTGGCCACAGTTGATGCAAGTACCGGTGTAGTTACCGGCGTTGCTAATGGTATTGATACTATAACATATACACTACATAATACCTGTGGTTTCACAACTGTCACTACACCGCTCGTGGTGAATCCTTTCGGCGGGCCGGGTGTTATTACCGGCACTACGGTATTGTGTCCCGGCAATACATCAACACTTGCAGATACCGCGGGCGGTGGTGCCGGAGCGTGGTCCATCGCCAACCCTGCTGTCGCCACTATCGACGCATCCGGGGTTGTAACTGCGGTTGCCACCGGTACAACAACCGTATCTTATACAGTGATAAATGGCTGTGGCTCCGAAACTGCTACTGCCCCGATAACAGTTAATGCTGTTGCCAGCGCGGGCACTATCAGCGGGGCTACTTCTATTTGTATCACCTTGTCTTCTACATTGAGCAGTTCTGTTCCGGGTGGTACCTGGACCAGCGACAACGGCGCGATCGCTTCTGTAATTGCATCGGGTGTGGTTACGGCAAATGCAGCAGGTACAGCGAATATTACTTATTCTGTGGTAACATCATGTGGCTCGGCTTCAACTTCCGTTCCGGTGCATGTGACCACATCGCCGGACGAAGGCCTTATCGTGGGCAGCACGTCACTTTGCCAGGACAATGCAACTACGTTTACCGAAACAACCGCCGGTGGTAGTTGGAGTAGCAGTGACACTTCTATAGCTACCGTGAACAGCGGCGGGGTAGTGTCAGGCGTATCCTTTGGGTTGGTGATCATTTCTTACGAGGTGAATAATGGCTGTGGACTTGCGGTAGCAACAGCCGACATAGTTGTAGAACCAGCACCTGATGCAGGTACTCTATCCGGTGTTTCTTCTATTTGCGCAGGCACACAGACCACTTTGACAAGTACAGCAAGCGGAGGTACGTGGAGCTCAGGCAACATAGCCGCAGCCACTGTGAATGCTTCCGGCATTGTAACAGGTGTTGCAGCAGGCAGTGCCACCATCACTTATACTTCTACAACAACGTGCGGTACATTATATGCTACTCACGACATCCTGGTCAACCCGCAACCTAATGCAGGTGCTATTACCGGCCTTACTTCGGTTTGCCAGGGTAATTCACTCACATTGTCCGATACCGCTGTGGGCGGTACCTGGAGTAGCAGTAATATACCAGTGGCTACGGTCAGCGGTATGGGCGTGGTGAATGGTGTAGCAGTGGGTACGGCAACTATTTCGTATTCTATTTCCAATATGTGCGGTGTGGCAGTTGCCACAGCGTTTGTTACGGTGAATCCACTGGCTAACGCGGGCAGCGTTTCTGGCTCTTCATTCATTTGCTCAGGTAATACAACAACCATGACAGAGACCGTAACCGGTGGTACATGGACCAGCAGTAATGCGGCAATTGCCAGTGTGAATAGCGGAGGCATTGTTACCGGTAATTCGGCAGGTGCGGCCATCATATCTTATACCGTTGTGAACAGTTGCTCTACCGTTTCTGCAATTGCTGCCATCAATGTCGGCGCAGCACCGGGTGCAGGTGTCATCAGCGGTCTTACAACTGTTTGCCCGGGTGCATCAGCTTCTTTGTCAGACAGCGTAGCAGGTGGCACTTGGACCACCAGCGACCCTTCGATCGTTTCCATAAGCAGCACAGGCATCATCACTGGTGCTAATTCAGGCGCAGCTACAGTCAGCTATACAGTTGCCAACACCTGCGGTTCTGGTTCTGCCATTGCAGGTATCACTGTTCTGCCAGGTACCAATGCTGGATCAATAACCGGCACGACGACCACGGTTTGCGCAGGCTCGTCTATATCATTGTCCGATACAGTTATGGGTGGTACATGGAGCAGCTCAGATACTGCGGTTGCCGGTGTCAGCACGATGGGTGTTGTTTCGGGTATGGCTGCAGGTACCGCTAATATTTCTTATACAGTCTCCGGTACATGCGGCAATGCTTCAGTAATTACCATGGTCACGGTGAATCCGCTGCCTGCTATTTCTGCAATATCTGGTCCAACCAGCATTTGTGTGGGCAATCCGTCCACACTTACCGATGCTACCTTTGGCGGGGCATGGAGCAGTAGCAATGCTTCAATAGCGTCGATCAACGCTGTCACGGGCGGTATCAACACTACCGGTGCGGGTAATGTAACATTCATTTATTCGATCACCGATGTATTCGGCTGTACTTCTTCTGCTGATTATATTGACACAATAAATGCGGCTCCTGATGCAGGCACTATATCTGCAAGCGCGACGACGCTGTGCCCGGGTACAACACTTAGCTTCACTGATGCGGCAACTGGCGGAGTATGGTCAAGTAGCGATCCTGGAGTTGCATCTACAGACGCGTCAGGTAATGTAACTGGCGTAGCATCAGGTACTGCGGTTATTTCCTATTCAATTACCAATTTGGCTGGCTGCATGTCTTCTGCAGTTGCGGGTATTACGGTGAATCCTTCTCCTTCAACAGCTTCTATCAGCGGATCCGGCGCGGTATGTGTAGCCTCGGCCACCACTTTGTCAGATGCTGTGTTTGGAGGATCATGGAGCTCGTCTGATCCAACTGTTGCAACAATTGATGCGACAACAGGTGTGTTGACCGGCGTGACGCCTGGTGTTACTACCATCTCTTATAGCGTTACCAATATTTTTGGATGCAGTGCTGTGGTTACTGCGACAGACACTGTTGTTGCGCCGCCTGTAGTGGCTGCAATAGCAGGCAGCGGATCTGTATGTATCGGAAGTTCGGTTGAACTTTCAGACAGCACTTCGGGTGGTGTGTGGACCAGCAGCGATGTTACTATTGCTACGGCTGACGCATCGGGCAATGTGCACGGTGTGGCTGCAGGTAGCGCGATGATCACATATATGGTGACAAACGGACTTGGTTGCACCTCGGCTGTAGTAATGCCGCTGACGGTGAATCCGCTGCCGGTGGTGAATGCGATCGATCCGCTTACAAGTGTTTGTCCTGGCGGAACAACTGCCGCTACTGATGCAACCATGGGTGGCGTATGGTCGGGTGGCGACACAACCATTGCAACGATTAACGCTGCTACTGGTGTTATTTCAGCAATAGGTTCCGGAGTAACGTCATTTACTTATACGTATACAAATGCTGCTGGCTGCAGTGCCTCGGTAGTAGGCAGCTACTCCGTGAATCCTGAACCGGTTGTGGATACTATTGCAGGCAGCACCAGCATGTGCCCTTCAACTACAACTACATTGTCCGATTTTGTTGTGGGCGGATCCTGGTCTTCGGCAAGCCCGTCTGTAGCATCTATTGATGCGTCTGGCGTGGTTACGTCTTTGGCAATGGGTACCGATACCGTTTATTATACGGTTACAAATACTTTTGGATGTAGCACAACTGTTTTCACCATCGTATCTGTTGTGGCTCCGCCAGCAGTCGATACAATATCCGGTCCAATGAGTATTTGCGCAGGTAGTGCTGTTTCGCTCGCCGATGCAACTGCGGGTGGCATATGGAGCAGCAGCGACGGATCAATAGCAACTGTAGATGCAACCACAGGCGTTGTTACCGGAATGATGGCCGGCTCGGCTTCTGTTTCCTATACGGTTTCCAGTGGCGTCGGTTGCACCACTACCGTGTCGTCGGGTATTACAGTGAACGGAGTCCCTATGCTAGATGCGCTTTCTGGTGTGACATCTGTTTGTCCGGGCGCTACAGCGTCATTGATATCTGATATGCCGGGAGGTACATGGTCTTCCAGCAATGTGTCGGTTTCAACCGTGGGTGCAACAACGGGACTTGTTACCGGAGTTGCAGCTGGCGTCGACACTATTTATTATACAGTTACTAATGCTTTTGGATGTTCTTCGTCGATCGGCATTGCAGATACGGTGATCACTCCGCCTGCAGTGGCAGCCATCACGGGTGCGGCAAATGTTTGTGTCGGTAACCAGATCACGCTTTCAGATGCTATCACCGGTGGCAACTGGAGCAGTAGTTCTTATCTGCTTGCTTCAGTTGATGCATCAGGTGTAGTGAATGGCATTGCGGCCGGACCTGTAGGGATTTCTTACACAGTGACTGACGCTGTTACAGGTTGTTCTTCAACGGCAACAATGGCCGTAGAAGTGGATACACTGCCGGTTCCTGCAGCAATTTCAGGGGCTACCAGCATATGTATAGGTTCGGTGGTGTCACTTAGCGGTGACGCAGGTGGTGTTTGGAGTAGCAGTGATACCACTATAGTGTCCGTTGGTGCTGCCACTGGTGTAATTACTGGTAATGCTATAGGGTCTGCCCTTGTTGCCAATACAATTACAAACGCTTTCGGATGCAGCAATTCTGCTTATGCAACAATTAATGTGGTAGCGAGTCCTGTTGTCGATGCGATCACAGGATCTTCAGATGGTTGCGTGGGCTCCACGGTGTTGCTGTCCGATGCCACTCCGGGTGGTGCATGGAGTAGCAGCGATACAACCGTGGCAACGGTGAGCACAGCCGGTGTGGTTACTGCTGCAGGTGGTGGTACGGCTACCATAATTTATACAGTTGATATAAGTGCGGGATGCAGCACTACTGCAAGTATCCTCTTCACTACCGATACGCTCCCTGCTATGTCTCTTGCTCCGGCAACAGGCAGCGGCACTATTTGTCATGGCAGCCCGGTTGTGGTTGCGGTACTCAGCAGTGCAACTGGGTTGAGTTATCAGTGGTATCGCAACGGCAATGTGGTTGCGGGTGCAGTGAGCGCTTCGTATGCGGCGGATACTGCCGGTATTTATACAGTAACGGTCTCTTCAGGCATTTGTAGCGAAATATTGTCGTCCGTATCCGTACTTAACGCACCGCATCCGGTCATATCTCATGGCGCCGGCTCAATATTGTACACCGGTTCCTTCAGCACTTACCAATGGTTGCATAATGGCCTGCCGATAACAGGTGCTACCAGCAGCGTTTACAATGCAGTGGCAACAGGCACTTACAATGTTATCGTTACAGATGGCAATGGTTGTGCGGATACATCAGCGGGATATGTGGTCTCTGGTGGTTCTTCAATAGTTCAGAATGTAAACACAGGTGTTGATGTGAGCATATTCCCTAACCCTGCAACCGATCAACTGACCGTTCAGGCGTCGGTTAAGGTAAATATTGCGATTGTGGGGATGGATGGTAAGGTTGTGCTGGAGCAAAATGATGCGTCAACCATCGATATTGCGTCGCTCCCTTCAGCGGTGTACATGATCGTAGTTTTTGACGAGCATGGCGCCATGCTGAAGAAGGATAAGTTCACGAAAGCTGAGTAAGCGGTAATAGGAGTTCTTATATTTAAGTTCATTCATTTGGAATTAAATATTTCTCTACAATAAATAAGTTATATCTACGAAGAGATGTTTTCTCGCAATGTTATCAGCTATAACTATCGCACCATACCAGAATGCCAATGCGCAAGGCATGGCAGTGAGCACAACAGGCACCGCTGCCAATAGCAGCGCCATTTTAGATGCATCGTCCACTTAAAAGGGGCTGCTCGTTCCCCGCATCACAGCGGCACAACTGACCGCCATAAGCAGCCCCGCAACCGGTTTGATGGCTTACCAGATGGACGGCACTGTAGGTTTTACTACTATCATGGACAACGTCCTCTTTTGCTTCCGCAGCCCCGATGGGATGGATGAGAATGACTGGGAGCGCCCCACGCGCTTCTGCATCTCCAACCTTAGCTGGAAGGACGTGTATAAGTGATCGGCTTTGGTCATAGGTCGCTGGTAGGATTCGGGCTATTACTTTTCCGGCAGCAGCTATGCTTTCAGCGTTCCCTGCCTGGACAAACCTGCTTTTTTGTGTCTTTGGCAAACTCTACTACATCGACCACTCTGTTGATAATCGGGCAACCGAGCGTATCTTTGTACAATTTGATGCTACTTTTGTACGCAAGAGGGAGAGCTGCTGAAATGGACGCTTGCAGTACGCGCCCAGCTTGTTGCATTTGCATCGGTTATGCCTTAATTTCTTAGTTGTATCATGCGGAAGCGCCTATTATTTATTGAAATTTCAGTTGCGTGCCTGATTCTGTCCGAGTTATGCCAATGCACGAGTAGAACCAGCGAAAAAGAAAATGCAGCCGTAAAGGTAGTGCAGACACCGTCGATCATCATAGTAGATACAAGTCTCATGCCTCACGATAAGTTTGGAGATGCTGTCAGGTATGGACGTGAATTGATGATCAATACCTCATACTATATCGGTCCAGAGGGCGTGAGCGGCAGATATTTGGGTAATAAAATGAACTGCACTAATTGCCATCAGGAAGCAGGAACTAAGCCATATTCATTCAACCTGATGGCCTCACACGATAACTACCCTCAATACAGGCCCAGGGAAGGGAGGGTGCTCACGCTTGCTGAGCGAATCAATAATTGTGTTATGCGCCCGCACAATGGAAAGCCGCTTCCGCTCGACAGCAGAGAGATGATCGCATTCCTCTCTTACCTGAAATGGATTAATGGTTTCGTTGCTAAAGGAAAAATATTTGACGGTCAAAAGAACCTCCCGGTAATATTTCCAGACATTGCCGCCAGTCCGGAAAGAGGCAAAGCTGTATATGTGCGAGAGTGCCAGAGGTGCCATGGCACAGATGGGCAAGGATTAATGCGCCCCGATGGCGTCTGTTATACTTATCCGCCTTTATGGGGCCAGTACGGCTACCAACCAGGTTCGAGTATGCACCGGATCATTAAGCAGGCACAATGGCTGAAAGCGAATATGCCTCATGATAAAGCCACATGGCAAAAACCGATCCTCAGCGACGCAGATGCGCTTGATGTTGCTGCATTTGTTAACGATGATCGTGCTCATCAGCGTCCTACGCCGAAAAGTTTTGATTATCCCATACCTTCAGAAAAGGCGATCGACTACGACAAAGCGCCATATGCCGATCGTTTTACAGAGGTGCAGCATAAATATGGACCATTTAATCCAATAATAGATTATTGGAAATCAAAGGGTGTGCAACCAGTCTACTAGATGTTATGATTTTCAGGAAGATGTCTTTGAAGTTGAGATACTCAAATCTGTTTTTTTTTATCTTATTGCCGTGTGTGCTGTCCGCACAAGTTTTGCCAAAAGAAGGCAAATGCCTGAACTATCGATTGGTAGGATTTGCTTTCCCCAATTTTCGCCACGCGGATATTTTTGAAATGCAGCTTGCCATAGGTGATTTTTCTTCAGAAGATTCATTTACGGCCCATCTTGCGTCTTCTCAGCTCGTAAATCAAACACATGTTGTTATGGAGATGCCTTCTTTTGGTGTTTACTACACCTGGAGGATCCTATACCACAAGCGTGATAAGGTCATTGGGAACAGTGCGCTGTTCCATTTTAATATTGGCAAGAACGAGAGGGTAGACACATCAGTACTTCGACTGAGAATAATTCAACCTGCGGATAGCAGCCATAAGGACTATTATGTTTCCGTTAATACGGCAGGGGTGCTCTATGACATGAAGGGCAGTCCCGTGTGGTACATCCCAGACAGCAGCAACCTTGGTCCGTTTGAAACAGATATTAAGTTCACGGCCGACAGCACGATAACCTTTTTACATGGCGTGCCGACCGAGATAAACCTGAATGGTGATATTTTGTGGAAGGGAAAGGCATATGATGTAAATGGCAAAGACACTACTCGATATGACTACCATCACGAGTTTACGAAGCTTGCGAATGGCCACTACATGACCATGCGTGCTGAGATACTTATGTGCAGGACGGTATCAGACCAGAGCGGAAAGCATGTCGACTGTACCGGTTCAGACAAAGCTATCCCTGGGTATAAGCAGGCGCGCTTTAGCATCCTAACCGAATATGACATTCACGGCAAAGAAGTCTGGTCATGGAAATCAGCTGAGCACCTTGTCGGAAGCGATTATGACTATTTCAGCCCGGCAGATACCAACTTAAAGTTTGATCCGCATGAGAATTCCTTCTTCTTTGACGAAGACAAACGGGTCGTTTACCTTGGTTTCCGCAATCTGAACCGAATATTAAAAATTGCTTACCCGGAAGGCAGGATAATTGACATCTACGGCGATACTTATCGACCCGGGCCGGAACGGCAGGGTGATGGCTTGTTTTGCAATCCCCACTGCCCAAGGATCTTGCAGGGCAATGAGTTGCTTTTCTTTAATAACAATAGTTGTCAGGTAAGAGACTCACTTCCTGTCGTAGTATTATTAAGACTCCCCGAAGCCGCCAAAGATTCTATCCGGAAACTTTGGGACTACGTCTGTTCTGTTGAAAGCGGCGCTAGCAGGACATTTAATAGTGGCGGAAGCGTAGCCATGTTGGCAGACCAGTCCATCTTCGTTTGCATGGGTAGCCAGTATAGCAAGGTGTTCATCGTTACTGCGAGTAAGGAAGAAGTATGGAGTGCACTTTCGGAAGTGTGGTTCCCGCATGAAAAGAAATGGAAAACAAGAAAACAGGACCGCTCCGCAATAATTAGCCGTTGGAACCTGGAAAAACTTGTGTGGAAGGCAGAGTATTGCCAGTAGCTGCATTGGGCACACTTCATCTTGTCACATTGTGTTTTATTTTATTGCTAAAATTGTTGTAAACCAAAATTATGCGATTATTTTTGCTCAAAATCATTTGCCATACTATTTCTTTCTAGTGTGTGATTAGTTTAGTTACTATTTACACATTCTGGGGAGTTTTGGCCGTTAAGATCACTGATGCTGATAAACAGAAACGATGAAAGAATTGTACTCAATAAAGCAAATTATGTCTAAAACGCACATTAAGAAAGTAGTTAATGAGCAACTACGTCGGATAAGAAGCGGTTTCGTTAAATGCACCCTTCTAATTTTTATTGGTGTCCTTTTTACGCTTCGCGTAACAGCCCAGACTACGTTTCATTATACAGGTAGTGTGCAAACCTATACCGTGCCTGCAGGCGTCACTCGACTTGGAGTTGATATGGCCGGGGCATCCGGTGGGGCTCCCTATACGGACGGTGGTACGGATCCGGTGGCGAAGGGTGGACGAGTGCAGTGTGATTTGTCGGTGACGCCTGGACAAGTACTTTATCTGTATGTTGGTGGCGTTGGCCAGGACTGGACGAGTGAGGTTTTGACGGCAGGGGGTTATAACGGCGGTGGCGGTGGCGGCTCCTATGCGGCAAGCGGTGGTGGTGCCACAGATATACGCACTGTCGGCTCTGATACTGCATATTCTTCACGTATAGTTGTTGCCGGCGGCGGCGGCGGTGGTGGTGATTTCGATCAGCAGGGCGGCCAGGGAGGTGATACTATTGGTGGCACAGCAGCAAGCGGCGCATGTGGCGGAGGCCAGACGGGCCCGGCTTGCTCAACAGGTTTCCTGCTGGGTAGTTTCGGCTATGGTGCAACGCCTAACCAGTATTCTATGGGCGGCGGCGGCGGCGGCTGGTGGGGCGGCAATGCAGGTGTATATGACGGCGGCGGCGGCGGCGGATCTTCCTATACCGACCGCACACTTACAAATTCAGTTGTGCATACACAAGGTTATAATAATGGCGATGGTTACCTGACAATAACAGTTCTTAATGTTGGTCCGGCATTTAACAATGGCAACAGCCAGACGCTCAGCGTTTGTGAAAATGCGGTTGCATATGATATCACGTCTTTGCTCAGTGTAGCTGATCCGGATTCCGGACAGGTCGAGACATGGAGTGTGGTATCGGCGCCCGATAATGGCGGTACGATTAATGGATTTTCCGGGACAGATACTGCTTCTTCAGGAGGCACGTCATTGGTTCCGCACACTGCAATAACCTATACTCCTCAGACAGGCTTTTCCGGGACAGAGACATTTGCAATACAGGTTAGTGACGGCGAGGCAATCGATACTACCATATTTACTATGACGGTGAAACCTGCACCGAGCGTGACGACTGGTGTTGCTGCAACAATTTGTGCGGGAGATTCAACAACTCTTACCGCATCAGGGAACGGCACAACTTATAGTTGGTTACCGTTATCCGGATTAAGCGCGACAACGGGTACAAGCGTTGTTTCGAATCCGGCATCTACTACATATTACACAGTAACAGCAACCCTGGCAGGCTGTAGCGCTACCGCTATTGATACCGTGATCGTTACTCCGTTGCCTGTGGTTACTACAGGCGGTGCAATTTCGATTTGCCCAGGTAGCTCTGCAACGCTCACTGCGTCAGGCGGCACTACCTACTCGTGGAGTCCTTCAACTGATCTGTCCGCTACAACCGGGGCAAGTGTTGTGTCTACTCCGTCTTCCAGCGTTGTGTACACCGTCACAGCCGTTGAGAACGGTTGCAGCAACAGTGCTACAGAGGGTGTGAACATCAGGACGCTGCCTGCTGTTACAATGGGTGCAAACCCATCGGTTTGCCCAGGAACCACGAGCGCAATGCTGTCACTCGGCGGACTGTCAGCAGTTCTGGGCAGCGATTCATTTTCATTTGCGTTTACCGGCGGCATGCAGACTTATACGGTAGGCGCTGGAATTACCAACTTACATGTTGACATGGCCGGAGCATCCGGTGGGGCTCCCTATACGGACGGTGGTACGGATCCGGTGGCGAAGGGTGGACGAGTGCAGTGTGATTTGTCGGTGACGCCTGGACAA
>Ga0316218_1002544_pt1 | contig 16540 bp, 13 predicted proteins | sample TBH18003metaG_FD_203634 | JGI IMG/M metagenome (GOLD analysis project Ga0316218, IMG submission 203634) | Freshwater microbial communities from Trout Bog Lake, Wisconsin, USA - TBH18003 | ecosystem: Environmental > Aquatic > Freshwater > Lake > Hypolimnion/Profundal zone | place: USA: Wisconsin...
TTTGTTGGACGCTTCGCTAGAGCACTACTATATTCTTCAATTAGCAATGCTTGGAAATAAGAATGTAAATGCTTACGAGACTATAAAGAAATGGAGAGAAGCGGGGCTTAGACTTCCAGAAGAAGGTTCACCACAATTTGGATAAATCATGATAGACAAAACTGCACACAACATGAACATTTGCGTTAAGTCGGCGGACAGACCGCAAGTGCTGAGCAAAGTGCAAGTTTCAACAACATTAATAAATTGACACGATATAATTTCAAAATCCGCCACAACGCAAATGCGAGAACGTTGTGTGCTATTTCATAACAGATATTAAAAGGCGTTGAAATATTATTTAAGGCTTCACTTGTGATAAAATTTACAATTAAATTAAATATACAATAATGACAGTTAGTTAGACAATAATCTAGAATTTGATTTTTAATTATAAATAATTGGTCATAAAGCAAAGACCAATTTTATACTGATTTAAAAATGATATAATTCCAAGTTTTTTGAATGTGAAAATAATTCAGAATGAAAGTTAAAATAACTACTGGTGACGAACTTAGAATTAAAGCGATTAGACGAGCAATAAAAAAGGTTGGAACTTATGAGAAACAAGTTTCAGTTTGGATAAACAAATCATCAGGACGGGTCATAATTTATTCAGCATCGGTTGTCGGCAAATGTTTTCAAATGCAGCCACAAACGCCAATGCGAAACCGTTGGGCGAATTTTTTTACAAGCCACTAATTTATATTTTGTTTTAAATGAAAAATCTCAGCATCAAAATATTTTTACTATGCTTTTTCTTGATACAATTTTTATTTCAATCCTATTCTCAAAATAATAAAAGCAAGCAAGGAAATAATTTTATTCATTTTTTCCCTGACACAGCTCTTGCCAAATCTGTTGCAGCTAAATTAAATAAGCAAATATCTGACAATGTAACAACTAAAGAATTAGCAAATATTAAAGGTGACTTTGAAGTTGGACCAAATGCAGGTGAAGCATTATCAAATCTAAAGGGTATCGGCTATTTGACAGGGATAGACACATTTCATTGTTACAAAAATGCAGTAACGGAAATTCCTTCAGAAATAGGGAAACTTGAAAATCTAAAATATTTAGATTTAGGTAAAGCGTTTGAACTTAAGAAAATTCCAAAGGAAATTGGACAACTCAGTCACTTAAAAATGGTTAGATTGAGTTTAACACAGGTAACTGTAATTCCAAATGAAATCGGCAATCTATCAGATTTAGAAATATTGTGGATTGACAATAACAATTTGACCGAGATTCCAAAAGAAATTGGCAATCTTAAAAAACTTAAAGACTTAGACATTCATTCAAATAAAATTGCAATCATTCCTGATGAAATATGCAATCTAACTTCTTTGAAAAGGCTTAACATCAGTCATTCCGGCTTAAGAAAACTACCGGACAATATCGGGAATTTAAAAGAATTGCAATCACTTAATTTGTCTAATAATAATTTGACTACTTTGCCAAAGAGTATCTCACAATTGGACAACTTATTAAGGTTAAATATTTATGACAATTTTAAATTAAGTGAAAGCTATAAAAATTATTTACCTACTCAATTAAAGAAAAAGAAATAAAAACATTCGCCCAACAAAAGCATTTAGCGTTATTGCGGTGGACGAAAAACAAACAGCTGAACATTTTATCTTTACTGAAAGAAACAATTAATTGAACAACATAATTTCAATTACCGCAACAAAGCAAATGCGGAAACGTTACGAAAAGTAAAAAACTTTAAATAGTTTAATAATATTTTATTGAAAGTAAATTGTATTTATAAAAAAATTTAATGATAAAGCAGATATTTTTATTTCTTTTTTTAGCGTCTATTATAGGATTGATTGGTTGCAATAAAGACCCTCAACCACCATCTTTAAATGGTAATTACACAAATTCACATATTGAATATACTTTAAATAATAAGGACTTTATTTTTTACGGGCCTTTTTTTGATTCTACATTTCTTCCTTCAGGTAAATATTCGTTACAGGAAAATGTTGTTGTGTATAAAACAGCAAAAGGTACAATTTTACAAAATGGGTATACTCAACCTTATACCGTTTTTCAATTAACTGCTTCAGGTATTGAGGCAAATCAAGGTGTGTTAATGAATTCATTGGGGATAATATCATTTACCATAGTAACTGACAGTTTATCTATCGGCAACTATCATTACGACAGTACAAATTGTTCTAAATTAGGATTATCATATTCTCAGAGTTTTGTTGACTTTAATCTGCTTAGTAATGCAATAGTATTTTCATCGGATTATATTGATTTTAATATTACTTCTATTTCAGGTAATTTAATCTCTGGCAATTTTACGGCTAAACTTACTTTAGCAAATTCACATAGTGCAGTTCCCAATATGTTTGATTATTCTAAAAGAGGAGAATCTATTATACAAAATGGAAAATTTCAAAATATTTTAATAAAATAATTTGAAGCTGCAGAATGGAATAACTGCTACACAGCTATCCCTAGGCTTCCGAAGGGTGTCTATGGATTTTAAATAAAAATCAGACTTTGTCTGATTCACATATTTATTAAAAAGTAAGCATCGCTAAATTCTTTGAATTAATAGGTAATTATAAAACAGACTAAGCAATGATGAAGACACAAAACAAAATACGTTTTACGCTATTGACAATATTATTGATTTCTTCTTTGACCAATATTTTCGCACAAACAAAAGCTGTAAAACTGAAAATTTCACATTTAACAGGTGACTTTTATATTTATACCACCTACAACGCTTACGAAGGAAGCCAATTACCTGCCAATGGAATGTATCTTCTTACAAAAAATGGTGTTGTATTGTTTGACACACCCTGGGATACAACACAATTTCAACCATTGCTTGACAGTATAAAAACAAAACACAACAAAAACGTGATTTTATGCATTGCAACACACTGGCATAGCGACAGAACGGAAGGGCTTGAATATTACAAACAACAGGGAATTAAAACTTACACAACTATTTTAACAGATGAATTGAGTAAAAAAAACAATAAAAAAAGGGCTGAGTTTTTAATGTCAAAAGACACGGTTTTCAATATTGCACCATATTCATTTGAAATTTATTATCCCGGTGAAGGACATACCGCAGACAATATAATTGTTTGGTTTAGCAAAGAGAAAATTTTATACGGAGGTTGTTTAATTAAAGGTGCAGACGCTGATGATTTAGGTTTTTTAGGAGATGCCAATATTGAACAATATGAAACCACGCTTAAAAGAGTTGAAAAGAAATGCCCTGACCCTGAATTTATTATTGTATCACATAGCGACTGGAAGAATATAAACTCCTTAAAACATTCCATAAAGCTGGCAAGCAAACTGAAAAAGAAAAACGCCGGCTAAGATTTGTTTATTTGATATACCGGCTGATGGAATTCTGTTCAATATTTGTTGTTAACTTCACGTTCAGTAATTTTAGTTTGTTTCGCTGTTGGCTGATAAATATAAAATGCCGGCACTACAGGAAGCCGTTAGCGTTGCAAAACCGTTTACGATAATACACAAATAAACAACTTTACAATTATGGCAGTCATCAACCCCCACATCAATTTTAACGGAAATGCAGAAGAAGCTTTTCTGTTTTATCAGTCAGTTTTTGGCGGAACCTTCGCTAATATTACCCGTTTCAAAGACATGAAAAACATGTCTTTTCCTTTAGCGGAAGATGAGGCCGATAAAATCATGCACATTGCATTGCCAATTGGCACCAATATGTTAATGGGTAATGATGTTCCTTCCTTTATGGGAAAAGTAAATGAAACAGAACACAGAAGCAAAATTTCAGTGAGTACCAAAACGCGTGAAGAAGCCGATCAGTTATTTAATGGTTTGTCAGCAGGCGGTAATGTTGAAATGCCTATGGAAGATAGCCCCTGGGGTGCATACTTTGGCATGTTCAGAGATAAATATGGTATTGAATGGATGATCAGCTATGATGCAACATTTGCCGATCGCATGTAATTACAAATAAAAATAAAAAAATCCCGGTACAGATTGTATCGGGATTTTTTTATAGTATAAACAGTAAAGTTATTTTTTCATGTACATAACCTCTTTCACCAGCTTCACTGTTCTGTTAACATCCGGAATAGCCAATGCTGCTAAGTTTGGCGCATAATGCATAGGTGCATCGGCACTGGTAATTCTGCGGATAGGTGCATCTAAATAATCGAAACCTTCTTTTTGAATACGATACGTAATTTCAGAACTGACTGAAGCATATGGCCATTGTTCCTCCACAATCACCAAACGATTTGTTTTCTTTACACTTTCTAAAATCGTTTGCCAATCTAACGGGCGTATGGTTCTTAAATCAATTACTTCTGCGCTAACGCCTTCTTTTTCTAATTCAGCAGCTGCATCCAATCCCACTTTCATCATCTTATTAAAAGAAACAATGGTTACATCACGGCCTTGTTTTTTTACATCTGCTTTCCCTAACGGAATATAATATTCTTCTTCCGGTACTTCACATTTTTCGCCATACAATACTTCACTCTCCATAAACATTACCGGGTCTTCTTCATAACGAATGGCTTGTTTTAATAAACCTTTCGCATCATAACCATTAGAAGGTGATACTACTTTTATACCCGGGATATTGGCATATAAACTTTCAAATGCTGTTGAATGCTGTGCACCTAATTGTCCGGCGCTGCCATTACCACCGCGAAAAACGATGGGACAAGAAACCTGGCCACCACTCATGGCCAACATTTTTGAAGCCGTGTTTAATATTTGATCTAATGCCAACACTGCAAAATTCCATGTCATAAATTCTACAATAGGCCTTAATCCATTTTGTGCAGCACCTACTGCTACAGCAGTAAAACCCAATTCGGAAATTGGTGTATCAATCACACGCTTTTCTCCGAATTCTGCCAGCATACCCTGACTAACTTTATAAGCACCATTATATTCGGCCACTTCTTCACCCATTAAAAAAACTCTTTCGTCTCTTCTCATTTCCTCGTTCATGGCTTCGCGTAAGGCTTCTCTGAATGCAATTGAGCGCATAATCTGATTTAATTTGAGCAGCAAAAATATAAGTTTATAGGATATGAAACCAAAAGAGTTGTGGTATAAAAAAAATCCCTGCATTTGATGCAGGGATTTTTTTACTTACTAATCCGTTAAATTATTAGAATACATTATAGCCAAAGCTGATGTAATACAAACCACCCACTTGCGCATTACCCATACCATTGGTATAATAGCTGTTGAAGAAGTTGCTTGCACCAATTTTAACCAATGATTTTAAATTTGGTATTTTATAACTGATCATTGCATCAACTGTTCCGAAAGATGGCACATGGCCGGTAGCAAAAGTTCCTTCATAATTCATTACATCCTGGTATTTGTAAACAACACCAAAACCAATTCTGTTATGATCTAAGAAACCGCTATTGCTAAAGCCTACGTTAGCACGGTATTTTGCAGTATTGAAATAAGAAACAAATCCTGAAGGGAGTGCACCGATTTGGTCTGAATATAAATTACCTGTTACAGAGAAATTATGCGGTAATAAATATTCAGCAGAAATACCCCAACCGTTGGTACTTACCGGTGTTGGATCAGTTACAGAAACACTGTACACAGTATAACCGGTAGCTAAACCTGCAATGGTACCGTTTTTAGATTGTACACCATTTACGCTGCTGATGAAATTATTATATTGGCCCCAATAGAAATAAGCATCTAACAGGAACACTTTACCGAACAATCCTTTATAACCAATTTCATATGAAGTAGATGATTCTGCTTTGAAAGCACCGAATGTTTGTTGTTGCAGTACAGCAGGGTTTCCTGTTGCAGCAAATGTTTGGAAACTTGCCTGTGTATACAGAGGGTTGCTTGCGTTATTAGGACCAAAGCCATAAGCATCACGTAATTGAGGCAAACCGCCCAATAAACGAGTACCACCGCCTACTAACAAATCGATCCATTGATTTTGTGTTGAAGGGAAACGATATGCATTCTGATAAGAAAAACGGAAATGTTGATCTTCTGATACTTTAATTACCAAAGATGCTCTTGGTGTAAATCTTCCGTCAAAATTAGTGTTCTTATCATAGCGGCCGGAGAAACTGAGTTTCAATACATCATTCAATAATCTTTGTCTTACTTCAAAATATGCACCTGTTTCATTAATTGGAATAGTACCGGATGTATCAGCAAATAAAGTTCCCTGAGAATTCAATACATATTTTTTTAAATTACCCCCAACAATTAATTCAGTCTTGGTTTTTGCTAAACCTAAAGCTTCTGTCAAATTATATTGGCCTTCCCAATTATACAAAGCTGTTTTATCTAAGAATTTAGCACCGCCTTGTGAAATAGGGGTACTTACAATTTGTTGAAATAAAGGGTTATTGTAGATAGGTCCGTTTGGCCTGTTAGCATCTGCAACAGATCTTGCATTTGCATGTGCTTGTAAAGATGATAAACCTGCTGCAATGCCTTGAACATAAGCAGATGCATAAGTAGGATACCAGGTTGAGCTTGGTGACCATGCTTCATTAAAATATCTTGCTGCAATAGTTGCATTATAAGAATCTCCTGAGTTTTCCTGTGTTGTGTACCAACGCAAATACCAGTTTTTAGATTTCAATTCTAATTTGTATTGGCCCATTCTTAAATTCTTCAACGCATATCTGTCGCTACCTGTATAAACACTGCTACCAGTACCGTAGTTAGCTGTAACAGATGCTGTTAAATTATCATTGATCTTATAAAAAGCTGCGCCGGTTAATTTTACATTTAATGTAGTTGGGTTGATTACATCACTTTCATTATAACCTGTTCTGCTAACATTAGAAGGAGCAAAATATTGACGGAAATTACCAAAAAAGAATGGAGAATACCCGCCTGCAACCAATGAAGCACCGCCAATACCATTTAAGAAAGTATTGTATTGTGATAAACTGGCTCCCGGGTTTGCAGAAAGATAAGCATTGGATGCACCATACAATGCATTATAGGTTGGTGCACCGATAGCAGCAGATATGGATGATAAAACACTATTTGTTACACCTTGTAAGTTAGCAGTCGTTTCATCACCATATACATTGATACCATCATAATTTGGATCATTTGCTCTGTTACCGCCCGGAACAATGGTATTGGTTGTTCTGTTAAAATCTCTCTGATCATTAGCCAGCCAATCCTGTGCCTGAACCATTTGAGCACCTATCTTGAATGCAAATTTATCAGATACTTTTTGCGCCCAACGTACACTCCAGTCATGGAAAGAGTTTAACGGGCGTTGATAGCTGTCAATATGATTAACGCCTTCTTTAATTTGATAACTTAAGCCTTGATATTTAAAGGGGTCTTTACTGTTAATAATTACTGTACCATTCATACCGCCTGAACCATATAATGCAGAAGATGCACCCGGCAACAATTCCATGCTTTCTACATCTAACTCAGTTAAGCCAACAATATTACCTACAGAGAAATTTAAACCCGGTGCCTGGTTATCCATTCCATCAACGATCTGATTTAAGCGAAGGTTTCCATTTACGTTAAAACCACGGGTACCAACGGATTTAAAAGTTAAACTGGATGAAACTACATCCACCCCTTTTAAATTACCCAACATCTCATAATAGCTTGGTGCCGGAGCCTGACGAATAGCAGCTGCACCAATTCTTTCTATGGATACAGGAGATTCTAATATTCTTTCAGGAACACGTGAAGCAGAAACGGTAATTTCTTCTCCAATCGTATAAGAAACATCTAAGTTTACATTAATCGCCTGATTATTTCCTGTAACAGCAACTTCTTTACTTTTAAATCCTACAGAAGAGAATACAAGTGTAAAGGGAGGCTTCTGTGTAGTAGTTAATTTAAAATTTCCATTATCATCGGTAAATGTGCCGGCAGTTCCTCCTTTCACAGTAACAGAAACCGCAGAAACACTTTCTTTTGATTTATTGTTTTTAACACTTCCTGTAACAGTTGTAGACTGGGCAATAGAACTAATTGATATAATTAATCCCATCACAACCAATGCACCGTAGCTAATTAGTCTTCTCATAAAGGCAGTTTTAGTTAGTAATTTAAAGCAAAATAGTAATTGTTAGTTTCTTGTAAAAATTTAATTTGTGCACAATAAAGCAAGATTGACGATATACCTTGCAAAAAACAAGATTTTATATGAATTTAAAGCATTTATTTTGAACCATGCAAGAATTTCAATTTCCGCAGCAAACCAATTTTTATAAGGGTAAAGTAAGGGATGTTTACACGATTCAGAATGCTTATCTGGCAATGATTGCAAGTAACCGCATCTCGGCATTTGATGTTATCCTTCCTAAAGAAATTCCTTTTAAAGGTCAGGTACTCAATCAAATTGCAGCATTCATGTTAAATGCCACAAAAGACATCTGCCCGAATTGGCTGATCGATGTTCCTGCACCCAATGTGAGCATTGGAAAATTATGTGTGCCATTTAAAATAGAAATGGTGGTAAGAGGAAATTTAACCGGGCATGCATGGAGAACTTATTCATCCGGCAAAAGAATTTTATGTGGTGTAACCATGCCGGAAGGAATGAAAGAGAATGATTTTTTTACAGCACCTGTTATTACTCCTTCTACAAAAGCAGCTGAAGGGCATGATGAAGATATCAGTAAAGACGAAATTATTTCAAAAGGTTTAGCTACACCGGATGAATGGAAAATGTTAGAACAATATACTTTGCAATTATTTGAAAGAGGAAAAGCATTGGCAGCAAAACAGGGATTGATTTTGGTTGATACAAAATATGAATTCGGAAAAATTGGTGATACTATTTATTTAATGGATGAAATTCATACACCTGACTCATCGAGATATTTTTATGCTGACGGATTTGAAGAACGACAGGCAAAAGGAGAAAGACAAAAGCAACTGAGCAAAGAATTTGTACGTGAATGGTTGATTGAAAATAATTTTATGGGAAAGGAAAATCAAACAGTCCCTTTTATGAATGACGAATGGGTAGCAACCATTTCAAAAAGATATATTGAATTATACGAAAAAGTAATTGGCGAAAAATTTATCCCGGAAACATTATCGGATGAGGAAACTTATCAAAGGGTTATTTCTTCATTAGCAAAAATTCAATAATGGAAAGATGGATTATTTATGCAATCCTTTCTATGATCTTTGCCGGCATCACTTCTGTATTGGCTAAATACGGCATGAAAGACCTTAGCAGCGATACGGCTTTGGCAATCCGCACCGGCATTGTGTTTGCCATTGTTTCAGCGAATGTGCTTATTTTTAAAAATGCATATCAGGAATTACAGCATGCACCCGTAAAAAATGTATTATTCTTATCCTTATCAGCCATTACTACTTCCCTATCCTGGATATTTTATTATCGGGCAATGAAAGAAGGAAATGTTTCTTATGTGGCATCCATAGATAAAGCGAGTATCGTAATCACTTTAATATTATCATTTACTTTGTTAAAAGAGCCTGTTACAGCAAAAATATTAATCGGTGCAGGTTTTATTTTAACCGGGATGTTGATCCTGGTTTGGAAATGATTGCTGCAAAAGTATCAAAGTGTTTTATTCAGGTCAGACAATTTAGGCCGTAATCTTACTTTCGATTTATTAAAAATATTTTGTCCTTTATCAATTCCTTTTCTTATTTCTTTTTGTCTTTCAACCGGCATATGAATGGTGTTTTTACATTCTATGCTGCAACAACCATCATATTTTTCTGCACAGTCAGCACATTGAATAAATAATAAATGGCAACCATCGTTTTTGCAATTGGTATGCGTATCACAAGGTTTACCGCATTGATGACAGGTTGCTATCACATCTTCTGTAATTCTTTCTCCCAACCGATTATCAAAAACAAAATTCTTTCCAATGAATTTGCTTTCCAACTCATGTTCTTTAATTTGTTTTGCATAATTGATGATACCGCCTTCTAAATGAAATACATTTTTAAATCCCTTGTGTAACATGTATGCACTGGCTTTTTCGCAGCGTATTCCACCGGTGCAATACATGATGATGTTCTTCTCTTCATTACCCTTCATCATGTCAACAGCCATAGGCAACTGATCCCGGAATGTATCGGATGGAATTTCAATGGCTCTCACAAAATGCCCAACTTCATATTCATAATGATTGCGCATATCAATGATAACTGTATTGGGATCATTAATCAATTTATTCATACTTACTGCATCCACATATTTCCCTTTTTGATTCATATTGAATGCAGGATCATTGATACCATCAGCCACTATTTTCTCACGCACTTTAATCTTCAATACCCAAAAACTTTTGCCATCATCATCTACTGCAATATTTAAACGAAGCCCGTTTAATGATTCAACAGAATATAAAAAGTTTTTGAATGCATCTGCATTAGATGCAGGCACACTTATTTGCGCATTAATCCCCTCTTTGGCAACATATATTCTTCCAAATACTTTTAACGGGTCTAAATTTTTGTACAGATAATCCCGAAACGCTTGCGGATTTTGAATGTTGAAGTACTGATAAAAACTGATCGTAGTTCTGGGTTCTGTTTCCTGGTAGAGGCGTTGTTTCAACTCCTCATTACTGATTCGATTGTGTAATACCGGCATGATGTTTCAATTTCAGACATTTGTTCTTTCGAACAAATATTCCATGATGAATATGGATTCCGTTGCATGCGGAACAAAATATCGGCACAAAAATAAGGATTTTAAAAATTAAGCTGTATTTAAGGTTCACCTTAAATTATTACTAAGCCTTTCTGCGTTATAGGAAAAAATCCGATATGCACTTATTTTCGCATTCTATGACCCGTATCGCCATGAACCTGAACAAATATCAAAGTGATGGGATAAAGAAAATTGTTGCGATGAAGCAAGAGTTTGTTCCGTTTAATTTTAATGCAGCCCAAAAAAAGGAAAACATCGATCAATTCATCAATACTTTTTGCGAATACCAATTGGCTGATAATGATTACATGAATATTGAAGTGAATTCTGAATTCAATAAGGTGAATGCAAAATCTTTTTATCAATTAACATTAGAAAAAGTACTGAAGCATATTACTTATATTATCTGGACAGATAAAGTAGTACCTGATTATTTTGCAGACAGAGTCCGTGACAATACCATTTATCATTTATTAAACAGATTAGAAAGATTAGAATTGGAAGATGCCATCAGAAATGCAGCAAATTAATTCCTTCTGCCGTCGCTATTTAATAAAGGGAAAGTAAAACGAACACCCCAACCGGTCTTTTGATGTTGCTGATACCCCTGCACAATATCCAATCGCATTACTTTAAAAATATTTTCTACTGAAAAGAAGGTTTCATAATAATGTGTGCCGTTATTGATGTACAGTGCATTTGCACCTGATACAAAAAACCAGTTTAGTTTTCTGAATCCCGGAATTTTATTACTCAGCAATCCATTTAAATGATATTCCGCATGTGCAGTTGAATAAAAGCTTGCAGTATTGCTATATACATAATAAGGCAATAATTGAAAACTGTTTAAGTATGGAGATGCAATGGCAGTTTGATTTCCGGAAAACTGATTGTAATCGGGAACAAACACTTTATTTGCATTTAAAAACCCGCCAGCTTCAATTCTGTAACTGAATCTGCCGCCTAATTTTAAATTCAAATTATCATTGATGCCTGCCTTCCATTTGGTATAATCTGCATCGCTCCCCAATAAACCATGAATACCTTTTGTAAGCGTTAAATGGAAAGTAGGATATTTTGAACCTACATTTATTTTCCTATCCGGGAACTCAATATATTTAGCACCGGGCCGCCATGTAATTCCAATTGTTGCAATCACAGCTTTGTTTCTTACCATATTGGCATTCATTACATCAGCAGGATAATTGGGCGTTAATGCTTTTCCTTTTAATGAATCGATTGCATTGGAAAGTGGCATCCTGTCTTGATATTGCAATTCTGCATTTATGTTAAACCCATTGCCGATTGCTTTGGCATAATTTATTTTGCCATTCCATGCTTCATAAATTTTCATGTAATTGTGCTGCCAGTAATAAGTACTTAACGTATTATCGAATTCATCGATAGGGTTATTGTTATTGAATTGATATACTTTTTTTCCGCCACTGACTGAAATACTGTTAAAAAATTTTTTCCCGAAATTATACCTTGTGGTGATGTCTGCATTGAAATGATGATTGCTGTAGCCATACCTGAAGTCCGGCGTGATCACTAAACTTTTCCTTCCTTCAAATGCTTTTGAATAAGTGATCGAATACTTCGAAACTGTTCCTTCAACGGAATTATAATAAATACCTGTCAGTTTCAGGAATGGATCAAATGCCAAAGATTCTTTGTTCTTTTCTTTACCAAAACCTTGTCCGGTTAACAATAATTTGGAGAACGTGATTTTATTTCTTCGTTTATCCAATGAATCTGAATAATGCGGCGACTTTCTCAATTGTTCCAAACTGTCTTTCTTTTGATAATCTCTTGCTTCTGTCTCCAGCAAAGGAATAGGGCGAATACTATCCCAATAGCGCAACGATTTTTTATTAGAGCTGTCATAAAATTTTAAAATGGTGTTATCAAAAAATTTCTTTTTAAAAGCCGGCTCTATCTCAAACTGATCGTATACCTGCACAAAATTCCCAAAGAAATCAAAACCAAAAAATTTACCGGCAGGATAAATCACTTGTTGTTTAATGACCCAAACATTTTTTAAAGGGACATACAATTGCTCGATCTTTAGAGTATCCAATAATTGCATTTGGTTTTCTTTCAACAACATCAAATCCACACTTTGCAAACGCCATTCATCTTCAATAATATTAATATAGCCATTGAATAAAGGCTCATACTTTCTTTTCGGGATTACTTTTATCCGGCTTACCTGTTTGCCATTATCGAAAAAAGTTCCCTGAAATTTATATTTATAATAATTCAGCGCATTGTTTGAAATTGGAGAAATAAAACCGCGTGGATTTAAGCCACCTCTTCCAAAAGGAATCACATTTTCATAAAAAGAAATAATCTGCGGACTGCTGAAACCAAAGCCATCACTGCGCCCGCTGACTTTTGTTGAAATAACTTCTACTTTTCTGTTATCGCCATCAACAGCATAATTTGCTACAGTTTCAGATAAAAAAATAATTTTTCGTTTACTGGTATCACCATCTTCAAAATCTACTTTGTCTCCCATAAAACTTTTGGGATAATTTCTTAATTGTAACTGCCCTTTAATATAAACCTGCGACTTAAACTTCTTAATTTCATTCAAATGCGCTTCTCTTTTTTTAATGGCGCTTCTGATAATTTCATATGCCGGATCTTCCGCACCGCTTTTAACGATTACTTCATTTAGCTCGTATTGCTGCTCTTCCAGTTCAAAGTTTATTTCTGTCAGGGCTTTGCTGATCTTTATTTTTCTCTCAACAGATTTAAAACCTATATGCTGACAAACCAGCACGTAGTCTCCATTATCAACACTTAAATTAAATTCTCCTTTGCTGTTGGCAGTGGTGCCTTTTGCAGTTCCCTTAATTAAGACAGAAGAATAGGGCAATACATTTCCTTTAACATCTTTGATTACACCATGAATATTATTGGCCAATAAAATGGATGGAATAACATAAAGCAGAAAGGCTAAAAGTATTTTCATAATTGTTAATACGAAAATACTGTGCCAATTGTTAGGGAAATGAGAATTTTAAATTTGAGATTGAATCAATGCTTTCTCAAATAACTTCCGGTTAATGCGGCAAAGCCGGCAACCAGTCCGCCTGCAACAGCTGTTACAATAATTAATGCAATCGATGAACCATGCAACGGTAAAATCTGTGCTACTTTTTGCGAAAGGATATGTTCATTGGATGAATCGATTATCCATGCCAAAATGCCCCATAATAAAAACAAAGAGATAAAAGCAGCTAAAAAAGATTTAAATGGCTTTTGATGAATTGCCATTGCAACAATTAATGATGTTATTGCAAAACTCCACCAAGGCAAAGTAGTGAATAGCCCGATGGCATAACTTAATAATATGGTTAATATAACGGATGTAATGAATTTCATAAATATTTTTTATGCTTTTATAAAAGTGATATGCCATTTAACTTTATCATTGTGGCGGGCTTCCTGTTTTTTCAAGAACAGTAACGTATAATATTTTCCTGCTGCCCAGGTATCAACAAAATTATCATAATACTTACTGCCGGGATTACCGCTTTGTCCACCGGGATAAACAGCATAGGCCTCAATATTATCAGTCAGCTGTACAATCATTCTCCAACTTGGCCCATGGTTATTGGTTGCTGCATTGATACAGGGTACTCCTCCGCCAATTGGCAAATGTAACCTGCTTAATGCAGGTACTTTGGTTAAATGATCTACATGCGTGTCTTTGAATTTTGCCCATTCAAAATTTCCATTCTTTTCCAACTCAGCTAACGCTTTCACTGCTTTTCTGAATGAGAACAAAATTCTGCCGGCCACATCTTCAATGGGATTGGTATTGATATCATCTGAAAATTTATAGATGCTGTCTCTTAATAATGCTTCTGCTAAAAAAGATTCATTGGGCCAGGGCATGGGTAATTTTGTTTTTGCATATTCATCTTTCCACATGGCGGATTCCAAACTATCCCACCAAATATTAAAAACAACCGGGCCCTTTTCACCAACATCATTTTTTAAATTCCAATCCTTCAGTATGGTCAAATATTTTTTCTCCTCACTGTTTAAATCAGCAGTATCTAAATATTTCAACAATACCGGTCTTGCATCTTCTGCAAATACATTATAGTTATCTGTTTGCAAATGTTGCATGTCTTCTGCAGTGATGTTATTCATTGCAGCTAATTTTCTGTTGATGATAAAACCTCTGTATGGAGGAAAATTATTGGCCCTGCCTAGATAATACGGATAAGTTTCATCTGCTGCTTTTTGATTGGCACTGCTAACAAATCCTCTTGCAGGATTCAGTATCTGCGGATTTTCTTTGGTTGGAATAAATCCCTGCCACATATAACTTGAATCAAAACCGGGCATGGCAAAATCTCCCTGTTGATTCCATCGCGCCACAAATTTTCCTTGCTGGCGAATTGCTACATCTCCACTTTTTGATGCGAATACAAAATTTTGCCCCGGACATTGAAATGTTGATATCGCATCCACATAATCAACATAATTTTTAGAACGATTGAGTTTATAAAAAGTCAATAATTCATTGCTTGCATCATGCGCTGTCCATCTTACTGCATATGATTTATCTGTACTATCAGCAGCCTTATAATTTCTATCATACATCACCGGGCCAAAAACAGTCATCGCAATATTCTCCACATCATCAGCTTTCCCCTTTATTTTGATCACTTCTTTTCTGAACCCGGATTGTTTCCATTGTCCGTTAAACCAATACTCCTGCATAGAAGTATCTTTAAATTTGATCTCATAATAATCTTTCACATCTCTGCCTGCATTGGTAACGCCCCATGCAATGCTGTCATTAAATCCAATGATGATGGCAGGTGCACCCGGAAATGAAACACCATAACTATTATGCGTGGGTGTAGTAATTTGAATTTCGTACCACAGGGAAGGCAAGTTCAATCCTAAATGCGGATCGTTACATAAAATTGGCCTTCCGCTTTTTGTTTTCATTCCATTCACTGCCCAGTTATTGCTTCCATTATTCGGATTGGGTTCATTGGGGGTTTTAATAGTGAAGGAATCTTTTTTATACAAATAAGCAGAATCTGCATCAGCAGGTGCTTTTGGAACGATAGAGGGTTTTTCAAAAGCTGTTCCTCGTGGAATAATGGGGTCTAAAGTATCTTGTTGATTGGGAAACAACTTCATGTAATCAGCATAACCAAAAACATTTTTTGCATTGGTATAAAGAATATCATTTCCCTGTCCGGATAAATCATAACTCATAAACTTCAGGAACAGTGCGGTTTTCAGGTTGGTCCATGGCTCCGGCTTATAATCCAATAATTTATATTCAAACGGAATATCCTTTTCCTTTAATGAAGATATGTATGCATTTACCCCTTCTGTATAAGCATCACAAGCTTCTTTGGTTGATGCATCTGCTTCAACAGCTTTTAATGATTGTTCGGCACCATATACCATTCCCAATCTTCTGAAATATTTATCTGTCTTCAACATATTCTCTCCCAATATTTCACTCAATCTTCCTGCAGCTGCATAGGTTTGAAATTCCATTTGCCATAAACGAAATTTCGCATGCAAATAACCCTGAATAAAATAGGCATCGGCATCAGTATCCGCATAAATATGCGGCACCAACCTGTCATCAAAATAAACTTCTGTATTTGATCTAATCCCTTTTATTTTAATGTCTTCATTGAATGAAATATCCGTCGGTTCTGCATTTTGCCAAAAGCCTTGTTGGGGAGATAAAAAATAGCCTAACCTTGGTGTTTTAGAAGCACCAATAGGAATTTGCATATTCAATATACCAATTAAATCAAGTGT
>Ga0316218_1002546_pt1 | contig 16537 bp, 15 predicted proteins | sample TBH18003metaG_FD_203634 | JGI IMG/M metagenome (GOLD analysis project Ga0316218, IMG submission 203634) | Freshwater microbial communities from Trout Bog Lake, Wisconsin, USA - TBH18003 | ecosystem: Environmental > Aquatic > Freshwater > Lake > Hypolimnion/Profundal zone | place: USA: Wisconsin...
TTAAGTAACCCAAGTGGCTAACCCTCACGGTGATCCACAGCAAAGTTGTAAGTCTCTGTCTTTGCGTGCTTTGCGGCCTTTGCGCGAGATCCATTCCCGCGTTTAGGCTAATGGCAAAGGGAAGCTTCCGTAGGCTGGGGACTCTCCAGCTTGCGAAAGCGGCAGAGGACTGCTCGCACTCCAAGACGCTGACGCGCTTATCGGAAGCCCCACTCGGCTCCATCGCCACTCCTGTAAAGCGAAAGTTATCGTGTTACAGCATACTAGGTCTTTGAGCCACAACGGCTCTGGGCTGAAAGCCCGCAACAAGTCCCGCTCAACGCATTGTGCCAGGCCTACAGCCCGGAACGCCTCATTTGCGAAAGTCCTAGGGCGTTGCCCCATAAGCGCTAACTTGTTGATTGACGTTTGTAGGGGCTGAGGCTATTATTTAGCCCCATGATAGAAACCAACATCATGGATGAGGATTGGGAACTCCTCTCCTCGTTTTTTCCCCGCGGCTGGCGAGATGCGGCCCATGAAACGCTGGCTCTTAAAGGGCTGCGGCAAGACAAGTCTGAAGTGAATCTGCTGAGGACACTTCTGATTCACCTGGCAAGCGGTTATTCGCTTCGGGAAACGGCAGTGCGCGCCAAAGAGGCCAATCTGGCCCATCTTTCCGACGTGGCGCTGCTTAAGCGTCTGCAAAAGAGCAAGGAATGGCTCTACCGGCTTTGTCGCGCCCTTTTTGTTGAACGGGGATTCACGGCGGAGCAAACGCGCCCTGATGCAGTCAATCTGCGGTTAATCGACGCGACCAACGTCAAGGAGCCCGGCAAGACGGGCGGTCTCTGGCGGATTCACTACAGTCTGCAATGGCCTTCGTTGACCTGTGACTATTTCAAGCTGACCCCCACTGAAGGCATCGGAACTGGTGAATCGCTCGTTCATTTCCCCTTGCGCCCCGGCGAATTGGTTCTGGTGGATCGTGGATATTCAACCCACGGGAGCATTCACGCATCTGCCGCTGCGGGCGCTTTCCTTACGGTGCGCTTAAACCCACACGGGTTGCGGATTTTTGATGTGAGCGGTCAAGCGATGGATTTGATTGCAGCTCTCAAAACTGTTCAAAAAACCAACGAGGTCCGCTCGTGGTCCGTGCTCATTCCCGGCACTCAGGAACAAAAGCCTGTTGCGGGACGGCTGTGCGTGATCCGAAAGACTCGCGCCGCAATCGCGCAAGCCACGCGCAAACTCCGCCGAAAGGCCAGCAAAAACGGGTCGACTCTCCAGGAGGAAACGCTCGTCTATGCTGAATATGTGATGGTCTTTACCACCTTCCCAGTCGAGAGCTTTAGCCCGGAGCAAGTTCTGGAATGCTACCGGCTGCGTTGGCAGATAGAACTCGTTTTCAAGCGCTTTAAGCAGATTGCCAATCTCGGGCACCTCCCAAAGCACGATGAGGAAAGCGCGAAAGCGTGGCTTTACGGCAAACTCTTCGTCGCCCTGTTGACGGAGAAACTTCTATCGGCGGCAAAATCATTTTCCCCCTGGGGGTATGACGTCGAGACGGAGCGTCACTCCAAGTCCGTGGCGTGAGTTCGCCTTTATGTTTCACCAAATCAGCAATTGTGTTGTTCCAAGACTCGCGCTAAACCGGGTTCTCGAAACTTGGCCGAAGTTGGCTCAGGGCTTGGCTGAGGGATCCAGACGGCGTAAATTGCAAAAGTTCACACTTACATAAGATGGTGAACAAGTTAGCGCTTATGGGGCGATGCCCTAGGCTACACGGGAACTGGGGAAGTGCCGCAAAACAGGCGGATATTTTCTTCCATGCAGATGTGGCATAGATCATGCTAATGCCCGCAACCCTGCTTACTAACCACGCAGAACTGCGGATGCAACGCTGCTTCTCCCATCCCCTCCCGGACGCGAGAAGAACGGCGCAGCCGCGATTTACATTCCAAATAACACCGTCAAACCATGCAGAGCATCGCAAATCATCTCTCGCGTCTGGCTTGTGCCAGCGCTATCGCCGTCCTTGCGGCGTTGTCCACCATCAACGGCCATGCCGCGGACTCCAAGGCCGCGCCAACACCCACCCTCGAACAGCGGGTGGCCGGGCTGGAGGCTTACCTCTCCAACGGCGACCCAACGACACCGCTCAAGTCCGGCGATAAGATCCCCGACGGACTGACCACACCCTCAGTCGGTGTGGCGGGGCCCGGCCATAACGCGTGGATGATGACCTCGTCGGCGCTGGTGCTTTTCATGACCCTGCCCGGCTTGGCGCTTTTCTACGGCGGCCTTGTGCGCCGCAAGAATGTGCTCTCGGTGCTCGCGCAATGCCTCGGAATCGCCGGCATGGTGACCATCCTCTGGTGGGCCGTGGGTTATTCCCTCGTGTTCAGCCACGGGAGCGGCCCGCTCAAACCGTTCATCGGCGGCTTTGAATTCGCGTTCCTGAGGAAGGTCAATTCCGCCCCGAACACCGACTACGCCTACTGGGTTTCCCACAACGTGTTCGCAATGTACCAATTGATGTTCGCCATCATTACCCCGGCGCTCATCGTCGGCGCGATCGCCGAACGGATGCGCTACGCGGCGGTTCTGGCGTTCATTGCGGTTTGGATGTTCCTGGTCTATTTCCCGCTGGCGCACATGGTCTGGGGCATTGACGGGTTCATGAACGGCGTGTGGAATCCCGCGGCGAAGATCAAGGCGATCGATTTTGCCGGCGGCACCGTGGTGCATATGTCCTCCGGTTGGAGCGCTTTGATTCTCTGCCTTATTCTCGGCAAACGGATGGGTTTTGGAAAAGAGAACTTCGCCCCGCACAACCTCGTGTTGTGTATGGTGGGCACCGGAATGCTCTGGGTCGGATGGTACGGCTTTAACGCGGGGAGCGCAGTGGCCGCCGACGGAATCGCAGCCAACGCATTCATGACGACCACCCTGGCGACGGCGGTGGCCTGCGCCACCTGGGCGTTCGCTGAATACATCGTGCGCGGAAAGGCAAGCGTGCTCGGGTTCTGTTCCGGGGCGGTAGCCGGCTTGGTCGTCATCACGCCCGCCACCGGGTTTGTGGATTCGACCGGAGCGGTCATCATCGGCGTCCTGGCCGGGATTATTCCGTTTCTGGCGGTGTGGAAGCTCAAGGCGCTCTTCGGGTACGATGACGCGTTGGATACTTTCGGTGTGCATGCCGTCGGCGGAACCCTTGGCGCGTTCCTTACCGGTGTGTTCGCCACCGCGGACGTGAACTCCAATCTGACCACGAATCTGAAGGATATCGTCGGAAAAACCCTCTGGCTCGAACAACTTAAAGCGATGGGGCTGACGATTGTGCTGGCAGTCGTGGCGACAACGATTATTGCTTATGTCCTGAAATTCATCACCGAACTGCGTCCGACCCGTGAAATCGAACATCAGGGGCTCGACATTGCCGAACACGGTGAAGAAGGTTATATCTTCTAAAAATCAAGCCAGCACACGACATGAAAAAAATCGAAGCGATCATCAAGCCGTTCAAACTCGAAGAGGTCAAAGACGCTCTTTCGGAGCTTGGAATCGAGGGCATGACCGTCACGGAGGTCAAGGGATTCGGGCGCCAGAAGGGGCACACGGAAATCTACCGGGGAAGCGAATACACCGTCGACTTCCTGCCGAAGATCAAAATCGAAGTGGTTTTGGGGGACTCGCTGGTGGACTCCGCCACGCAGGCCGTCATCAAGGCCGCCAAGACCGGAAAGATCGGTGACGGAAAAATCTTCATCTCAAACATCGAGGAAGCCGTCCGCATCCGCACCGAAGAGACCGGCGATAAAGCGGTGTAAAGCCGCTGCCGTTCGGAAATTCAAAATCCTGAAGGTTCGGACGGCTGGAATCCCCAGCCGCCCGGCCCAGGATGGATAACGGCGCGACCACACTGTAGCTTGGTATGCTGTAACACGATAACTTTCGCCTTACAGGAGTGGCGATGGAGCCCAGTGGGGCTTTCGATGAACGCGTCAGCGTCTTGGAGTGCGGGCAGTCCTCTGCCGCTTTCGCAAGCCGGACAGTTCCCCCGCCTACGGAAGATCTTTTTTGCCATCAGAGCTTTCCGCATCTCTCCGACAGAGGATGTTGCGCTTGGAATTGACGCCCGACGTAGCGAGGCGCACTGCCAAAGCGGTAGAGGACTACCCGCACTCCAAGACGCTGACGCGACTGCTGAGCCCCTCCCGATTCGGGGGGAACGCGGATGCCGGATTCCGGGGAGCGCGCGCTTCCCGCGGGCTTTTTTTCGTCTCGTTGGCGTGAAGCGACACCTCCGGTATGCAAATCGGTATATCGCTCCCTCACGCCCGGAAAACTCTTCCGACCGTTTGGTCGTGGGCTTCCATGGGCAACCGGGGCACCATCTGTTCGGCGAAACAAATCCCAAAGGTCGCTGAACGCAGAGTAGGGGCGGCGAGCAGGCGGTCGTAGTAACCGCCTCCCCGCCCCAGGCGGTGACCGTCCTCGGTGAAAGCGACGCCGGGGACGAGCAGCAGGTCGATGTTCTCCAACGCGACAACCGCCTGTTCCCGCAACGGAGGTTCCCTCAAGTTCCAGCGCGATTGCACCAACGCGGAACGGTCTTCGACCCGCAGGAACAATAGGCAGTCTCCCTCCATGCGCGGGTAGCAGACGGTGCGCGAGCCCAAGTCGGCCCAGAGCAATTCAACGTCCGGTTCGCTGGGCAACGGGGCGAACAAGCCGACGGTGCGCGCCTGCGCCCACTCCTGAGATTGAGCGACTTCCCGGCAGATGGATGCCGACTTGCGTGCCAGCAACTCGGAGCCCAAGGCGCCAAGCCGCTCCCGGATGCTTCGGCGAATCTCGGACTTGGTCATTGAGGTCATCGTGCGGAAATTGCGCCGGTGCGCAAGCCAATCCGCAATTGCTTTCTTGACCGCCGCCCGTCTTTGGAGTTTGATAAGGGCAGTTCCCACTTATTTTCCTAGTTATGATCGAGCTTGAAATCTACGCCGCGGGCGTTCGCCAAATGGATAAAATCCTGCAGCTCGACCATGCACTGGAGACTATCCCGGGCCTGCGCTATAAGGTCGATCGCAACCACGACATCGTCTATTTGGAAGCAGACGGCCCAACCTTCCTGCTGGCGGAGGTCTTGCAGGAATTTAACCGGCTCGGGCTTGAGCCGCGCGTTGTCGGTACCGTGCCGCCCGAGCTTCAATCGCAGGGCGCCAAGAAGAAGACCCAGCCCCTGGCACATCCGCTGATGTAACCGGGCGAGAATGGTCCTTATCCGTTTCCTAGGCAGGGCCGGGACTTCGGCGGTCGCGGTTTTCTTTTCCGCCGTCAAGTACCTCGGCGACTTGAGCGTTCTGGCGTTCGAAACGCTTTCATCGCTGGCGCAGCTCTCAGTGCGCTGGAAATTGACCCTCCACCAGATGATGGAAGTCGGCTACCGGTCCCAGTTGGTCGTGATCGTCACTGGCGGCTTTACCGGGGCCGTTTTTGCAGCCCAGACCTTCTTTCAGTTTCACCGGCTTTCGATGGACTCTGCGGTGGGGGCCGTAGTGTCGGTCTCGATGTTCCGGGAACTGGGACCGGTGTTGACCGGGTTGATGGTGGCCGGACGCGTCGGCGCGGCCATGTCGGCGGAGATTGGGACGATGAAGGTCACCGAGCAAATCGACGCACTCCGATCCCTCGGGGTGCATCCGGTCGACTACCTGGTGGTTCCGCGCTTCCTGGCGCTTTTGTTTTCGATGCCCCTGCTGGTGGCCGAATGCGTCGGCATCGGCATTTTGGCGGGCCAGTTCGTGGCGGTGAAAATGCTGGGCGTCCCCGAGGTTTATTACGTGGACTACATGCTGCGGTTCACAGCCCTGCGCGACGTGAAGATGGCGCTGACCAAGGGGTTTGTCTTCGCGATTCTGGTGGCGTTGATCGCCTGCCGGGAAGGGTTGAATGCCGAGGAGGGCGCCGTCGGCGTCGGACGGGCGACGACCGAAGCCGTCGTGGTCAGTTCCCTGGCGATTTTGATCGTGAACTTCTTCCTCTCGCTCATCCTTAACATTTTCTATCCGGCGGGATGAGTGCCGACCCCAAACCGATGATTCTCGTCGCCGGTCTGACGAAGACGATCGACACCCAGCAGATCCTCACGGGGATCGACCTTTCCGTGGCGAGAGGGGAAACGCTGGTTATTATCGGGCGTTCCGGCAGTGGCAAGAGCGTGCTGTTGAAGCATTTGATCGGACTGATGACCCCCACCGCGGGCGAGATTTGGATCGAAGGCCGGCAGATCGTCGGTCTGAAGGAACGTCAACTCATGCCGATTCGCAAGACTGTGGGGATGATGTTCCAGGGCGGCGCGCTTTTCGATGCGATGAGCGTCGAGGAAAACGTCGCCTTTCCGTTGCGCGAAGCAGGCGAGCGCAACGCGCAAACGATCCGCGCGAAAGTAGCCGAGGCGCTCGAAGTGGTGGACCTGCTGGGCCACGAAAAGAAGATGCCGGTGAACCTCAGCGGCGGCATGAAAAAACGGGTGGCTTTGGCGCGAGTGGTAATCACCCGGCCCAACTGCGTTCTCTACGACGAACCGACCGCCGGGCTCGATCCGGTGGTCTCCGACTCGATCAATCATTTGATTCGGCGCTTGCAAAAGCGCTTTGGAGTGACATCCATTGTGGTGACCCACGACATGAAATGCGCCGCTTTTATCGCCGACCGAGTCGCGTTTCTCAACGCGGGGCGGATCTATTTTAACGGCGCGCCGGCGGAGCTGATGGAGTCGACCGATCCGACCATCCAAGACTTCATCCAGGGCCGCGCCCGGGATATCGAATAACCAATGAACAGCGAGCAACATAACCTGGAGGTGAAGGTCGGCTTTTTCGTCCTTGCCGGCTTGATCGCCATTGCGGTCATGGCCATCGAGTTCGGCAGAGTCGGCCAGGGCTTAAACAACGAATACCCGATCACCGTCGAATTTCCCAACGCCAGCGGACTGATCAAAGATTCCTTCGTCAAACTGGCCGGAGCCGTGGTCGGACACGTGGCGGAAACCCCTCAACCCATTCCCGGGCATGTCGATGTTGTGTCGGTGAGCCTCAAGATTCAGGAGGGGATCAAGTTCCCGATCGGTTCGACGTTCGGCGTGGGCAGTTCGGGCCTTCTTGGCGACAAGTTCGTGCAGGTTTCCCCGCCCAGAAAGTTTGACGCCAGGAAATTCAATTCCGCCAACCCGGTGGAGGTCATTGCTCCATCCGCGGTCGTCTCGGGCAGCGACACCGTGGACCTGAGCGATCTGATGGAACCGGGCAAGGCGGCCCTGGACAAAATGGCCGCCCGGCTCGACGACCTCCAAAGTGTGATCGTCGACATCAAGACGAAGGTCTTGAGCGCCGAGAACATGGCCAATCTCCACGCGTCGTTTGCCAGCATCAAGACCACGGCGGACAACTTTGCCTCCGCCTCGCGCAAAGCCGATACGATCATGGACGGCGCCAAGGACACCGTCGGATCCGCCAGGGAGGTGATGGCGACCGCCAGGCAAACCATGGCCACTGCAAACGCGGCAGCCACCGACATCCGGGCGGCGGTTGGCGATTTGCGCGGCGTTATCAAGACGGCGGACGAGACCCTTGGATCCGCCCGCGGCGTCCTCAAGACAGCGCAGACGGGCAACGGCACCATTCCAATGTTGCTGGCCAACCGCGAAGTTGCCGACAATCTGCGCGCTTTGATCGCCAACATCCGCCGCCACGGCCTTCTCTTCTACCGGGACAACGCCGCGCTTGAAATACAGCCGGGCCGTCAACCCGCCATCGCAGCCAAGATCAAACCCCGCCCGTGACGCAAAATCGCACCATCAACCTGCTGCGGGTTCTCTTCGTCAGCTTCGCGTTCTTTGTTGGAATGGACGTGGGCGAGGTGCTCGTCGAGTCTCAAAGGCAGGGAGGGCTTTGGGGGTTGGCCATCGGCCTGGCCATTGTGCTGGCGGATCGGCTCCTGCTCGGCTTTTCGCTGCGGCTGTTTTCGGCGGCCACCTGCGGGTTGTTGGTCGGTCTGGTTGCCTCCCGCTTTTTGCTCGCTTCAGGAGTTCTGATTTACGCCACCAAGCAGACCGCGTGGGTGGTGAGTTTATGCACCTATTCGTTCTTCGGCTACATCGGGATGATGCTGGCCATCCGCAGCACCCGCGATGAGTTTGCGCTCATTATCCCCTATGTTCGTTTTCGGGAAACAGCCATTCACGACCCGGCGGTCATCGTCGATACCAGCGTCTTGATCGACGGGCGGATCACGGAGATCTGCCAGACCGGGTTCGTCAGCACGTCGCTGGTGGCGCCCCGCTTTGTGCTCGAAGAACTCCAGCGCCTGGGCGATTCCTCCGACCCGCTCAAGCGAAACCGGGGGCGGCGCGGCCTCGATCTGCTTCAGGAAATGCAGCGTAATCCCAGCATGGCTGTCACCGTCCACGAATCGGCGCTCGATCCCAATGTTCCCGTCGACAGCCGGCTCATTCAGGTCGCCCAGCTCTTGAACGCGCGCTTGTTGACGACCGATTCCAATTTGGCCCGACTCGCCCGGCTTCAAGGCATCTCGGTGCTCAACATCAACGAATTGAGCCGTGCGACGGCGCCAGTTGTCGCCGCCGGCGAGGAGTTGGAACTCACGCTGAGCAAACCGGGACGCGACGCTCACCAAGCCGTCGGTTTTCTGGCCGACGGCAGCATGATCGTAGTTAATCACGCCCGGCCGCGCATCGGCGAAACGGTGGCTGTCATTGTTGGCGGCGCGTTGCAGACCACCTCCGGCAGAATGTACTTCGCCGAACTCAAGCCGATTCCCCTGAGAAAGGGGCCGGGCGAGGTTTCGTGAAGTCCAAATCCGGTTTCATGACCGAAACCCTTGCAAGAGCGAAACGCCGGCAAGGGTTTGAGCATGAACGCACGAGATTTGACCAAAGAGCCGCCCCGCAGCCCGAGGGTGCGCATTCACGGATATGTAATTTTGGCACGGGTAATCGACAAATGCCGGGCGGAACTTGTTTGCCGGGCAGGCGACTACCACTTTGACTGCCCGCTGGACCGGTTGTTGTTCACCTTCAAGGGAATTTCGAGCGGCGAACTGCGACAGGCGATCGTCTGCGCGCAGACCGACGAGTCCATCGGCCAGTGGGTGAATGCGCACGGCGTCTCCAGATCCGCGGGGGAGATCAAAATCTGGAGCGATGCGCTCGAGAGATACTCGCTGCTCAAGAACCCGGCCAAGCGGGAGTTTTTCATGGAGGAATGCCGGCGCCTCGGTTTGGATGCGCAAACCGCCACGATGTTCGACTGGCTCGAAGCCGACGACTTGGCTGATTTCCAAATCTTGTACGCCTGATCCAGCCCGGAAAAAAGAAAAGGCGCTTGGAATCGCTGTGGTCCACGTAGCTGGCGCGCTTTTAGATGAACCTGGCCGTCGTTGAGTTGGGAGTTCTGAAAAGCGCGCCAGCGCCTTGGTGCGGCAGGCCTGTCTTTCCATTACCCACAAACCGGAAGCCGAGCACGGAAACCGGAGCGGCCCATATTATTTGTCATCCTGAGCTTGCGAAGAGCCTGTCCTGAGTCTGCCGAAGGAATCTCACGGTAGGCCAGCTGGCGTTAGGTCACCATTCACCGTTCTCGAAGCTGACAGCGCCGCCCGATGAGCCATCAGTTCCGATTGCGCGCCGACTGAATCTAACGTCGGGGTCGCCTCGTGAGATCCTTCGCAAGCTCAGGATGACAGCCTTCGGGGCGCCGTCCTCGCTCGGGCGTCTGGTCTTCAAAGTTGTGGGTAATGGAAAGAGGCCTCTGCCGCCTCTGCCGCTTTGGGGCCACGTCGCTTCCTCCGGAAAAGGCATCTGAACCGCCCATTTCACGAATCCACCCGCCCTCCGCAAACGTAAACGGCTTTAATTTCTTGTGCATCCCCGGCTTGTTTGTTCAACCTCTGCGAAATCCACACACACGCATTCGCGCCCGACCGTCCGCTTTTTCATATGTATATGAACCACGTTCCGTTGCCCGTCGAACCGGGATACGGCGTCCCCGCGAACGATATCGCCGGTCAATTCGACACCCAGCACGTAGACCCGCCGCGGGCTCGGACGGTTCCGGAACACCGGAACTTGCGCAACGACGACTTCTGGCGGCGCATCCCGGCCTTCGCCAGAATTCCCGCCTCGGAATTTCATACGCACGTCTTCCAAGCCCGCCACTCAATCACCAACACCGGTCAACTCCGGCAAACCCTCGGGCATCTTGCCCCGGACTCTTTTTACCAGGACATCGATGCGGGCCTGAAACACGCCCCGATGGCCCTTCGGATCTCCCCTTACCTGCTCAGCCTCATCGACTGGGCCGATCCGCACTCCGACCCGATCCGTACGCAATTTCTCCCGCTGCGCTCGCAGCAGGCGCCCGATCATCCGATGCTCCAGTTCGATTCCCTCAACGAACGCGGCGACTCGCCCGTGCCCGGCCTCACGCATCGTTACCCGGACAAAGCTCTCTTCATCGCCATTGACTCCTGCCCGGTTTACTGCCGGTTTTGCACACGGAGCTACGCCGTGGGCAACGACACCGAGGGCGTCGAGAAACTCAAGCTCCACGCCAACCTTCAGCGCTGGGAGACGATGTTCGAGTACATCGCGTCCCGTCCCGAACTGGAGGACATCGTCGTGAGCGGGGGCGACACCTACAATCTCCGCAGCGAACACCTTCGGCTCATCGGCGAACGGCTCCTGCGCCTGCCGAATATTCGCCGGATTCGATACGCCACCAAGGGCCTGGCCGTCATGCCGCAGAAGATTCTCACCGACCACGCGTGGACCGACGCCCTCACCGAGGTCGTCAACCTGGGCCGGCGCATGCACAAGGATGTCGTCGTCCACACGCATTTCAATCATCCGCACGAAATCACGCAGGTTACCCATGACGCCATGAACCGGCTCACCGAGCGCGGCATCACCGTTCGCTGCCAGACCGTCCTGCAACGCAACGTCAACGACTCGCCCGCGACCATGCAGCTCCTGGTCCGCAGGCTCAGCTACGTCAACATCCACCCGTATTACGTCTATTTCCACGACCTCGCGCCGGGCGTGGAGGATTTGCGCACCTCGCTCGCGGCGGGGTTGCACCTCGAAAAGCACGTCCGCGGACATACCGCCGGGTTTAACACGCCGTCGTTCGTTGTGGACACGATGGGCGGCGGCGGCAAGCGCGACTGCCATTCCTTCGAGTATTACAACCGGGAAACCGGAATCGCCGTCTTCACGAGCCCGAGCGTGAAACCAGGCGCGCGGTTCCTTTATTTCGACCCGCTGCTCTCGCTGCATCCCGACGCCCAGGCGCGGTGGAAACACGAGGCCGAACGCCGCGTCATGATCGAAGAGGCTTGCCAGGGGGCGGAGGGCTCTGCCATGATACGTCATGGCAACACCATGCGCACCCACTGATCCGGTCGACGCCGCATTCTACAAACCAGCCGACGAGTTCTTCGCTCAAAACGGCAGTCTCGGGCTGACCTACGACGACGTCACCCTTGCAACGCTGTACTCGGAGATTCTGCCGCGCGAAGCGAACCTGGACACCTCGCTGGCCGAGGGTCTGCTGCTGCGCATCCCGATCGTGTCCGCGGACATGGACACCGTCACCGAGTCGCGCATGGCGATCGCGATGGCGCTCAACGGCGGACTGGGACTGATCCATTACAACATGACCGAGCGCGAGCAGCTTTCGGAAGTCAGCCGCGTGAAGAACCACGTGCATGGCCTTATCCAGGAGCCGATCAAGGTCGGTCCGGAGCAGACGATCGGCGAGGTCATCCAGCGCGTTGAAGACAAACGCTTTTCGTTCAGCACGTTCCCGGTTGTGGACGAGCGCAACCAGCTCATCGGGTTGCTCCCCGGTCATGTGCTCAAGCAGCGCTACGCCGCCCGGAAGGTCAGCGAAGCGATGACGCCCCGGGCTCAGCTCCAGACCATCCACCAGAGCGATCTCGGTTCCGACCCGATCGCGCGCGCGGACCGGTTTTTCACCGAGTCCATAGGCATCCACAAGCTGCTGGTGGTCGACGATGAGGACCGGCTGTGCGGCCTTTTTACCTTGAGCGACGTCGAACGCATCGCCCAGGAACGCCAGGCGCAGTTCAAACCCGCCAGGGACTCCCGTTTTCGCCTCGTCTGCGGAGCCGCCGTCTCCGCCACCCGCAACTCAACGGGCGACCTGGACAAGGATCGCATTCGCGCACACGTGGGGGCGCTCGTCGAACGGGGCGTGGACATGGTGGCCGTTTCCACCGCGCACGGCTTCAGCAAAGGGGTGGGCGAAACCGTCCGGGCCATCCGCGAGACGTTCCCGGAACTGCCGATCCTCGCCGGCAATGTCACCAGCGCTGAAGGCGTGGAATATCTCGCCGATTGCGGGGCGAATGCCATCAAGATAGGACAGGGGCCCGGCTCCATTTGCACCACGCGCATCGTTGCCGGCGTGGGAATTCCGCAGTTGACCGCGCTCTACGTCGCCTCCCGCGCCGCGCGCCGCCGGGGGGTCCGCATCGTTGCCGACGGCGGCATCGTCAAATCCGGGGACATCGTGAAAGCGTTGACCTTAAGCGACGCCGTGATTTGCGGCGGCATGCTGGCCGGTTGTCCCGAGGCGCCGGGGCAAATCCTGGAAATCGACGGCAAACTTTACAAGCAGTACCGCGGGATGGGCAGCCTTGCGGCAATGCAAGCGGGGTCGGCGGCGCGCTACGGGCATGCAGTCAAGGACACCAGTCGCAAGATCGCAGCCGAGGGGATCGAGGCGCTGAAGGAAGCGTCCGGGCCGACCGACTTGGTGCTCACCCAGATGGCCGGCGGCATCCAGTCCGGCATGGGGTACCTCGGCGCGGCCAACCTGGAACAACTCCGCCAGAAAGCGCGGTTCATCCGGGTCTCCCCCGCCGGCATTCGGGAATCCGCCCCGCACGATATCATCGAGCTGAAAGCGGGTTTGGGGACGAAGTAGGAAGAAAGAGACCAAGACGCTGGCGCGACCGCCAAAGCCCCCGTTTTCGCCGCCCCCTTTATCCGAACGGTCATTTCCGGCCCTTCGCGTTCCCAACGCATCTGACAGCGGGAACTGCGGCGTATGTGGAGAGTAATGTCGCCCTTGGCTGAAGACGATGCTCCTTTCTATGTGCTCGGTTTGCTAAACCCGGGCGAACGTGTCTTGTTCGAGCATTGCCTCTGCAAGAGCCGCACTCTTGCGTGCCTCTGCCATGAATTGACCCGCCTGGTTGCCTCGCTAACTGTTGCCGAGGCCAGCCTGACCAACCGCGTTCCCACCGAACGCCTGCGTGCCGCCCTGATGGAGCAGATCCGGGCGATCCGCCAACTGGACCTGCCTACCCTGGTGAAGGAAGCCTTGTGCGAAGCCCATTTCGCCATCCCCAGTACCTGCGATGCGGTGGTGTTTTCCGACGAAGCCGGCCTGATCCACTGGGTCAACCCGGCTTTTACGCAACTCTGCGGCTACACCCTGGCTGAAGTGCATGGGTTGAGGGCCGGGTCGTTCCTGCGAGGACCCGAATCCGAGCCGGAGGCAATGGATTCCCTGGGCAACGCCCTTCGCCAGCGAACGCCGGCACTGCGGCGGATTGTGAACTACCACAAGAGCGGGAAGCCCTACCGGGTGGAAATCGACCTGCGACCGGTGTCGAAGGGGTTTGTTGCGCTGGAACGGGTGGTGTAGCCCAATAACGTTCGCAGACCCGGACCCTCCCTCCATAAAACAACCGAGCCCGCATCCTCTCGAACGCGGGCTCGGCCGGCTTTTGGGGGGAAATCTTTCGGCTGCGGTCAGTTGTGACCGGCCACCGAGCGCCGATTCCGGGCCGGTTGCGTGTAGCAGTAGGAACCGGTCTGGTCGTAGACGTAGGAAATCAGGTAGGCTTCCGGCCCGACTTGGTTCGCCGCGATCGGCGTCGAAGCGTTGGTCGGATCGAGAATCCACCACCGCCCGTGGCATTGCCACATCAGCCACGCGTGGCTGATCTTCGACGTGCTCCGGGCCTTGCCGATGACGAACCGCACAGACGGGTCGTTCATCTCGCTTGCGAGCCAGAGGGACTTCGCCTTGCAATCGCCCGCGTGCCGGGAAGCGGTCACCGCCGGCATCGTCGCCACGTATGGCGTATCGAAAACGTAGTCAAAGCCTCTGCCCTGCTTCACCAGGGCGGCAACTTTGCGATAACTCGGCTGGGTGCCTTTCAATTGCGAAAGAACCGTGAAAACCGGGCGCAGATAGGGGTCGTAGGGCGTGGGGCCGCGACGTCCGCCGGACAAGTCAGGAGTCGCAGTGGCGGCAACGGACGTTAAAACAAGAACCAACAGGTAGAGCAACAATCGTTTCATCAGTGTTAAAAGGACGCCAACACTTGTAGCGATCTTCGTGCCAGTCAACCCCTGATCCCGACAATTTTGAAAAATCCGATCGCAGGCTCAGGGTTTCTTTTGGGCTCCGGCCTCAATTCGCGCTTTTCATGGCTGCGATTCCTGCTTTTCTCTAATTTGGCTTCCAAGCCTGCTTTTGCGCCTTTGGCGTCAATGAAAACCCGGAACCAACTTCTCGCTCTCGTCTGCCTGCTGGTGTTCATCGCCTTCGGCTTCATTTTCTTTCAGAAATGGGCCGTGCAGAAGCCCTTTGGAATCATCCTGTTCGTTTCCGACGGCCTCTCGACCAACCTGCTGACCGCCGCGCGGCTCTACGAGCAGGGGCCTGACAACAAGTTGACCGTGGAGTCCTTTCCGCACGTGGTGCTGCTCACCAATTACTCCAATGATTTCGCCGTGCCCGATGCCGCCGCCGCCGCCACGGCCATCGCCACGGGGGTCAAGGGGAACAATCGGGCGCTGGCCGTGGACCCGCACGACCCCGCCAAGACGCTCGCCTCCATTCTCACCATGGCGCACGACGCCGGCCGCGCCACCGGCATTGTGACGACCGGAAGGCTGACCGACCCGACGCCGGCCGCTTTCTACGCCCATGCGCCGGATGCCCGCGACGCGCAATCGATCGCATTACAGTTTCTCACAAACGCGAAAGTCGATATTGCGATGGGAGGAGGCATGGCGCAGTTCACGCCGGACGGCAAGGGCGGCATGCGCAAGGACGGGCGCGACCTGTGGCTGGAGTTGCGTTCCAAAGGGTTCGCCACCGTCCGAACGAAGGCGGAACTGGAGAACACGCCATCGTACCTCACCGGACCGCTGGCGGGAATCTTTGCGGACGGCGACCTGCCGTATTCTTCCGAGGTGCAAAGCGGCAGCCAGCAACCGTCGCTCTCGGACATGGTGCGGCGCGCCATCGAGTTTCTCCAGACCAACAGCGGCGGTTATTTCCTGGTGGTGGATGCCGCGCTGATTTCGCGTGCCGCCGAGCAGAACAGCGGTGAACGGGTGTTGACGGAGACGATCGATTTCGACCACGCGGTGGCGACCGCTCTCGATTATGCCGGTGAAAAGGCGCTGATCATGGCGGTCGGCAAGCACGACGTCGGTGGACTGGCTTTGAACGGGTATCCGCTGCGGGGCGATCACGGGCTGGCGATGCTGGGGATCAACGCCGGGGGCGTTCCCGCGGTCACCTGGAGCACCGGGCCGAACGGCATGCGCCCACCGGGGCCGTCAAAGCCGACCCCCTCGCCGGGAGTGGCACCGGCGAGCGGCCCGGCGACTGCGGCGTTTTCATCCAGCTCCGCGTCCTCCGCCGGGTCAACCGGGCATCCTCCCCCAGAACCGCCGCGGAATCTCAAGTCCGAACCCGCCGCCTTCGGCGCCCCCGAGGCGCTCAACACCGCGCGGGACATGATCGGAGTCGGCGCCGGCCCCGGATCGGAACGCCTTCAGGGTTTCATGGACAACACGGAGATTTTCCGGGTCTTGAAGAACGTGCTGTAGGCGGCGGTCTCGAAACAAAACACCAGGAATTTTAAACAGGGATTATCAGGATTTTGCAGCCGCGCAGCTGACTGATTACAACCGACTATTCTTGCGAGAACGTCGGAGACCGGCTCTGGGGAGCGCACGCGCCCTCGCGTGCGGCCTTTGGCGCCCCGCCAAAGGCATCTTCCAAGAAGCTCGCATTCAACCGAGTAACCACGGAGTACACGAACGAACACGGATAGGTTTCATCCGTGCCAATCCGTGAAATCCGTGGTTTCGATGAAGCAAAAGTTCGCGTCGGCGAGGGCGCCGACGAATACCTGTTTTTCTTCGGAAGTCCTTCTTTTTGCGGTTCTTGCGCCTTTTCGCGGCAAATCCATCGCCGTTTCCAGTGGTGTGTCCCATAAATGACTAGACCTTTGCTGTCGGCTATTTTTCGATTTTTCAAGGCGCGAACGAGCGGCAATATCCGCTGCGATCTTGCCCGAGTGAGCAACGCGGAAAAATCGAAAAAGAGCCACAGCCCTTCGGGTTGCGTTGAAAATGGGCCAGCGGCGGCGTTGCGGCTCGGTTACAGCCCGCAGCGGGGATGCGCCCTCG
>Ga0316218_1002569_pt1 | contig 16430 bp, 18 predicted proteins | sample TBH18003metaG_FD_203634 | JGI IMG/M metagenome (GOLD analysis project Ga0316218, IMG submission 203634) | Freshwater microbial communities from Trout Bog Lake, Wisconsin, USA - TBH18003 | ecosystem: Environmental > Aquatic > Freshwater > Lake > Hypolimnion/Profundal zone | place: USA: Wisconsin...
CACGAATTTGCAAAATTCCGTCACCGGACCGGTCGCCTTTGCGCTGTCCATCATTGGCATCGTCGTGGCCGGTGGCGTGCTGATCTTCGGCGGCGACCTCAACGGCTTCTTTCGCACGCTGATCTTCCTGGTTCTGGTAATGGCCTTGCTGGTTGGTGCGCAAAACGTCATGAGCACCTTCTTTGGACGCGGCGCCGAAATCGCCAGCCTGAGCCATTCCGTCACCGTGTACGCCCCCATCGGTGCAATGGCGGCATAAATGGCTCTACGTACGATTCCCATTCGTCGGGCCGGCAATCGACACAACCTCTTTATGGGTGGGGATCGTGAGCTGGTGATGTTCTCTGGCTTGCTGGCAGCCGCGCTGATTTTCAGCGCCCAGGAGCTCAGAGCCACGGTGGTTGGGCTGGTGCTGTGGTTTTGCGCGCTTTTCGCGTGCCGACTGATGGCCAAGTCCGACCCCAAATTGCGCTACGTCTACCTGCGAAGCCGCAAGTACAAGCCGTACTACCCAGCGCGCAGCACCCCGTTTCGCACCAATACCAGCAGCCAAGCAAAGCAATACCAATGATTCAAACCATCGCAATCACTGTAGCGCTCTTGGGTCTGGTCATGATGCTGGTTCTGATTGCGCGCATCCGTGCCGTCAATGACGAAGTTCAACTGCGCAAGCACCGCTCCACGGCAGCCGGGTTTGCCGACCTGCTCAACTACGCAACCGTCGTCGACGATGGCGTGATTGTGGGCAAAAACGGTGCTTTTATGGCCGCCTGGCTGTACCAGGGCGACGACAACGCCAGCAGCACCGACGCACAGCGCGAGATGGTGTCCTTTCGCATCAACCAAGGCCTGGCCGGTCTTGGTAACGGCTGGATGGTGCATGTGGACGCGGTGCGCAGACCGGCACCGAAGTATTCCGACCGCGCCCATTCCCACTTTCCGGACGCCGTCTCGGCGGCCGTTGATGAGGAGCGAAGGCGCCTGTTCGAGAGCCTGGGCACGATGTATGAGGGCTATTTCGTCCTGAGCGTCACGTACTTTCCACCCTTGCTTGCGCAAAAGAAGTTCGTCGAAATGATGTTCGATGATGATGCGGAAACCCCAAACCATCGTACCCGCACCCAAGGGCTGATTGACTACTTTAAGCGCGAATGCCTGAGCATTGAATCGCGACTGTCAGCCGCGGTGAAGCTGGAGCGCCTGCGCGGTCAGAAAGTCACCCATGAGGACGGCTCAACCACCACGCACGACGACTTCTTGCGTTGGTTGCAATTTTGCTGCACCGGCCTGAACCACCCGGTACAACTGCCCAGCAACCCCATGTACATCGACCTGCTCGTGGGTGGTCAAGAAATGTGGGCCGGTGTGGTGCCGCGGATCGGTCACAAGTTCGTTCAGGTGGTGGCCATTGATGGTTTCCCCTTGGAATCCACCCCCGGAATCCTGACGGCGCTGGGCGAACAGCCTTGTGAGTACCGCTGGTCCTCGCGCTTCATCTTCATGGATACCCATGAGGCCGTCGCACACCTGGACAAGTACCGCAAGAAGTGGAAGCAAAAGATTCGTGGCTTCTTCGACCAAGTCTTCAACACCAACAGTGGCAATGTGGACCAGGATGCGATATCGATGGTGGCTGACGCGGAATCGGCTATTGCAGAAACCAACAGTGGCATGGTCGCGCAGGGCTACTACACCAGCGTTGTGGTCCTGATGGACGAAGACCGCACCAAGCTCGAAGCCTCCGCAAGAGCACTGTCTAAGGCCATCAATCGCATCGGCTTCACAGCCAGGATTGAAACCATCAACACCCAGGATGCCTTCCTTGGCTCCCTGCCTGGGCATGGTGTGGAGAACGTGCGCCGCCCGTTGATCAACACCCTCAACCTCGCGGACCTCTTGCCCACCAGCACCACGTGGACGGGCACCAATGCCGCGCCATGCCCCTGGTACCCGCCCTTTTCGCCGCCTCTCATGCAGTGCGTGACCCATGGTGCCACGCCATTTCGCTTCAACTTGCATATCCGCGACCTCGGGCACTCGCTGATGTTTGGACCCACACGCGCAGGCAAATCAACCCACCTGGGGCTCATTGCCCTGCAGCTCTTGCGCTACGAGGGAATGTCGATTTATGCCTTTGATAAAGGCATGTCGATGTACCCCACAACCAAGGCAGTAGGGGGCAACCACTTCGCGGTGGCCGCCGACGACAGCAAGCTCGCGTTTTGCCCCTTGCAGTTCCTGCAGACCAAAAGTGACCGCGCCTGGGCCATGGAATGGATCGACACCATCCTGGCCTTAAACGGTGTCATCACGACACCCGGTCAACGCAACGAAATCGGCAACGCCATCATGAGCATGCATGAAAGCGGCGCGCATACCCTGTCCGAGTTCGTGCTGACGATCCAGGATGTCAGCATCCGCGAGGGCATCAAGCAATACACCTTGGACGGCATGATGGGCCACCTGCTCGATGCAGCGCAGGACGGCTTGTCGCTCTCCCGGTTCACGACCTTTGAGATCGAAGAGCTCATGAATCTGGGTGAAAAATTCGCGCTCCCCGTCCTGCTGTACCTGTTCCGCCGGATCGAACGCAGCCTGCATGGTCAACCCGCTGCCATCATCCTGGATGAGGCCTGGATCATGCTCGGACACCCGGTGTTTCGCGACAAGATCCGGGAATGGTTGAAGGCCTTCGCCAAGAAGAACTGCCTGGTTTTGCTGGCCACGCAAAGCCTGACGGACGCCGCCAACAGCGGCATCCTGGACGTGATTGTGGAATCCACGGCCACCAAGATTTTCTTGCCCAACGTCTACGCCCGCGACGAAGACACCGCGGCCCTGTACCGGCGCATGGGGCTCAACGCCCGCCAAATTGAAATCCTTGCCACCGCCACGCCTAAGCGCCAGTACTACTGCGTCTCAGAAGCGGGCCGACGCCTGTATGACTTGGCCCTTGGGCCACTTGCCCTGTCCTTTGTCGGAGCCACCGACAAGGACTCGATCACGACGATTCAACGGCTTGAAGCGAAGTTCGGCGCCGACTGGACCCATGAATGGCTCGCAAGCAGGGGATTGAAGCTCAACGACTACGGAGTGACAGCATGACTATTGCAGAAACAATCAAGACTTGGGTCCTTAAGAAACCCACAGCTCGACCAGCCACCGACCGGAGGCCCCAGGGGGATCAAGAAAACCCTTACCTGGCCGCGCGTCGCACCGCCAATTCCCAGGCGGCGGCGAATATCGCAAACCGCCAAATGTGGCAAGTCGCAGGCATTCTGGCCTTGATGATTGCCCTGGCCAGCGTGGGCGGCATGATCTACGTCGCCAGCCAGTCGAAGTTTGTGCCCTACGTGGTGGAAGTGGACAAGCACAACGAAACCATGGCCGTGGCACCGGCCCAACGGGCCACCGACGCAGATCCCCGCGTGGTCCATGCCAGCGTGGCCGCGTTCATCAATGCCATCCGCATGGTGACACCGGACGTGGCCTTACAGCGCCGGGCCGTCTACCGGGTGTATGCCATGCTGTCCTCCAAGGATGCGGCAACGGCCAAAGCCAATGACTGGCTCAACGGAACCGACGACAGCAGCCCCTTCAAGCGTGCGGAAAGAGAAACCGTCAGCACCGAGATCACCTCCGTGCTGCCCCAGACGCCAGATACCTGGCAGGTCGATTGGGTGGAAAGCGTGCGCGACCGCCAAGGTGTCATGACGGCTGCGCCTTACAAGATGCGCGCCTTGGTCACGGTCTACACGGCGCAAACCACACCGCAAACCACGGAAGACCAAATCCGCAACAACCCGCTGGGTATCTACATCCGTGATTTCTCCTGGTCCAAACAAATTTAAGAGGCACGCACCATGAAAAAGTATGTTTTTGCAATGATCCTTGGCAGCTCGCCTCTTCTCGGCTTGACCGCCAGCAGCAACCCGGCTGATGCGTATTTCTCCACGCAAAACCCCGTTTTAACGCCACAAGAGAAGGAGGCCATCGCCATTGCGCAAAAGTGGCAAACCTCCAGCGCCACCGGTATCAAGCCAGTGGCGGGGCCCGAAGGTTCGGTGCGCTTTGCCTACGGCTCGCAGCAAGTCAACGTGGTGTGTGCCGTGCTGCAAGTGTGTGATATCGAGCTGCAGCCCGGAGAACAGGTCAACAACCTCAATGTCGGCGATCCGCGTTTCACGGTGGAGCCCGCCATCAGTGGCGTGGGTGCTGGGGAGGTGCAACACCTCATCATCAAGCCTCTGGACGTGGGCCTGGAAACGTCGCTGGTCGTTACCACGAATCGGCGCACGTACCACCTTCATCTGCGCTCCCACCGCACCGAGTTCATGCCGCGCGTGGGCTTCACCTACGCGGAAGATGCTGCTGCCAAGTGGGATGCTATCAAGACCCGTGAAGTGAAAGAAAAGCAGGAACGCACTATTCCCAAAACGGGGGAGTATCTGGGCGACCTGAGCTTCAACTACGAGATCACGGGGAACGCCTCCTGGAAACCGGTGCGCGTGTACAACGATGGCAGCAAGACCATCATCCAGATGCCCACGGCCGTGTCCCAGACCGAAGCGCCGACCTTGCTGGTGGTGCGCAAGGACGGCGGCCTGTTCACCGATGATGAAACCGTGATGGTGAACTACCGCGTGCAAGGCGACCGCTACGTCGTAGACACGATTTTTGAGAAAGCCATCTTGATTGCCGGCGTTGGCAACAGCCAAGACCGTGTCACCATCATCAAGGGGAAGTAAGCATGCGCCAACTACTCGCCCTGTCACTCATTCTGGTCGGACTGTCCGGCTGCGCCGTACCCCATGCAACAGCGCCTTACGGCAATTTCATCCAAAGCAGCGCCAAAGCCAACGACGCCAAAGTGGTCGACGACGTGATGCGCAAGCTGGTGGTGCTCTACCCACCGGCCAGCACCCGCTTTGACCTGCAGCACGCCACGCCCGACTACTTCGGCACCTCCTTGGTGGAGTCATTGCGTGCCACGGGCTATGCCGTCTTAGAGTTCCAACCGGCACCAACGCCCCTTGCAAGCGCCACCCATGCAGCTAATGCAGCCAGCCAGCCGGCGCAGGCAGAAACCGTGCACGGCCTGCCCCTGTCTTACATCGTGGACCAGGGCAAAAGCGCGGATATGTACCGGGTCACGCTCATCATCAACCGCCAACAGTCTCTGGACCGGGCCTACCAGATCGCGCAAGACGGGGTGATTTATCCGGCGGGTTACTGGGTTCGCAAGGAGTAATCGACAATGAGCGAATTCAATACTGACCCCATGTCGCCCGATTCATCACCCGATGTGGTCACGAAAAAGGTCGGCGTGCGCCGGGTCAACAACATGCCGATGTACATCGTCGGCGCATTGATGGGCTTGTTCTTGCTGGTGATGGTGTTGGTCGCCTCAGATCGTGCCGCCAAGCAACATCAGGCACCTGAAGCCAAAGCAGAAAAAGCCACTAGCACCAGCATGTTCGCAAAGGGACTCGCTGGTGACCGGCCAGACGGAATCATCCAACCCAAGGCAGCGGCTCCGCTCGCAGTCCCGGGCGCACTCACCTCAAGCGCCGCGACGCCCCCAGCGCTGAATGCAGGGGCATCCGCACCCGCAATCGCCGGTGCCATAGCTATCGCGCGCCCGGGTAACCTCGATCTGCCACCGCTCCCACCCAACTCGGCGGTTGGCAATGGGCGCTTGAATGGGCCGGGATCCAACGCGGCTACCGATGACGAACGCAACCGTGTTCGCATGATGAAACTGCAGCAGTTTGATGAAGCCGTGAAGGCCAGGACCAGCATCAATGCGACAGCACCGCGCAGCTCGGGCAACAGCAATGCAGTCCCTGGCTCCATAGATGACACGGTTGCCAAACTGGCCGCCGTACGCCAGCAACTCGCAGCGGCTGGCAGCCAAGACCCCACTGCGGCATACAAGGCGCAGTTGGCACTGGTGCAAGGCTCTGGATTTGTCGGTGGCAGCGGCGGCACCGGCGCCGCACCGCAACTATTGCGAACAGGAGCATCAGCTGACAGCGGCAACAACATGGCCCAGTTTGGGGGCAGCGGCCAAGGCGACCGCTGGAAGCTTGACTCCAAGGTCGAAGCACCCAGCTCTCCCTATGAGCTGCGCGCTGGCTTTGTCATTCCTGGCACCCTGATCTCCGGTATCAACTCCGAATTGCCAGGCCAAATCATGGCCCAGGTTGCACAAAACACCTATGACACGGCGACCGGCAAGTATTTGCTGATACCCCAGGGTTCGCGCCTGGTAGGTGCCTACTCCAGCAATGTGGCGTATGGGCAAGCCCGCGTGCTGGTGGCGTGGCAGCGCATTGTCTTTCCGGACGGCAAGGCAATGGACATCGGTGCGATGACGGGCGCCGACAGCGCGGGCTATTCCGGACTCACCGACCAAGTGAACAACCACTACTTCCGGCTGTTTGCATCGGCATTCCTTCTGTCGGGCGTCACCGCTGGCATCGCACAGAGTCAACCACAGCAAAACACGAATGCCAGCCCAACGTTCGAGACGTCAATGAGCCAGGCATTGGGTCAGCAGTTGGGACAGGTCACAGCACAGTTGATTTCCAAGAATATGAATATCGCCCCGACGCTTGAGATCCGCCCAGGCTACCGCTTCAACATCGTCGTGTCGAAGGACATGACGTTTTCGAAGCCCTACCAGGCTTTCGACTACTAACCGCAAAAGGAGTTCCTGATGAGAACAGTCACAAAAAACCCTTGGGCCACTTTAGCGGTTGCCTTAGCCTGCACTGCATGGCCATTGCCGCAGGCGCATGCCGGGATCCCGGTCATTGACGCCTCCAACCTCTCACAGAATGTGGTGACCGCGCTCCAAAGCGTGAGCATGGCATTGCAGCAAATCCAGCAGTACCAAACCCAGTTGCAGCAGTACCAGAACATGCTGCAAAACACGGCAGCGCCTCTGACGAATATTTGGGACGCATCACAACAAACCATGGGGCAGCTCAATGCGTCCATCAACTCGCTGAGCTACTACAAGAACCAGCTCGGCAGCATCAATTCCTACCTCGGGAAATTTGGCGATACGGCGACCTACATGAATTCACCGTGCTACTCGCCTACAGGTTGCACGCCGGCGCAATGGGCCGCCCTGACGAACACGCGCGTCCTTGGAAATCAGTCGCAAAAAAGAGCCACGGATGCCCTCTTTCAGGGATTGGATCAACAGCAAACGAACATGGTGAACGATGCAGCTACGTTGCAGCAGCTGCAAAACAGCGCACAGGGTGCCAGTGGCCAACTGCAAGCCACCGGCTATGCCAATCAGTTGGCCAGCCATGCGTCCAACCAGCTTTTGCAAATCCGCGGGCTGCTTATTGCCCAACAAAACGTCATTGCCACCCGCAACCAGGCACTGGCGGACAAGGAGGCCCAGGAATCAGCGGCCGCCGCACAGTTTCGCGCAGGCACTTTCCGAGCTAGCCAGCCACTAGGTTTTTAAAGGAGCACCAAATGATCACAAATCGATACTTCGCACTGATATTGGCCATGGCCTTTGCCGCCAACTTGGCCAGTTGCAGCAAAGAGAAAGCAGAACAACCTAAGGCAGAAAATTCAAGCTGTGCCGAGTGGTACAAAGAAACTGATCCTACGCGTAAGGCTGAACTTGCGAAGTCTTGCCCCCACGCCGGGCCAGCATTCAAGCCCAGTAAGCCGACAGGCTTTTGAGGCTCCTCATGCGACCGTCACCATCGTTAGTGAAGCGCGCCAGGCTCCCGCTGGTTCTTTTCCTGGCAATCGTCGCGACCAGTGGTAACGCGGCCATAGATAACGGAGGGGTGCTGAATACCGTTTTGTCGAACTATCAAGCGGCAGCAAGCACCTGGCAATCGGTAATCACCGCTCGCGCCACCTGGTTGTTCTGGTCGCTCGCCACCATTAGCATGGTCTGGACTTTCGGCATGATGGCCTTGCGCAAGGCAGATATTGGTGAGTTCTTTGCAGAATTTCTCCGCTTCACCATCACCACTGGCTTTTTCTGGTGGCTCTTGACCAACGGGCCAACTTTTTCCACTTCCATCATGGATGGACTTCGGCAAGTTGCGGCAAGTGCCAGTGGGAATCCGACAGCACTCGCACCATCAGGCATTGTTGATATCGGGTTCAATATTTTTTTCAGCGTGATTCAACAGTCATCAGTTTGGACCCCAGTCGATACCGCGTGCGGCATTCTAATTTCAGCAATCGTGCTGGTCGTTTTGGCTCTGGTTTCTGTGAATATGCTGATATTGCTAATTAGTGGCTGGATTCTGGCCTATGCCGGCATCTTCGTGCTCGGTTTTGGCGGATCCAAGTGGACTTCCGACTTGGCGATTGGCTACTTCAAGAGCGTCCTTGGCGTGGCCCTCCAGCTCATGACCATGGTTCTATTGGTAGGGATCGGCAAGTCCTTTGTTGACCAGTACTACAACGCTATGAGCGCCGGCATCAACATGAATGAATTGGGTGTCATGCTGGTGGTCTCGGTTGTTCTGCTGGCACTGGTCAACAAGGTTCCACCACTGATTGGTGCTCTGGCGGGTGGCCACATTCACGCACTTGGACAGGGCTTTGGTGCAGGCGAGGCCGTTGGGGCCGCAGCCATTGCTGGTGCAGCGGTCGCTACTGCGGGCGCTGCGATGGCGGGGGCTGCGAGCAGCATGGGCGGTGGTGCCCAAGCCGTTATGGCTGCATTCTCGAAAGCAAATGCCTCGGCAAATGGCGGCGGCGGCAGCTCCGGCATGGGGGACATGCTAGCTGCAGCAAATGAAAGTTCCAGTGACGATAGTGGTGGTGGCAGCACCCTGGCCGCTGCGATGGGTGATGTTGGTGGCACTTCTTCGATGGCTAGTAGTTCATTTGGTGGCAGTTTGGCCAGTCAAACCAATGGAGGCAGTAGCTCGCCCGGATTGGGCTCCGGCGGCTCAGAAGGCGGCGCTCCCGGCGAAGTCCAATCGGGCAGCTCAAAGGCGACAGCCGCAGCCTCCGCGGCCTCTTCACTGGCTGGCAAGGCTGGCCGTGTAGCAGCTGGTACGGTCGGCAATCTGGCTAAAGGCACATGGGATGTTGCCCAGACCAAGGCCAGTTCCATAAAGGAAGCGGCCATGGAAGCCATGAGCCAATCCACGGGCGGAAAAATTGCGGCGGCCATCAACGCACGCGCACAGAACGAAGCCACCGCAATGGCTGCGGATGCAGCCTTTGACAACAACAGCCTGTCTGCAGGCAATCAAACCTCAGCGGATGCCGAATCTGAAGTGGCGGCTTTCCGTGACGGCCCAGCCAAGACCTAGTAACTGTGAAGGGACATGTACGTGAAAACCAATAACTTGATCGCATCGGCCTTGACTACAGCAGCCGCATTAGCCTCAACCCCGCTGTCAGCTCACGCTCAAGCTGAATTGACGGGGGATACCCGTCTCGCCTGCGAAGCGCTACTTTGCCTTGCCTCCGGCACACGTCCTGCCGAGTGCACGCCTTCCTTGTCTCGTTACTTCAGCATTTGGTCCAACAATTGGTCAGATACGATCCAAGGACGGATTAACTTCCTTAACCTGTGTCCTGCTGGCCGTCAAACACCGCAAATGTCTTCCCTGGTCAGCGCCATTGCGAATGGCGCCGGTCGATGCGATCCCGCATCCTTGAACCAGGATCTGCAAGTATGGGTCTACCAAGGCAAGGGCAGCAGTTACGTCTACATCAGCAATCAATTGCCGGAATATTGCTCTGCGTACATCACCAACGCCTACACATATTTTGGTGACCAAACGCCAAAATATGTTGGACAACCCATGCAGGGCGGCTATTGGGTATCTGCCGCTCAATATGGCGCGGCCTATAACACCTGGCTTGAAAGACAAAGGCAACTCCAGCTAAACAACTGGGACACCGGCGGGGGCAACTAAGTCCTATTGAACCATGCTATCGCTGGAAATCCCTCCCAATCTACAAGAGTGTGTCATTTGCTCCATTTCGGCCGCAGCAGCATACGAAATTCCAGCCAATATTGTCCTGGCAGTTGCCGAAAAAGAAGGCGGCAAGCCGGGCCAATGGGTGCCCAACCCAAACGGTACTTACGACGTTGGCCGAATGCAATTCAATACGGCTTACCTCAAAACCCTTGCCAACTACGGGATTACTGCCAACGACGTCGCAGCAACGGGGTGTTATTCCTTCCATCTGGCAGCATGGCGATTACGTCAACACATCCAACATGACACCGGCGACCTTTGGACACGGGTGGCGAACTACCATTCCCGGACCTACACACACAACCAAACCTACCGCGCAGACTTAATGGTGAAAGCAGCGAAGTGGGCTGATTGGTTGGCCGGGCGCTTTGTCACCTACGACGTGGCCAGGACCAGCGTGCAAACATTTGCTCCGGTTGGGGCTGTAACGGCAAGTTCACGACCGTCAGCAGAACTTGCATCCGTCCCCGCATATGTTCCCCGTCAACTCATCAACGGACAGCCATGAAGCGCACTCCAACTTTAGCGGCTAAAGAATTGACCCAGGGTCAAGATTTAGGGCATCTCGCAGCATGGCCGCAACTTCGTGTTCCAAACGGTTCCATTGAAGCGCTGAAGTGGCTGGCCCTGGTGCTGATGACCATAGATCACGTCAACAAATTCTTGTTTAACGGCATCAACGATGCAGCATTCGCGGTTGGCCGGATTGCTATGCCCTTGTTCTTCGTCGCACTTGCCTACAACCTATCACGGCCTGGTGCGCTGGAATGTGGTGCGTACCCACGCACCATGAAGCGGCTCGCAGTCTTTGGTGCCTGCGCAATGCCGGCATTTGCCGTTCTGGGTGGTATTGATGCAGCGATCCGGCCACTCAACATCATGTTTACGCTGCTTGCCATGACTACCATCATCTACATGTTCGACCGTGGCACCCCGGGAAGCATCACCGCATCAGTGGGCTTGTTCTTTCTCTGTGGTCCAGCAGTCGAATACGGCTGGCCTGCCTTGGCATTCGGCTTAGCCTCATGGTGGTACTGCAAGAAGCCAGGTATGAAGTCCTTGACACTTGCATTTGCCAGCCTTGGAACCCTTTGGGTCATCAATCACAATCTATGGGCATTAATGGCCGCGCCGGTTGTACTGATGGCTGCACGGATCGATCTCCGTGTCCCTAGTTCGCGCTGGGCTTTCTATCTGTACTATCCCGCTCACTTGCTTGTACTTTGCCTCCTACGCATCCCGATGCGCAAATCCGGATACCTCTTTTTTTGATTGGAAAATTTATGAGTAAGTTCGCCCGTTGGGTCATTTTGTTGATTCTGCCGCTGTCGCAAGTGGCACTTGCTGAGCCCGACCCGTTCGGCACGCCAATTTCGGAAGCAGTCATTGTTTTCTTCCCTGACAGCAGTGCTCAGTTCAAACCATCCGCGGACCAGGCGACCACCCTGATCGAAGCCAAAGCCGCAGCGCTCGTCACCATTCGCGGCCGTACCAGCACGGACAAACCAAGCGCAAAGGACGAGTTACTGGCTCTTTCTAGAGCCCTTTCGGCGCGCTCCTACCTGATTGCACGAGGCGTATCACCCTTGAAAATCACAATCAATTTTGCGTCGGCTGCGGACTTCATTGCTGACAATTCGACGCAGGAAGGAAGACGGGCAAATCAACGTGTGGAAGTGGAATTGATTTATGTGATGCATCGACAAAACTAGGCAACTGAAATGATTCAAAAATTAAAATTGACAATAGCACTTGGACGTTTTATTTCAATACTTTTGGCTTGTATAAATTTTAATAGCTTTTCAGATCTACCATAGCCTATGGCTCCATTAATCTCATCGATTCCAACGGCTTCGTTGAATAATAGCGTGTCTTTATATGAAATGTTTGTAAATTGGTTACCCCACTATTTGATAGCGGATGCATTTGAAGCTTTACAGTACGCAGGTCTCTCGGAGGTCAACCAAGAATAAATTTTTCAAGGGGTCTAAAAATACAATTTTAATCTCATAGCGGAACGACTCGCGAATTTGGCAAAGGCACCTTCTCAATCTCTGTTAGTTGTAAGAATGCAACTTCAATTTGCAATTCTTTCAAATTGTCTCTAAAGAGGGCTAGAGCAGTCCAAGCATTCACGATGGTGGACATATGGGACGAAAACAACGTCAGTTTTTATCAAAAGACCCTTGCCAGCAAATTTGAAGGACCCAACCGACTGCTGTTCGCGTCAATTAAAATTGTCGGCGTATCAAAGGCAATCATAGATGGTACTGATGCAAAGATGATGGTTTGCAACACTACCGAAAATCTACTTGCACCGCTTGGACTTGCCAATTTTGGAGCTGTGGTGCTAACCTCCTAGCTTTGGAATTATCAAAATTTAGGAAGTCGTACGTGCCAATTGTAAGGGTGCTACTTTCTGCAAGGGCTAAATGGCCAACACATTTTAGCTTTGATGTTTGCAACTGGTTCCGATGCAAAGCGGCTATTTGGGCGCGTACCTGATTTGCGTACCAGTGCTAACTGGATTTGCAATCCAGAGCATAACCGACTTGTTATCGGACTGACCCCTGCGGATGGACACGCGATCCGTTTACATCGGACCGAAGAACGGATCCCCGCTTCCCCTGATTGTCTGAAGGATCACCTTGACATGGTGGACATGATTAATTCGAGTCTAATTGCATCCAACAATTTATCGCCAAGGCGCCGAATGCGTCCCAACTTTAACGAAGGTAAAGTTTTGGAAGCTGTACATCGTTTCTAATTTCGAAAAATACTACATAAAACTACCTATAAACAGGTAGTTTTATGAATTGGTATAGAGAATGGCAAGAGATAATCAACCAATAGTAAGAGTTGATGGGAGTGAGTCGGTCTCGCTGCTATGAATAAGTTTGGCTTTATTTTTCAATTAGGTTCTTTTATGAGAATATTCCTGGTATTTTTAATATATTTACTATCTTCATCACCTTCGTATGCAGGAGAGACATACGTGTTTAACGGCAGATCTTTGGATGTGGAGATTGTTTCAGTTACGAATCCACTTGAGAAGAAAAATTTCGCAATCCCTTTAATTTACTCGGCCAGTGATACAAAAAAAGAGATTGTTAATTCCATTTTTTCTTTCCTAAAAGGCGCTGGTGCAACTCCTGCATTTAATCCTATCGATAACACATTTGAACTTTCTTTTAGTTGGCAAAATTCGTTGAATTATAGTTTTGCGAGTATTTTTGTTCCTCTTTACTTCGTTGAAGACCCATTAAATAACACTTTGTTGGTGAGCGTCAGTTGCCCCGCGGAGTATAAATTGGCTCGACGGTCTTGGTCATTAACTGGAGGTGTTCCTACTTGGGATTTTTTGAAAGACTTTTCAAAAGTTTGCGAGAAAAATTTGTTCACAAGAATTGATGGCTTGTCGTCAATTCTAAAAGCTAAATATTCTAATAATAAAGAAGAAGAAAAAAGAATAGAAAAACAAGAAGAGTTCAATGCAAAAAATAAATTAATATTAAAAGAAGAAAGCGACATTGCTATCGCAAACCTGTCCAAATTTGTGCTTGGACTTGAAGATAGATGCGAGATTTTTGAAGATGAATATAAGGGATATTCAGCATTAATGTCAGATTTAATTCGAGACAGTCACATGGAGATTAAAAAGGGCGAATACCATAAAGGTCAGTTGAAATGTCAATTCGGTGGCAATGCATTTTTATCTGATTTTAATGCCGCTGGCTGGATGGTCGTATCGGAGCAAAGAAATAAGATAAATTCCGGTAAAACTCAAATTATCTATTTGATAAGAAAATCTAGGTAACGCATAACTACGAACTTTTTCAAGTCACGCTGAAGACCAATCCTTTTAAAGAATTCAATGATAAATAACAAAATCACCTTCCCACTGCGCACGCTCGCTACAGGCCTTGCTGTAGCAGTAGTCCTGGCACTGTCCGCTTGCGGCGGCGGTCTGGATCCCGTTGCAACAATGCCCGCACCCACGCTGAGCGGCACGGCTGCTGTTGGATATCCAATTATTGGCGCACTTGTTCATGTGACGTGTGCCAGTGGTGCCCCAATTGTCAGCCAACCCACCACCGCCACAGGCGCCTGGATTGTTAGCTTAACTGGCCAAATATTCCCCTGCGCCGCTGAAGTATCCGGAGGCACTATCAATGGCGCCACCAGCACCACTGCGTATCATTCCGTTGCAACTGCCCCGGGCGTTCTGAACGTCACGCCACTGACTGACTTGATTACCGCCATCCTCGCCAAATCGGCTACGCTTTCTGAATGGTTTTCTGGTTTGAGCCTGGCTGCGTTTTCTCAAGTGAATGCGGCGGCAATTAACAATGCACTTGACTTGTTGCAAGCCCAGCTTGCACTCGCTCAGCTCGGCTCAAGCATCAACCCCATGACCACAGTCTTTGTTCCAGCACCAGGCAATGTGATGGACGATACGCTGACAGCCTTGGCAAATGCTTTGCTCAATGCATCGCTCACGCACGCATCCCTTCTGGCCCAAGCCGGGTCTGGTACGGGCTTTACCGCGCCAATTGGATTGGCAACCAAGATCGCTGTTGCATACACCGGCACAACTAGCGGTGCGCTGGCCGGTGGTACACCACAGCCCGTTGCCATTGCCAACACCACTACAGGCGTGTCCACCAATGGCACTCCTTCCATTGTGGTTACTAATTGCTCCAATGCCTACGGTGCGACTAACTACATGGGTTGCCGCGCCAATGCAATTGCGAATTTTTCCACAGTGTCTTTGGTGGATGCTACGGATGGGCAAACATGTACGGCAAGCTACAGCAACGGATCATTGATAGTCACTAAGGGCGCTTTGACTTTTCTCACGATCCTTAATGGTGAGTTTGTTGACAGCTTGACGACGGTTGTCATCGGTGCAGCCCAAAGTGTATCCACATTGACTGGATACTTTTCAGGTTATCGCGCCGCCGCAACCGGCATTTATGTCGCTACATCGACCGTCACCTGGAATGTCGCTGGCACTCTCAATAAAATCCAAGGCCAGGCTGTATCTACTGGCTATTCATCGCAATTGTCCTGTACACAGCCTTAACTTATTGCGAGGTGTGCCGCATGGCGAACTTACCCCTTAGCGGAATTGAAAATTAATCCCGAGTTTCATGTGGAGTTTATGGCACACACCAAAGTTGCAAATTAGAATATTTAAATAAAATGTAAAACTTTACTTCAATCGCCACCACGACCATGTTCCTTTCTGGATGTGCATCGAAGTCAAAGTTAACGAAGCTTGAAGACGTGCAGATCAATGAAGTTATTGTAATAGAAAAATTACACTTTCGAATAATGGTAATTTAATTGCAATTAGAAACGTGATATCTAACGATGGCTCTGCAAGATTTAAAGCAGGAAGTCATATAGATCAGTTCCGTCCGGATGATCAAAATACATCAATGTGAAGTTGTCTTTTTGTGAGTGTTATTAATTTCATATGCTTGCATTTAGCGAATTAACTGGGAAAAAGAGATGGCTCAAGATCGAGTTTCCTTCGAGGTTAAATCACGCGGTCCTTAAGTCTGGTAAAAAAAATCAATGATGATATTAAATTACCAGGATCTCAAGTCCATCCTGCAGTCCAAACGCGCTAATATTTACTACCTTGAATATTGCCGGGTATTGGTCAATGGTGGACGTGTTGAGTATGTGACGGAGCGCGGAAAGGAGTCGTTGTATCGGGACATGCCCATCGCCAATACCACCACGGTGTTGCTGGGTACGGGGACTTCGATCACACAGGCGGCTGTGCGCGAGTTAGCCAAGGCCGGTGTCATGCTCGGCTTTTGCGGTGGCGGTGGAACCCTGCTGTTTGCGGGTACGGAGCAATGCCTGGAGGTCGCCTGGATGCCGGGGCAAAGCGAGTACCGGCCTACCGAGTATTTGCAACAATTGGTAGGCTTTTGGTTACTGTTGGGCGTTCGAAACGCCCTTGCGGACGGGGTGCACCGATGATTCTGCGCTCATCAATGCTGGGAGGCTCTGCTTCTGAGACTTGTTTGTTGGGTATCGACGATGCGACGGGACAATACCGAGCGTGGGGTAAGCTATCTCACGATGCCGCTGGGCGACTGAATGGAGAGCATCTCTTACTCGATCACATGACCGACGTGGCGGCCTGCTTTCTCGCATTGGCCGAATGCGCTGCCGTTAGACGCGCCTTGGAATGCACGGCCTGCCGCAAACTGGACGATGCAGACCTGCAACGTCTGGCGGTGCTGGTCTTTCTGCATGACGTCGGTAAAGCCAACAGCGGCTTCCAGTCGCGACGTTGGAAACTTCCTGAACAGCCCCCTGATTTTTGGACGGCAAGAGTTCCATCTGGGCATGGCCCGGAAGGCTGGGAACTCATCGCAGGCCGTGTTCACAACGCAGAGCGGATTGCGG
>Ga0316218_1002590_pt1 | contig 16365 bp, 18 predicted proteins | sample TBH18003metaG_FD_203634 | JGI IMG/M metagenome (GOLD analysis project Ga0316218, IMG submission 203634) | Freshwater microbial communities from Trout Bog Lake, Wisconsin, USA - TBH18003 | ecosystem: Environmental > Aquatic > Freshwater > Lake > Hypolimnion/Profundal zone | place: USA: Wisconsin...
CCAGGCTGGGAGACCTAGCCAAGGTCAGCACCAACATGCCTGATGCCGATTTCTGGCTGCGCAGATCTGGATCTGACAACACCGTGGGCGAGGTGCTGACGGGGTTCAACCCAGACGCCATCGGAATCAAGGTCACCGCGACGGACGCGCTCGACCCCCGGTATCTCAGCTACGTGTTCAAGCATCTCCACGGGCAAGGCGTGTTCGCTAGGATGGCCAGCGGTGCCACGAATCTGGTTCACATAAGGGCCGGTGACATAGCGGGCATGAGGGTCGGATCCTAAATCAGGATGCCCATTCCGAAACCAGCTGATCATCAGATCCATCATAGGAGTTGATGTCAAGACCGTTGGTCTCTATGCCCGGTATGCCGTGCGGGGTTGGACCGATGCCATCCCCGGTGAACTGCCATAGCCAGAAGCTCTGCCATGATGCCTGCACACGCGGGACGGGACCGTATTGGGTCAACCAAAGCCTATGCGAGCCGAAGAAATCATCAGCCTCGTCGCCCAGCTGCTCCTTGGCCAGGTTGCCGCTGTACAGCACGGCCTTGCGGCCCATGCGCTGCTGGAACTCCGTGAGGAACGCACGGGCGTCATCCAGGCCCATGGTGCTGTTGCCGTTTGGCTCCCAGTCGAGGCACATCAGCGTGTTGGCATCGGGTTGCGCCGCCTCGATGAAATGCCTGACCTGCTCGACCGGATCGCTGCCGTCGGCGAAGTGATACGCTCCCCACATCAGACCCGCATCAAGAGCAGCCTGCCTGCGTGCGGCATATTGTCCGTCCACCATGGCCGCGCCCTGAGATGACTTGTGTATCACGCCAAGTATTCCCGCGGCCCTCACATCATCGAAGGATGTTACCACGTTGTGATGGCTTATGTCCACCACCCTTGGATTTATAGCATGCGACATCGCTGGATCCTCCCTTGCACCGTCAACCCAGATATTTATGTATCCACACGGCGACACCGGCTGCGAGCATAAATATATCCATGAGATACAGAGATCTGCTAGAGGACTTCAAGGTAGGCAAGCTGCCGCAGAACAAGGAGAGGACCCTGCCCCCGGTGGTGGTGTTCCCCGAGCTAAACAGCGGCAACAACTACCCGCAGTATCGCTTCATGACCATGATGGCCGCCATACGTGCCATACGTGCGGGAGAGGTTCCGGATGCAGAGCTGGTGCCTTGGGCGAGCTCGCTGTCGGTGACCGGTTACACCGAGGAGGAGATCGAGACCGCATTGATGGCCGCCAAGGCCACCGGATTCGTCCCGAACATGATGCAGGTCAATCCCAGCGAGGAACCCGAATGGGTCAACAAGACCAGCACGGTCATGCCTTTCAGCATGACCGAGGGTATGCGTGATCTCATCAACAAGATATTCGGCTAAACCAACCCATCACTGATCCGATGATCCGCAGGCCGCCTTCTTGGCGTCAGCGGTCTTCTTGAGGTCCACCGGCCACGGCGCGGAGGCCTTGGCGTTCTTGTTGGCACCCTTTGGCAGCGGGAAGCTTATGCCCGTGCTCTGCTCGATGGCAGCCACGGTGGTCAGGAACGGCTTGATATCGCTGCCCTGGTTGCTGGCGATGTTGGGGAACGAGTAGGCCTGGACATCCCCGGTCTGATCGTTTATCACTATCTTGTACAGGTAATCGGGCACCACGACCTTGTCGTCGCCTATGGTCTTGCTGTTGGCGCCATATATGTTACCGGCGTATATGGTGTACGTGGTGTTGTTGCCGTATGCCCATGCGCGGACGTAGGTCTCGAGGACCTTCCATATTCCTCGGTTGGTGGCTGGTGTCTGCGGGCTCATGTTGCTCATGAGGAAGCTCTCCAGCTCCACCTGCTGATCCCAGCTCATGTCAGCGTCATTGGCCAGATGGCCCTGGTCATACCCGCTGCCGGAGTAATCCTTGACCTCGCTGCGCTGGCCCTTGGGCAGTATGGCATCCGCCGCGAATGCGTTGCTGCGAGCCACGCAGCCGATGGCGTGGGGCGGCGTCAGCGTGTATGCCACCCAATCCGGTATCTTGGCCACGTTGTCGTGCTGCAGGATGTAGGCGGTGTGGCACTCTATCACGGTGGATGGCTTGCCGAGGGACGGCATGCCGTAGGGTATCTGCGCCGCGCAGGCCTGCGGCGGTTGGTTAGGCTTCTGATCCCATGCCAGAGCCGCGAATGGCATCAGCATGAGGACCGTGGCGAAAAACAGTCTCTTTATCATGGGTGTTCTCCTGTTATGGGTTTATAACGCTGTATTTAATGCACCCGCACCCGCACCTCAGCTTTCATAGGTTAAATAACAGCATATCCGGAGGCATCACCGTGAGGTTATGGGAGTTCACTGACAGATGGGGCGTGTATGGCAAGCCTGCACCCCATAGGACCAAGGTAGACGGCACGCAGAGCCCTCTGACCTTCCAGGGGGACGCCGAATGGCGAGACGACCCCGATTTCATGCACAAATGGTTCTCGCGCCCCTACCTGACCAAGGGTGTTAGGGGCAACCACATGCTACCGATCAAGAAGAAAAAGGGATGATCACATGCCGACGCTGATGGCCATAGGACAGATATACGACAGGATGGTTACCGTCGCAGGTTACACCAGCAGCCAGGATGGATACTCCTGGAGCGCGCCGGATGCCGTGACGCAACCGTTCCTACCATACCAAGCTGGCATAGGCATAGCCGTGGCCAGGGACATACCATGGCTGGCTAGGGCCAACGGCACGGCCACCGTTCTCAACGGCACGGCGTGGTCCGATTATCCCATCGCGGCAAACACGGAGGGCACCTACGTGGCCGTGGGCACCCTGGGAACCATACTGACCAGCCCCGATGGCATCACATGGACGGCGCGGTCCAGCGGGACCACCGACGACATGACGGCGGTGGCTGGAGGATCCGGGTTGCTGGTGGCCGTTTCAGCGGCAGGCAACTCCATCTCCAGCGCCAATGGCACGGTTTGGTCAACCAGCGCCATTGGATCATACGCCATGACCGCCATCACTTGGTGCGGATTCCTCGGGGAGTTCGTGGCGGTGGATTCGGTGGGCGCCACACACAACAGCCTTGATGGCGTCAATTGGTCAAACGTGAGCACCGGCACCGCCAACGCGCTGAACGGGATAGCATCCTCCGGCACCACCCTGGTGGCGGTTGGCGCATCAGGAACCATCGTTACCAGCACGGATGGCATAAACTGGAGGGTGAGGGCCAGCGGCACCACCCAGGATCTTCTGGCCGTGGCCAGCACCGGATCCATGTTCGTGGCGGTGGGAGCGGCCGGGACAGTGCTGACCAGCGCGGACGGCATCACGTGGACCTCAGGCATCACCGGTTTAACCGAAACGCTGCGAGGCATCGCCTGGTCACAGGCGGAGCTGGTGGCCGTGGGAGATGCGGGGACCATCATACGCAGCAGGGATGCCAAATCATGGAGCGGCGACACCACAGGGCTGTCATCCAGCCTGACCGCCATCGCATGGAGCACGCCGGAGAACACCTACGTGGTCGTGGGCCAGGGTGGCATCATACTGACCAGCAACATAGACAACGTGGTCGAGACCATAACCACCATCAGCGACGACGGCTACGTCAGCAGCAGCTACGACGGCATGGTATGGAGCAACGGCAGCATAATCAAGGGCAACTTCGGACCTCTGGCCATATCACAGGGGCTGAACAGCTACGGCAACAACAGCACGTTCATGGTCGTGGGCAGCCAGAAGTATGCCAGCGATGAACCCAACGGCATCAACCAGTTTGACGAGGTCGCACAGATATTCGTCAGCAGCGCCACGCTGGGCAGCATATCCGTACTGGACCCTGGGTTCGAGGACAGCTGGGTCATGGTCTACGCCGAGGACAGCACCAACAGCAGATACCACGGCGTGCGCAGGATAAGCCCGTTGCCGGCGCAGGCGGCGGCGCATCCGGTCAACTCCGGACAGTCCCTGGGATACGTGATCATCGACAAGGCCAGCGACCCTTACCTCGCGGGTCTCGTCGAGCTATACACATCCGACACGGTGGTTGGCACCAACACCATCACGTTCACCAGCGAGGCTGGTGCGGTATACACCATGACAGGCGTGGTGGACAACGGCACCACGTGGACATTCAGCTTCGCAGGTGGTGCGTCATACGGCACGTCAGACACGGTGACCTTCAGCTGGAGCTATCCAGACGCGTGGGCAGTGTGCGGGGTGGCAGACGGTGATCCGGTTCTGCTGTACAGCCTCGACGACGGATTCAGCTGGGATAGGGTCGCCGTACCAGCCTTGTTCAACGGGCGCCAGCTGTTTGACATAGTCTATGCCAACGATCAGTTCTACATATCGGGCTACGGCGTCATACTCTACACCTCCAGCCTGATCAACCCCGTGTGGGATGCCACCGATTTCGTGACGGCCAACTACGCCAGCCCTGATTTCACCCGGATAGCGGCCAACCCCAGCGGGCATGTGGTGGCCGTGGCCAGCGGGCTGATATACTACACCCTGGATGGCGCCAGCTGGAAGAGGTTTGAGCATCCAGGTTACCAGTTCACCAGCGTGGTGTGGTTCCAGGACCACTGGGTGGTGGGCGTCCGCAGCCTCTTGACCACATACACCCACTTCATCAGCACCGATACGGTCACATGGACCGGCCAGAACAACGGCATACAGATGAACGATTTCGCCACTCTATCATGAGTTGACATAGCAGGACGGCGCAGATAAACTGTTACATCGTCATTAAAACATAACATGGAGAGCGGTAGCATGAGCATCGGCGTATTGAGCGATAACGACAAGACCAAGCTGAAGGATCTGATCAACCAGGGCGTGCAGGTCACGAACGACATCAAGAACCTCAAGGAAGGCCTAAACGAGGTCATCGCCGCCATCAGCGAGGAGATGGAGATCCCCAAGAACGTGCTAAACAAGGCCATCAAGGTCGCGGTGAAGATGGGCGAGAACCGAGACGAGCTCAACGAGGGCCGCGAGGAGCTTGACGCCGTCGAGGAGATCCTCCTGGTGGTAGGCAAGGCCAAGTAAGTGGCCAAGGCCGATTGGATAGCCATAACGGGTGGCTGCGGATACGTCGGCAGCCACATCGCGGCGGAGATCAAGCAGAGGACCAACGGCAAGACGCTGGTCATAGATAACCGTGCATCCAAGCTGCCACACACCCACAGGTGGGCTGATGAGGTGGTGGACGGTGACTATGATGGTCCCGAATCTTTCAGGTTGCTGTCCAAGCTGAAACCCAAGGCGGTCATACACTGCGCGGCACGCAGCCTCGTCGGACCCAGCGTCACGGATCCCAGCGGTTACTACAGGGAGAACGTGGGAGGCCTGCTGAGGCTTCTGGATCACATGCGCGGCAATGGGATCATGAACCTCATATTCAGCAGCAGCTCCAGCGTGTACAGGGACGGCCAAGACGCGGCCAAGGAGAACAGCATACTGACACCCGTCAACCCCTACGGCCGCACCAAGCTGATGGGTGAGATGATACTGCGCGACCACTGCGATGCATACGGCATGAGCGCCGTGGCCTTCAGGTACTTCAACGCGGTTGGTGCGGAACCAACGCTGGGCCTCGGCCAGGAGCCGGGTGCCACGCACGTGATAGCACGCATCATGGAGAGCCAGCTCAAGGGCGAGAGGTTCGTGGTCAACGGCGGGGATTACATCACCCCCGATGGCACTTGCATACGCGACTACGTTCACGTCAATGACATAGCCAGGGCGCATCTCATGGGGGCGGCATGGCTGCAGGACAACCCAGGGTTCTGGGCCTACAACATTGGCAGCGGCGAGGGCTATTCGGTGCTGGAGGTGCTGCGCACCGTGGAGATAGTGACCGGCAAGCCGGTGGAGCATGAGATAGGACCCAAGCGAAGGGGTGATCCGGCGTTCACGCTGGCTGACACCGCACTGATCAGGAGGGATCTCAGCTGGAAGCCGGTCAAGAACCTCAGGACCATTGTGAGCGATGCGGCCGAATGGTATAATAGCGATACGTATAGATCCCTGGTCTGACTGGGCAAGTCAGCGTGTAGATGGTTGGCCGGCCACAAGCGGCGGAAAGGCATGTGATGTACATAGACGCGATCATAGAACGCGAGAAGAACCAGATACTCGCCGTCGAGCGAGACAGGAACGGCAAGAGGCTGTTCGTGACACACCCCACGAGATACGTGGTCTACTGGCCCAGCGAGAGGGGCAAATACACCAGCATATTCGGGACCAAGCTGGATAGGTTCCAGACCACAAAGGACAAGGAGTTCAAGCGCGAGCTGTCCCTGCTGCCCAAGGTCAAGCTGCACGAGAGCGACATCAATCCCATATTCAGATGCCTGTATGACAACTACAAGGATGCCCCGGCTCCCGAGCTGCACGTGGGCTTCTTCGACATCGAGGTGGACTTTGATCCCATGCGCGGGTTCAGCAGCCCTGAGGATGCGTTCTCACCCATAACGGCCATCAGCATATACCTAAACTGGATGCAGCGCAACTTCACTCTGGTTCTCAAACCCAAGAGCATGAGCGAGGCGGCGGCGCAGGCCATCGTCGAGGAGTTCGAGGACACCGTGCTGTGCGAGAACGAGAAGCAGCTGTTGGAGATATTCCTCGATCTCATAGACGATTGTGACATCCTGACCGGATGGAACTCAGAGGGCTTCGACATACCCTACATACACAATCGCATCGTCGAGGTTCTGGGCAAGCATGAGACCCGCAAGCTGTGCCTATGGGATAAGCTGCCTAGGAAGCGCGAGTATGAGTCCTTCGGCCGCGAGACGGTCACCTATGACCTGGTTGGCCGAGTGCACCTGGATTACCTCCAGCTGTATCGCAAGCACACCTACCATGAGATGCACAGCTACAGGTTGGATTTCGTGGGCGAGTATGAGGTCAAGGAGAAGAAGACCCAGTATGAGGGCACCCTAGACGCGCTGTACAACAACGATTTCAAGAAGTTCATAGAGTACAACCGCCAGGACGTGATGCTGCTGGTCAAGATCGACAACAAGCTGAAGTTCATCGACCTAGCCAACAACATCGCACACACCAACTGCGTGCTGCTGCAGACCACCATGGGTGCCGTGCAGCTGATCGACCAAGCCATCGTGAACGCGGCGCATGACATGGATCTCATGGTACCGACCAGGGTTCGCGAGAGCGAGGAGGAAAAGCAGGAGCGATGGGCCGAGGAGGAGGAGATGGGCGGATCGGTGGTCGGCGCATACGTGGCTGACCCCAAGCCTGGCATGCACGATTGGATCGGCGGCGTGGACATCAACAGCCTGTATCCCAGCGTGATCCGTGCGCTGAACATGAGCACCGAGACCATCGTGGGGCAGATACGGCCGGAGATGACGGATGCCTTCATCAAGCTGCAGGTGTCACAGAAGAAGAGCTTCGCTGATTCATGGAACGGTGTGTTCGGCACGCTTGAATACCAGGACGTGATGGAGCGCAAGAACACCCCGCTGCGGATAGATTTCGAGGATGGCAGCGAGGCAACGGTCACCGCCAAGGAGATCTATGATCTGGTGTGGAACAGCGGGAGGAAGCTGACGCTCAGCGCCAACGGCACCATGTTCGACTACAGCAAGCAGGGCCTGATACCCGGCGTGTTGACCAGATGGTTCGCTGAACGCAAGGAGCTGCAGGCTGAATACAGGGTATATAGTGAATTAGCAGGATCTGGCCTGGAGATCGACGCAGATCTAGCTAACGAGGTCATGAAGATCCTCGCTGAAGATGATCAAGGCGACGCTGTATGATAGCGTCGTTATGAAGATCAATCTCGGCAGGCGATGCTAGTATCATTTCAGGACGCCAATCTCTATCAGATATCCTGACACAGCCGATGCCAACCTCCATTGCGAGCCTCATCTTTAACCTATCGCGGTTAACCTGCTCGAGGCTCTTACCATGCCAATATTCACCGTCTACCTCGACAAATAACCGCATGTCAGGTAGGAAGAAATCATAGGTAAATGTGCCAATCGGTGTCATTAGCTGGTGCTGATGCACATGCGATATACCCTGCGCATCTAACCACTCCTTTAACATCATCTCTATGCGAGTACCATATTGTCGTTGGTTGTAATCTGGATTCTGCAGGCGTTTGGAGACGCTATCTCTGACCCTAGCTATGGCCTCTGGTGTGGTCATCCTCTCTCTGACACCGTTGACATATGCCTGGTATGATACGCGATTATCCTTCCTTCTGATCCAAGCCTCGCGCATCTTTGCCTTGGTCTCTTCTGACCTAGGACCGCTTGATGGACGGGACTTTGCCGCCTTTGATAGCTTGGCACGATGTTCGTCAGACTTAGGCCTACCACGGACATGCTGGCGCGGACCACTCATCTTCTTCTTGGTTTCGTCAGAGTGTTGATAATCTGGTCCCTTGGCCGTTCGCATGGCCGCCGCTTTATCCCTTCTCATTGCCGCATAGGCATCATCGCCCATCTCTGCCTTGATTTTAGCCCAGCGATCTGCCAATCGTTGTCGCCGCCTATCCCTGTCATCCTGGCTTAAATCTGGCTTCTTCCTTGGTTTACTTTTGATGGATGCAGATTTAGACAAGCTAGATGCTGTTGACATCATTGGCATGCCAGGGTATAATAGCTTGTAGTCATCAGAGGATATACCGTGCATCCTAATATGTCCATTGAGCTCCTTTTTCAATGCACCGCATATCATGCATCTCACTCGAGTGGTATCATCCATGGTATTTCCTTTGTTTGACAACTCATCAACTTATTTAGTAAATTATACTAAATATCAGCCGGAGAAGCTAATGGAGTTAATCAGTAATCTAATCAAGAACAGAGATGCTCGCGCATTGGCAAACTTCATCAAGGCAAATGGTCTCAAACTAACGAAATCAAACAAGATAGTTGCCACAAGTGATGATGTCAAAGCACACTGCAAGCGCCAGCAGGTGTTCTATGATCAGCGCCAGTTGATCAAGAAAATCTTGCTAAATTCGTAGATATTGCGACTTTGATTGGCAACAATCAAATGCAAACCGCTCTAATTGCTGGGAACTCCTCATCAGGGACAATCAGCAGCCAAGCACCAGGAATGGTGAAGGTTCAACGACTAGATCGAAAGATCGTAGATCCAAGTGGATCGAAACGGGTGGCATCCCACAGGGATGGTGATATAGTCTCCTCTGCATGGTAACATGCAGCAGCATCGCAAGATGCGAATCCGGATTAACGACTCGGATTGAAGATGTAGGTATATGGCGCCGTTGGCAACCCTGGATCACGCTGGTATGATCCTCGGGTGGCGCAGAGCACCACGCTGAGCGGTCGCTGCATCGTCAAGCACATGGCATCCAAGATCAACGAGATCATAGCCGGCGATTACGACCACGTGGGCAAGGCCATCATCTACGGCGACAGCGTTACTGGTGATACACTTATAAAGACCGATGCAGGTGAGATAACGATACAACAATTATTTAACGAATGTTTAGAACATGCTAAAACCAGCGACGGCAAGGAATACGGTCTATGGAGCCAAGCTAAGGTTGTTGGATTCAATGGATATGAGATGGAACCTATACTCAGCAACATAGAAGCAGTGATGCGTCATAAGACTAAGAAGAAGTTATATCGCATCACCACTGATAACGGCAAGACAGTAACTGTAACAGAGGATCACAGTCTCATGGTTGATCGAGACGGATTCTTAATGGAAGTTAAGCCGATGGATATATTAGAAAATGATAAGATCATAACATTATCTGTTTAGAACATAAATAGGCATATGCAGACAGGAGTATCAGCATATGCCTAAATGTTTGGAATGCGGGTTTGAATCTAAGAGATTGCAATGGACACACTTCCGTTACAAGTGCACAGGAAGGTTTGCAAGCGGTGCAGAATACATGCTTGCATATCCCAATGCACAGGTAGTAGATGACGAGTTAGCCAAGAGAACTGCCGTTACATTACACCGTATGATTGAAAAATACGGTGTTGACGACGGTCAGATACGATGGGATCGATATAGAGATAAACAAGCATTTTCTAACACGCTTGAATTCAAGAAAGAAAAGTACGGTTGGTCAGAAGATCAGTTTAACAAATATAACAAGAGTCGATCAGTAACAGTGGATAACTTGGTTTCTAAACACGGTTTAGAAGATGGCTTGCAAAAATGGAACGATTATTGCGAAAGACAGAAGATCACTAAGAGCCGAGAATATGTCGTAGAAACATATGGTGAGGATTATTGGATTGACCTGTGTAATCGTAAATCGCATAGCGTTGAAAATACAGCCGCTCGACATGGGTTGACATACGAGGAAGCTGCGGAGAAGTTAGCAACAAGATACAGATTAGGTTATTGCAGCGGTTTAGAGATTGAATTTATCAGTGCACTGGAGAAGATTACAGGAAAGCTAGACCATACAAGCCTCGATAAGCCTTTCGGGAAGTGGAATCACGAGACAAACGGGTACGTTGTCTATGATATCAAGCATAAAGATTGCATAATAGAATTCAATGGAGATTACTGGCATGCTAATCCTAAGAAATATCGAGCAACTGATCTGATACGAGGTACAGCAGCTGAGCAGATATGGTACAGAGATAAACAGAAGCTAGATCTAGCCAGACACCATGGTTTTCGCGTCTTAACCGTATGGGAAAGCGATTATAGATCAGATAAGGAAAACGTTATAAAGGAAACTATGGAATGGATGTTGAATACACGACAGTGAAGCATATAGAATGCCTCGGGGAAGTAGACGATTACGTCTATGACATATCTATCAAGGATGCAGATCCGTATTTCTTCGGCAATGATATCTTGCTGCATAACACAGATTCGGCCTATTTCAGCGCATATCCGGTGATGAGGACCCAGTCAGAGTTCTCCGACTATGAGTGGAGCAAGGAGAACGTGATCGATCTCTATGACAAGATCGCGGACATAACCAACGCCAGCTTCCCGGGGTTCATGGGGCAGGCGTTCAGCGCCCCGGAGGAGAACGGCAAGATCATCAAGGCGGCCAGGGAGCTGTGCGCCCTCAAGGGTCTGTTCATCACCAAGAAGCGCTATGCCGTGCTGATATTCGACAAGGAGGGAAAGCGCAAGGATGTCAACGGCAGCCCCGGTGAGATCAAGGCCATGGGGTTGGATCTCAAGCGAAGCGACACCCCCAAGAGCGTGCAGGACTTCCTCAGCAGCGTGTTGATCAAGGTTCTCACGGGTGCGACCGAGGGAGAGGCCGTATCGCACATAGCGGAGTTCCGCAGGCAGTTCCGCAGCTGGGACCCGTGGCTCAAGGGTTCGCCCAAGCGCGCCAACAAGATGACCTACTACAGCAACGTGCAGAGGCAGGCGGAGAGCGTGTCCATAACCAGCAATCCCAGCGGCAAGAAGAGCATGCTACCGGGCCACGTGCTGGCCAGCCTCAACTGGAACAAGCTGCGTAGGATCTACAACGATCACTATAGCACGGAGATCAGCGACGGTGCCAAGGTCATCGTGTGCAAGCTGAAGCCAAACCCCTCAGGCATCACCAGCGTGGCCTATCCGGTGGACCAGCTCACCCTGCCCTCTTGGTTCAGGGATCTGCCCTTCGATCATGATGCCATGGAGGAGGCACTGATAGACAAGAAGATAGGAAACCTGCTGGGCGTGCTGAAATGGGATCTCAAGGCCAGCAAGAACGACACCAGCTTTGACAGCCTGTTCACGTTCTAGGCCATGTTGACAATGTACGATCGCAACGACATACTTGTTAGATAGGAGATACGACATGGCCAAGGTACCAAAGGAAAACACATATAGCCCGCAGGATCTCAAGACCCTGTTCGAGGCTATGAGCATAGCCCCGGTATGGCTCAGCAAGAGGTTCATCATGCAGGATCTGTGCGGGTGGAGCGAGCAGAAGATAGCCGAGAACGCCACGCTCAAGCAGGAAGAAGATCAGCAATCCAAGATAGGTAACAAGTTAGGAGGCTACAGATAATGAAAGACCAGATACAGGATCTCGTGAAGAACGTGGTCGGGACGGGTTTCTTCGACAAGATCAAGGTCACGGCGGATGGCAAGGGTGTGTCCATCGAGGCCATGGAGAAGGAGAAGGAGGTGATCCTCAAGGGATCGTTCAACGGACCGGTCCCTGGTTTGACCGGCGAGTTTGGGCTTAGCAACCTCAGCCTGCTGGGGCACATCAGCAGCGATCAGGAGTTCAGCAGCCCTGATTCCAAGATCAACGTGGTGTACGATGATCGCAACGGCGAGAAGGTTCCCACCGAGCTTGGCTACGTCAACAAGAGCAAGACCTTCGTCAACTATCGCTTCATGAGCAAGCAGCTGGTGCCAGATCAACCCAAGTTCGTTGAGCCGGCATGGGAGGTGACGGTCAGGCCAAGCAAGGCCAACATCCAACAGTTCGCATGGGCCGCCAACGGCCTGGGTGCGTATGAGCAGTATTTCATACCAAAGGTCCAGGATGGGGATCTTCGCTTCTACATCGGCGAGGAGGATGCGGCCAACCAGCGAGGCGGGGTGGTGTTCGCCACCGGATTGACGCAGCAGTTTGATGGCCAGAACCGTTGGAAGATCAACCATCTACAGTCGGTGCTAAAGCTGGCTGAATCATCAGATTGCGAGATGAGCTTCAGCACAAAGGGCGTTATCCAGGTCAAGATAAGCACGGGCGTGGGCGTGTACAAGTTCCTGTTCCCATCCAAGATGCGCTGACGGCACGGATTTAACATCATCAGGAGGGCGTGTTGCACCGCAGCACGCCCTTTCCCATGTCCGGATAAATATCCGGTGAGGAACATGCTCAACTCCCTGTTCGATGCGATCGCCAACATATTCACCCATCACAAGCTGTTCTTGGCTCTGATGTTCCTGCTGACGGCAGGGCATGAGGTTGAGCTGCCAGATTGGTTAAATATCTCCATCGGATTGGCGATGATGTGGACGGTGGTGATAACATGGCTGGCGCGAAGATGATGCTCAAGAGGATGCTTAAACACAGATGGTTCAAGAGGGGAGGCATCGCGCTGGCCGTGATCTACACCCTGAAGGCCATCGTTTACCTAACCATCATATTGGCGGTTTACATGGGTTGGTGGCACTGGTGATCACGGCCACGTGATGCGTTCCAGGTTCGCTAGGAACGTCTCCGTGCATGCCCGCCACGTGTATCTCTTGGCCGATTCAGCCACCCTGGTCCTGTCGCATCCGAGCGCGTTGGCTATGGCCACCCCCAGATCCTCGTCCATGTGCCCGTTGATGCCCTGCTCCACCACATCCAATGGTCCGGTCACCGGATAGGCGGCTATGGGCGTGCCACATGACATGGCCTCCAGCATGACAACCCCAAACGTGTCCGTCCTGCTGGGGAACACGAACACATCAGCCATGGCATAGTAGTGTGCCAGCACGGAGCCGTGCTTGTAACCAACGAACCTCACCTCGGGATATTTGGCCTCCAGCTCCCTGCGGTACGGCCCGTCTCCCACCAGTATCTTGGTGCCCTCTATCTCCAGGCCGCAGAAGTCGTCCAGGCCTTTCTCCCTGCTGATGCGGCTGACGCAAAGCAGTATGGGCTTGGCCAACCTCGTGGTACCCATGCCGGCATCCGGGCGGAAGATGCTTCCGTCGACACCACGGCTCCAAACCTCCAATCTCTCGAATCCATGGTCGCCCAGCTCTCGCTTCATGCCCTCCGTGGTGACCAGGACCTTGGTGCTGAACTTGTGGAACCATCGTATGACAGCGTATCCAACGCTGACCGGTATGTGGAATAACTCATTGAGATATTCCGGGAATTTGGTGTGATATGACGTGTTATGCGGTATGCTGCGCTTCTCGACCTTGCAATACCAGCGTGCGGCCAACCCCAGCGGGCCCTCCGTGGCTATGTGTATGGCATCAGGCTTGAACGCGCCTATCATGCGGCCCACCTTCCATATGTTGAGGCTTAGCCTCACCTCTGGATATCCCACGGCTGGCATGGTCCTGAACTGGCTGGGTTCTATCACCATGACCTCATGCCCCATGTGACGCAGCTCACGCACGGTGTTTCTCAGGGTGGTGCACACGCCATTGACGTTGTCCCAGGTGTCAGTTACCAGGCATATCTTCATCGGCGTCCTCCGAATGCTGCTTCCATCTTATTATCTCCCAGGTGCCATCGTCATGCTCGACCAACGCCGTGCAGCTCTCGCACCAGTCCCCGCAGTTTAGGTAGGTGATGTCACCTATCTGGCGGATGTTGGCATGGTGTATGTGACCGCATATGATCCCGTCACACCCGTGGGTCTTGGCATACCCCGCCAGGTTATCCTCGAACCCGCCTATGAAGTTGACCGCGCTCTTGACCTTGTACTTGGCCCATGCGCTGAGGCTCCAATGTGGCAGGTGCAGGCGGTTGCGAACCCAGTTGACCACCACGTTCAGCAGCATGGTCATGTCATATGCCCAGCTGCCCAGATGCGCCAGCCATTTGGCATGCTTCATGACCACGTCAAACTGATCGCCGTGCATGACCAGATATCTCCTGCCATCGGCACCCACATGCACGATTTGATCAACCAACGTTATGTTGCCAAACTCGTGATCACCGAAGCTGCGGAGGAACTCATCATGGTTACCCGGCAGGTAAACCACCTCCGTGTCCTTCCTGGCTCGCCTCAGCAGCTTCTGCACCACGTCGTTGTGTGCCTGCGGCCAATGGAATGACTTCTGCAGCGCCCATCCGTCCACGATGTCGCCCACCAGATACAGCCTATCGCACTCGAACGTCTTTAGGAAATCCAACAGCTGCAGCGGTTGGCTCATCCTCGTTCCCAGATGCACGTCACTGATGGCGACGGTCCTGTATCTCATAAACATTTTCGTTCCATTCCTGATGCCTGTGCCGATATTTATGGGCCGCGATCGACCACAGGTTCAAACTCTTAGAACGACGGCGTCTGGTAAATACAGTATCAAACAGACCATCCGGGTAAGAAAACGCCATGCGCAAGTTCAGAAGCATAACATCATCCACAGACGCCAACGTTTACGTTGGTCCTTTCGGCGAGATAGTGGTAGACGACTCGGGCATGCTGAGGATACATGACAACGCCACCCCTGGCGGCAGCACCATACAGGGCGGCGGCGGGGTAACCCAGAGCCCTACTGCACCAGACGATCCCACGCCAAATTCTCTGTGGTACAACACAGACACAGGCCGACTGTACGTCTATTATGAAGATGTCTGGGTAGATGCTGCTCCTGCGCTGGCCGGTCCTACTGGACCCAGCGGCAGCACGGGTCCCACTGGCACGCAAGGTCCAACAGGCCCAAATGGAGGTCCAACTGGACCCACGGGACCAGCTGGTGGCGGTGGTAATGTCAACACCGGCGACATCACGTTTGGTGCCAACGCAGATCCCAACAACATCAGCAGCAGCCAGAGCAATGCGGTTATCAGCATCAATAGCCCAGGTGTGAACAGTGTTGTTGACATTTGGAGCGGTGATTACGATGGTCCCTATGGCGGCGAACTCTACCTAGACAACACAGGTGTGACGATTTACACCAATGATGAGAGCAACTATTGGTCGTTTGACAACCAAGGCAACATCAATCTAGCCTACGAAGGTGGCATACAGTTCACCAACGGTACCATCAACACCGTGGGTGGCGGCATCAACGTGCGTGCCTACAACGGCAGCTTCACGGTGTCAGTGGACGAGACGCAGATGCCCACGGTGCCCTATGTGGCTTGGACATTTGACCAGCACGGTAACCTCACGCTGCCTACCCTCAATTCCATACAGGCGCCAGCCAACAGCAACGTCAACATTACCACTACCTATCTGAACCTTATCAACAATCAAGCTGACTTCATGGATTTCAATTATCCATCGCCGGCCAGCCAATCTCTAAGCATGAGCCCAGGCATACAGCTCAACGATAGTGAGTTCAGCATTCAATTCTGGGTATTCCGCAGGGACATAACCAGGCCCTATGACCCGCTGTTCAGCTATCTGCAGGGCAACACGGTGTCGCCGTTCATCTACTTTGACAATTCCAATAACCTAGTGGTTGATCCAATCTACTTCCAGATGCCAGTGGCCATGACGCAAGGAGCTTGGCACCACATCGCCATAGCACGCGACAGCTTGGGCAGGATCAATGCCTGGCTGGACGGCACAGCACAGGGTGAACCCTACTCAAATGGCACGCTGACCAACCAATACACCGGACCCATGACCGAGATCGGTTATCTATGGTATCAATCAACCTATCTATATGCTGCGATCAGCAGCCTACAGGTGGTGGTTGGTAACACAGTTTACGATCCAACCCA
>Ga0316218_1002601_pt1 | contig 16311 bp, 12 predicted proteins | sample TBH18003metaG_FD_203634 | JGI IMG/M metagenome (GOLD analysis project Ga0316218, IMG submission 203634) | Freshwater microbial communities from Trout Bog Lake, Wisconsin, USA - TBH18003 | ecosystem: Environmental > Aquatic > Freshwater > Lake > Hypolimnion/Profundal zone | place: USA: Wisconsin...
GAGATCCTCGAAACGGGGAACGATAGCTGGAGAATTAAGACGAGAAAAAAGGGTTAAAAACACTCGCTGGGGTGGGTCAATTTTGGACGCCTATGGTGGGTCAATTTTGCAAGCCGATTGACAGATGATGGCGGGAAGCGAGGCAGGGAGCAAGCTCGACATGGCCGTGTAACTGGGAGTGAAGGTGCTGACCGAGGGGGAGTTTCTGGAACTGGACAAGTAGCCGGACCTAGCATCCTGGGTGACGCGGATGGAGGAAGGAGATTCCTCTTCCATCCAATCCAGATGTCGCCAAGGAAATGGGTGCGCCTCTCTGAACTATGACTTTGGTACTGTGTAGAAGCTGATATGGGGCTCACAGCGTCGCCTTTTTATATGGATGAATTTGCTGGGGAGCAAAGCCATTTCAATACAGACTGCAACGCTATTCTGTGTATAATTACGGCATGTTGAATGTTTTTACTGACTGCGAAAGTTGAGGTACTAACCAGGCAAGGGACTTGACTGATCCACTCTCCTGGTGATGGCTAGGCAGCGTTTCATCTCCTCCAGCAGGATGTCGATGTCAATCGGTTTAGAAACGTACCCGTCGAATCCGAGGCTTAGCAACCGATCATGGTCACTGATCAGGGCATGCGCGGTCAGTGCAAGTATCGGAGAGTGGCAATCCGCTCCCTTTTCTGCTTCACGGATTAGCCGGGTGGCCTCGATACCGTCCATGCCTGGCATTTCGACGTCCATTAGAACGATATCGAAGTTGCCGCCTTCCCAGAGTTCCAGTGCCTGCCTCCCATCCTCAGCAGTTTCCAGGGTATGGCCTAACCTCGAAAGGAACTCTTCAGTTATCTGGCGGTTGATCGCATTGTCTTCCGCAACGAGGACACGCAGGCGTGTCTCGGAACAGTTCCCTGGTTGGACCTCTTTGACCGGGGCATTAAACTTCTGCCTGTTACTGACTTCGCGTAGCGGCAGCACGATACTGAAGGTACTTCCCGCACCCTTGGTGCTTTCTGCCCAGATTCTCCCACCCATGAGTTCTACGAGCCTGGCGCTTATGGAGAGTCCCAGACCGGTCCCGCCGTATTTCCTCGTGGTGGAGGTATCCTCTTGGCTGAAAGGGGCGAAAACCCGCTCCAAGGCGTCCCGGTCAATGCCGACGCCGGTATCGGTCACGCTAAACCTCAAGAGGACCAACTCGCCCTCGCGCCCATCAAGGGTCGCCGAAAGTGTCACGCTACCCGTATCTGTAAATTTGGCGGCATTGCCCAGAATGTTGAGCAGTACTTGTTTTAAGCGCAGTTGATCGCCATTCAGGGTGTCGGGAATTTCATGCTGGACGTTGATTTCCAAGCCAAGCCCCTTGCCGAGGAGGACCATTCTCGGAATCTTGACGATATCCTTCAGGCAGTCTCTCAGATTGAAATCTTTGGCTTCAAGCTCCAGTTTGCCTGCCTCTATCTTTGAGAGATCCAGAATGTCATTAATAAGAGATAGCAGACATTCCGAAGAAGCCTGAATTGCATCAATGTATTCAACCTGCTTATTGTTCAACTTGGTGAAGGAAAGGAGCTTGGACATCCCCATGATGCCGTTCATGGGGGTGCGAATCTCGTGGCTCATATTGGCAAGAAACTCGCTTTTGGCGAGATTGGCAGATTCGGCTGCCTCTTTGGCCTTGAGGAGTTCCTCTTCACTTTGAATCCGCTCAGTCATACGCCATACCGAATCCATCAGCACAATGAGTTGAAGCAGGTCCGTCTGATTGTAGTCGCTTCCCTTATTGGCAACAGCAATGACCGCAACTATTTCCCCATTGTCAAAGACAGGGATTGAGAGGAAACGAAACAGGGGGGCGTGCCCTTCTGGATATCCCCTCTTGAGGGTGTGAGGGCTCTGGAAATCATTAAGGATGATCGGCTGCCGCTGGCGGACGACTTCTCCCCAAAAGCCCGTCTTGTCGAGCTCGTAGCACGATTGGGGGTCCGTGATGCCACACTCCTTCATGACATCCCGTGACCAAGAGTTAAGCACGAACCTGCGGTCTGCCTCGCTGTAAAAATAAATGTATCCGATTTTGCTCCGGCTGAGCCTGATGGCCTCCTCAAGGGCGAGGTCCAGGAGCTCCTGAGTATTTCTCGACCTGTTTTGGGAAACCCTGATCAGACACTCCATGCGCTCCTGGTTGCGCAACAGCTCCAGTTCACCCTTTTTGCGCTCGGTGATGTTTTCATGCGAAATTACCGCATAGTTGACATCTGAAACTCGGAAAGGGTTGACCCGACAGACAAACCAGCGCTCGGCATCCTGTGAATGACAAGGATATTCCCTGACGAATTCAGGTAGTGCGTTAGCAAGGACGCCCCTGATCCCGGCGGCAAATTCCTCGGCCGCTGCTTCCTCCTCTTCCGCGATCGTTTTGCACGCATCAAGGTAATTCACCCCTTCGCCATAGCTGCCTTCGCCGGCATTATTTCCCGTGGCAAAGTCATTCCAGGCGCGGTTTGTGATCACGATCTTCCCGTGAGCGTCAACAACACAGATGTTGGCACTCAACCCGTCAATCGTGGAGCTAAGGAACTGCTTTTGCTCCCGCAGAGTCTCCTCGCCCCGGCGTCGCACCTGCACCTCCTGCTGAAGTTGCTCGGTACGCTCCTCGACCTTCTGTTCAAGTTCCTCGTTAAGGCGCAGCACCTTCAACTCAGCCTGCTTAATGGTGGTGATATCGGTAAAGGTTATGACGACACCCTCCACCTGGCCGGTCTCGGTCCTGAAGGGCAGGATCCGTCTCAGTAGCCAGGTGTTGTCTCTTGTTTGCTCCTCATTTTCGATCAAGACGCCGTTGCTCAGAACTTTGCTGATTTCTGCAAGCATCTCCTCCTGTTGGGAGAGGTGGTAGGCGATGTGGTCAATGGGTCGGCCGACGTCCTGGGGCAACAGCTTAAAAAATGAGGCGATAGCCGGGTTGTATTTGCGGATGCGGAGTTGGCGATCGAGGAAAACGGTACCGATGTCAGTGCTTGCCAGGAGATTTTCGTGGTCATTGTTCAACTGCTTCAGTTCGAGGTTCTTACGTTCGAATTCGGAGTTGACAGAGTAGAGTTCCTCGTTGACCGAGTGCAACTCTTCATTGGTGCTTTGCAGCTCTTCATTTGACGCAAGCAGTTCCTCATTGGTAGATTGAAGTTCCTCATTGCTTGTCTGCAACTCCTCTACGGTCGTTTGAAGGTGCTCGCGCGTCGACTGCAGTTCTAGTTCCAGGTCAGCCAGATGCTGCCGAAAGTTTCCATCGGCATCGAAATCGATGGTACTGGGCTCTTCCGGTAATCCGCAAGGGGCTTGCTGCTCCAATTGCCTTACGCGTTCAAAGTATACATGGTAATGAGTCGTATGACTCTTTTCGTCCGGCAGCGGAGCCACGCTCAGGTCGATGAGAAATTCATCGCCGGCCCGACGGATGCGAACGTTGCGGGTCACGACAAACTGCCTGGTCGAGTCGGCCCGCTGCAGCGAGGTACTGAGGGCAAGGTGCAGGTTGTCCTCAGTAAGTGACAGGATGTTGTTCTCTGCCCTTCCCTCCGGCATCTTCAGGTATTCAGCCACATTCCCGAAGTAGTGGATGATCTGCCGCTCGTCGTTGATCAGGACGCCCGGCGGCATATGCCTCCGCAGCAGGGTGTCGTAATCGGACATCACCTGGCGATCAATGCTGACCGTGCGACTGCTGACCGGCTGGAACACGGTGACCGGAATGTTGGTTTGCAGCCGCTCCATGCGATTCGCATCGAGATTGAGCGCCAGTTTCAGGTCCCTGATCTTGCGGAACAGCTTGTGCTGGTTGGCGATGACCTCAAACTCACCAGCGAACTGCCCCAGCCCCTCGCTGCTACCTAGAAAAAGTACGGAATCCTTCTTGAGAGCGAAGTGGAACAGGGAGATCACCTTTTCCTGGACTTCCGGCTGGAAATAGATCAGCAGATTACGGCAGCAGGCCAGGTCAAGCCTGGTAAAAGGAGGGTCGCAAAGCAGGTTGTGGGGGGCAAAGACCACCATCTTGCGCAGATCCGAGGTAACCCGAAAGAGGTCGTCGCCCTCCTTCTTGAAGAAGGTATCCATCCGTTCCGGGCTCACGTTGGTCAGGCGGGACCGGTCATAGAGCCCTTGTGAAGCAACCTCCAGGGAACTCTTGTGGACATCGGTGGCAAATACCGTAATCTTACCTCGGAAATCCAGCTCCCTTGCTTTTTCGGCTATCAGTATGGCGAGGGAATAGGCCTCCTCCCCGGTGGCGCAGGCGGCCGACCAGACGCGCAGGTCCTCCCCCCGCTTTTGGTTGGCAAAAAGCCCTGGGATCACCTCCTGCTCCAGAAACTGGAAGGCCTGCTTGTCACGGAAAAATTCAGTCACCCCTATCAGCAGGTCCTTGTAGAGTAATTCCAGTTCCCCTTGGTCGCCGGAAACTATGGCCATGTAGTCGGAAACCTCGGGGATCTGGCGGAACTCCATGCGTCTACGGATGCGCCGGCCGACAGTCGACCCCCGGTATTTTGAGAAGTCCAGATTGTAGTTGCGCCGTAACATGGCGAATATTCCGGCGAATTCACCTTCGTCCTCGAACACCTCCAGTTCATGGTTCATTCTGGTGCGAACCACAAGGGGGCTGATGGCGTATTCGACGAGAATGCGGGGGATACGGTCCGGAGCCAGGATAAAGTCACAGACCCCGGTAGCGATGGCACTGCGGGGCATACCGTCAAACTGGGCTGATTCGGGTGATTGGGCCAGCACCAGCCCACCATTTTTATTTATAGTTGCGACGCCACGGGAACCATCTGAACCTGTTCCCGACAGCACCACTCCAATGGCCCGCTCCCTGACATCCTCCGCCAGGGAGTTGAAAAAAATGTCAATGGGTAATTCGACGTGAGCGCCAATGGTCCGGTCCGTCAGGTAGAGATTGCCCTTGTTGACGGTCATCTGAGTCTTGGGCGGGATCAGGTAAATGCTGTTTGCGTGCAGTTCGATGCCGTTGGTGACACGATGGATTGGCATCGAGGTATGACGCGACAGCAAGTCGTCCATAAGGCTCTTGAAATCGGGGGAAAGGTGCTGGATGACGACGAAGGCCATGCCGGAATCAGATGGCATGTTGTCGAAAAACTGCTCCAGTGCGCTTAGTCCACCGGCAGAGGCGCCGATGCCAATTATATGCGAAGGTTTTATTGGTTCAGGTCCAGAACTAACTGTTGGGTGGCTCACTAAATACCTCGTGGAGGGGGCGAGTGACATTTTAGTACTGCAACAATAGAGCAGGGCAGGCAACTATTTTATTGGGGAAGAACCGGGTGTAAGGTTAACCTTTCATGCGGGAAGTGATATTGCCCTTTAATGACTACCTGATCTGTTTCGGTTGCAGTCAGTTAATGGATATCATGGGAGTGCTCTCCTTATTACCCATGATGCCATAGCTGTCAGGAATTTTACTACAACGACCCCCAACTGCCACAGTCTTCATGAATTATCTTTTTTTTATAATCTCAGCTTTCGTAGTAGGGCTTTTCGCATCACCTCGTCGAAATGTCAGCCGTTTTGTGGGTCACCAGGGCCGAAAGCAGCTTCCTTGCCTTAAAAGGTAATGGTAATCCCGCCACGAACTGCTCAACCAGCGCTGTTTTGCCTCAGCCGGAAATGGACTGTCAGGCAGCCTGACCAAAGGGGATGACTCGCCGACCGTGCTGGACGATTCAGAATCAGGTACTAAATTACATCTCTCTTCACCGGATTGATTGCCTCTCCTCCTGGCTGACAGGACGGGTGCGAAGGCGAATTTGAAACGAGGCCACTTGCCGAGCCACTTTACTGCTGGTATTATACTGATGGTATAATGCTTGGAGGGAATCTCCCTGCAGAGAATCAACAGCGACAGGAGGTCGTGTGAAGATAATCAGGAACCCATTTTCAAAGACGGTGATCGGGGATGACGAGCCCCTCTGCAACCAAAAGGATCTTCTGGCGGCTCTCACCATGGAAGCGTACTCGGGCAACAACAACGTCCTGCTTGCGCCCCGCAGGACCGGGAAAACATCGCTTGCAATGAGACTGGCCCGGGACTATCGCACCGCCGGCGGATTGGCCACTTTTGCCGATTTGAGCGCCGTCCCGTCAGCAGATGCCGCTGCCGACCGCATTGCTGCGGCACTCTTCGCCTCGCTGAGTGCCGATACCAAGATATTCACAAAGCTGTCGCGTCTGGTAACGGCATTTGTCCCGATCATCACCATGAACGCCGACGGATCCTTTTCCGTTTCTGCTTCCCCCTCCGGACTCGTGAAAAGCGGGATCGATAAGCTCGTTTCTGTCGTCGCGTCACTCGACAGCATATCGTCGAACTCCAAGACCCCACTCCTTGTCATCTTCGACGAATTCCAGGACGTTGCAAAGTTGACCGACAGTCTCCAGGTCGAGGCTGCCTTACGCGCCACTATCCAGAACCACAAGGCATCCTATTTGTTCATCGGTTCCCGCAGGAAGCTGCTGAGAGACATGTTCGAATCGCCGAAGCGTGCCTTTTACCGCGGAGCAACGACCCGGGACCTGCCGCTGATCGACCCGGCTGAATTTTCCTCTTATCTGGTGGCTCTCGCCGGAGCATCGGGAGTAAAATGGTCACACGAGATTGCCGAGAGCATTATCGCCACAGCGGAATCACATACTTACAGCGTGACGGCGATCGCGCATGCCCTGTTTGAAGCCACCGCGCCGAATGCGCCGAATAAAGACGACCTAGCAGAGGCTGTAAAGACCGCGGCTATTCGGGAGACATCCCTGTTCATGTCGATGTATGATGCTCTCTCCCCCCAAGCCCGCATGCTGCTGGAAGCCCTTGCAGCGGAACCGACCAAACACCCGATGGCAGGGGACTACATGTCTCGCCACAAGCTTTCCACTGCAGGGACGGTCAGGAAATCACTGACTACCCTGATCAATGGTGACCATATCGCGAGTGACGAAAACGGCCTCATCAGTCTCACCGACCCGCTCATGACGCGATGGCTCAATACGAGATGGGGCAAGCGCAGCATGTTGAGGGGACTGGTGCTTCAGGCGCCACTTGGAAACGGCTGAGTCTTTACCCACCGGCGAACTGCTTCGCCTTCTCGATGAACCGCGCCAGCGGCACGGATGCCAAGCTGATCTGCCTCTCCGCGCTCATGACGACGACCATGGACGGCATCTCCTCCCTCACCGAGATGCTCAAGGAGGAGGGGGGGACCGCTTCAAGGTGCTGGTGGGTGGAGACCCGATATCCCGGGCCTTCGCCGACAGGATCGGCGCGGACGCGCCGACAACGCGGCGAGTGCGGTACGGGCCGCCACCGGCGCTACGGCAACGACCTGGTCTCCACCACCTCGACCCTCGCCGAGGCGATGGGAGTCCGCATGGAATTCTTTCGGCGAGGACGCCCCCCAGACCGCCGACCCGCCGATCCGGTAACTCTCCGACCCAGGGAAGATCGGGGTGCCGGACTTCCAGAGGGACGGCAGGCTCCCCGTCTACCTGGAGGCAGCCGAGCACGTCGTCGCCGAGGGGGCGCGGGCGGCACACGGCGCGCGACTTTTGAAACAGGACCTTCCGGGCCTTGTGAGCCCGGCACCCTGCGGGGCGCGTCGTGCTTCACTTGGCGGGGAGAATGGCCTATAATGACGTAGAGACGTTAAGAGGCAGTTCGAAAGAGGTGAACAGTCATGTTGGAAACCTGCTGCAACAGCATGGCGCACTACGAGCACATGTGCTCGCTGACCATGAACGGCTGCGCCATCGAAAAAGCGAGATCCGAGGGTGACTTCGAATGCAGCCCGTGCGATGCGCCCGCGCACCACCGGTACCTGTGCACCCCCAGTCTTTTCGGGACCTAGCAATACTCGGCAGGGCCCAGAGGGAGCGGCAACCTGCTGGTCATGCCCGCGGCCAGGCCGCGGCACAAGCCCCCGGCTCATCCGGGGGCTTTTTTATCGTCAGTAAAGTATTTTACTGAAAATAAAAAATAGTGTTGACTTGTTTTACTCGAAGTGAAATATTCCAGTATCACTAAAACGCTGGTGCCGGGTGGAGTGACGGGTCCGGGCGGGGCCCGGAGTCGACAAGCGCTTGACATGTGGAGGCAGATGGTGCAGGAGTACAACATTGGGGCCAAGATCAGAGAATTGCGCACCGGGAAAAAACTGACCCTTCAGGACGTCTCCAACGAGACGGGTTTCTCGACCTCGCTGCTTTCCCAGATCGAAAACAACAATATCTCCCCCCCGATCGCGACCCTCTCCAAGATCGCGAATTTTTTCGAGGTGCGCATGGGGCACTTCTTCGCCGAAGAGGAGGAGTGCAGCTTCGAGGTGGTCAGGAGCGACCAGCGCACCATCATGCCCAAGGTCATCTCCGAGGACGGCAGCAACCACGGGTATTTCTTCGAGTCGCTCTCGGTGCGCAAGAAGAACAAGAAAATGGATCCTTTTCTGTTAACCTTGAACGAGCAGGTAGCGAACACCTGCACCTACAGCCACAACGGAGAAGAGTTCCTCTTCATCATGCAGGGGAAGGCGGAGCTTTTGCTCGACGACCAGCGCATACTGCTGAACGAGGGCGACAGTGTGTATTTTGATTCGAACCTTAAACACCGGTTGCTCTCGGTAGACTGCGGCCAGGTCAAGGTTCTTGCGGTAGTAGTGAGATAGTTCGCTCAAGCCATAACAACTACAGGAATGGGAGGAAGCAGAGTATGAGCAAGAGAATGGATGCCCTTGATTACCATTCGATGGGACGCAAAGGGAAGATCGAAGTTGTCGCCACCAAACCGTGCCAGACAGCGGCCGACCTTGCACTGGCCTATTCACCCGGAGTGGCGGAGCCCTGCCTCGCTATCCAGCAAAACCCCAAGGACGCCTACCACTACACCGCCAAGGGGAACCTGGTAGCGGTCGTCTCCAACGGCACCGCCGTGCTGGGACTGGGCAACCTCGGCGCCCTCGCCTCCAAGCCGGTCATGGAGGGGAAGGGTATCCTCTTCAAGCGCTTCGCGGACATCGACGTCTTCGACATAGAGCTCGACACGGAGAATCCGGACGAGATCATCAAGGCCTGCCAGCTCATGGGGCCGACCTTCGGCGGCATCAACCTGGAGGACATCAAGGCTCCGGAGTGCTTCTACATCGAGGAGGAGCTGAAGAAGACCATGAACATCCCGGTCTTCCACGACGACCAGCACGGCACCGCCATCATCTCGTCGGCGGCCCTCCTGAACGCCCTGTTCCTGGTCGGGAAGAAGATCGAAGACATCCGCATCGTGGTGAACGGCGCGGGCGCCTCCGCCAACTCCTGCGCCAAGCTCGCCATCGCCCTCGGGGTGCAGCCCAACAACATGATCATGTGCGACACCAAGGGGGTCATCTACAAGGGGCGCGTCGAGGGGATGAACCCCTACAAGGAGCTCTTCGCCGCCGATACCCCCTTCCGCACCCTGGAGGAAGCCGCCGAGGGCGCCGACGTGCTGTTCGGCCTCTCGGCCAAGGGGGCCTTCACCCGTAAGATGGTCGCCAGCATGGCCCCCAACCCGGTCATCTTCGCCATGGCCAACCCGGACCCGGAGATCACCCCGGAGGAGGCCCACGCGGTGCGCGGCGACGTCATGATCGCCACCGGCCGCTCGGACTACCCGAACCAGGTCAACAACGTGCTCGGCTTCCCGTTCATCTTCCGCGGCGCCCTCGACGTGCGCGCCACCTGCATCAACGAGGAGATGAAGCTGGCGGCGGTGCACGCCCTGGCCAACCTGGCACGCGAGGAAGTGCCCGACTCCGTCTCCAAGGCCTACGGCAACGTGAAGTTCAGCTTCGGCCGCGACTACATCATTCCGAAGCCGTTCGACCCGCGCGTGCTGCTGCACGTGGCGCCCGCCATCGCCCAGGCCGCCATGGACTCCGGCGTCGCCCGCCAGCCGATCTTCGACATGGACCTCTACATCGAGCGCCTGGAGAAGACCCAGGGCAAGTCCAAGGAGATCGTGCGCACCATCATCAACAAGGCCAAGTGCGATCCCAAGTCCATCGTGTTCCCGGAAGGGGACAACGAGAAGATCATCAGGGCCGCCAAGGAACTGGTGGAGGAAGGGATCGCCAAGCCGATCCTGATCGGCGACCCGGTCAAGATCCGGGCGAAAATGGCCGAGCTCGGCATCGAGCTGGACGTTCCGGTCATCAACCCGGCCGACTCGGAGATGACCGCGGCCTACGCCGAGGAGCTCTACCAGCTCAGGCAGCGCAAGGGGCTCACCCTCACCGAGGCGAGCCGCATCCTGCGCCGCAAGTCGCGCACCCATTTCGGCTGCATGATGGTCCGCATGGGGGACGCCGACGCGCTCCTGGGCGGCATCGACACCCACTATCCCGAGACCATCCGTCCGGCGCTGGAGGTCGTGCGCAGGCAGCAGGGGCTCTCCAGCGTGCACGGCCTCTACATGATGGTCTCCAAGAAGGACGTCTACTTCCTGGCCGACACGACCGTCACCATCGACCCGACCGCCGAGGAGCTGGCGGAGACCGCCATCCTGGCCGCCGAGAAGGTGCGCATGCTCGACATCGAGCCGCGCGTCGCCATGCTCTCCTTCTCCAACTTCGGCTCGGTGAAGCATCCCCACGCGGACAAGGTGAGGCGTGCCGTGGAGATCGTCAAGGAGCGCGCCCCGGAGCTGATCATCGAGGGCGAGATGCAGGCCGACACGGCGATCGTGCCGGAGCTCCTGGACGGGTTCACCTTCTCAAAGCTGAAGACCCCGGCCAACGTGCTGATCTTCCCGGACCTCAACTCCGGCAACATCTGCTACAAGATGCTGCACCACCTGGGCGGCACGGAGGCGATCGGACCGATCCTGATGGGGATGAACAAGCCGGTCCACGTGCTGCAGCGTGGCGACTCCGTGGACGACATCGTCAAGATGGCGGCGATCGCCGTCGTCGATGCGCAGAACATCTAGGCGGGAAAGGCGCCCCGGGGAATCGGGGTGCCGCAGCGTGGAACAAAATAGCCTTGCGGGAAGCGCCCGCAAGGCTATTTCCGTTTTCGGAGCACCTAGCCGGGTGGGCACCCCGTGCCCACCCGGAGGGATACCTTGGGGATGGTGGGCAGGGGCTGCCCACCCTACGGCTGGGATGAATTAGGCAGCGTCCCCCCTGCGAAGTAGGGGGGAAGGCTCGCGAAGCGAGGCAGGGGGGTCTTCCTCCGTGCGGCCCCCCCCCTGCTTCAGGTGCGTTCAGCTTCCCCCTCGTTTCATTGGGGGGACGCTGCGGGCCGGGCCCCTCGGCCTCAACTCACCTTGTTTTTGCCCCGCCCTGGGGTACCATAATCCCATGGAACCCGACGATCTTCATGGACGACTGGTCTATTATAGCGAGGCGGAAGAGCTGGTGAACCGCTGCACCCACGGCATCGGCGCCCTGCTGAGCCTCGTCGGCGCGATCGCCCTGATCTCGCTGGCCGCCGAGCAAAACGACCGCTACCGCCTGGTCAGCGCCTGCATCTACGGCGGTGCCATGTTCGTCTTTTACAGCATCTCGACCCTGTACCACAGCGTGCGCAAGCCCCATGTCCGCTACCTGCTCAACATCATGGACCACTCCAGCATCTACCTGATGATCGCCGGGAGCTACACACCCTTCACCCTGGTCACCCTGCGGGGCCCCCTGGGGTGGTCGCTCTTTGCCACGGTCTGGGGCCTGGGGCTGGCGGGGGCGGTCCTCAAGCTCTTCACGGTGCACCGCCTCCCCACGGCCGGGCCGCTCCTCTACCTGGCCCTCGGCTGGATCGTGACCGTCGCCTGGAAGCCGCTTTCCCTGGCGCTGGCTGCCAACGGTCTGCTGCTGCTCTTTGCCGGCGGCGCGGCCTACAGCATCGGGGTCATCTTCTACTTCTGGGATCGCCTCCCCTTCAACCACGCCATCTGGCACCTCTTCGTCCTGGCCGGAAGCGCCTGCCACTTCTGCTCGATCTTCTACTATGTCACCCCGGTCCGCCTCTGACTCCAATCCCTCACCGTGCCGATCATTGACGCTGCAGCCAGCGAGTGCCAGGGGCGGTAACGGAGCAGCTGCAGGGTGCCCAGGTCCGGAAAGGGCGGATAGGCATGACCTCCCAAAACCAGTGGGGCAACCCTCCTGACGGGAACTGCACCATACCCGGCCCCGGTCACCCCCCTGCCGCGGCCCGGGCCATCTCCTGCACCCCTTTCAGGTCGAGCTTGCCGGTGCCGAGCATCGGCAGGCTCTCCACCTCCAGGTAGCCGTCGCGCCCCGGCTTCCAGAGGTTGGGGAGCGGGCTCTCCGCGAGGAAACGCGATGTCATCACCCTGCCGGCGCTCGCCCTGAGGCTCCGGGAGGAGCCGGCCGAGCTGGCGGACCTTTTGGAGAGCATCCTGGGCCGGCTGGCGGACGCGGCTGCGCAGCGGGAGAAGCGGACCGTCGTAAGGATTTTGCAACAGGACGTCGCGCCGGACTACGGCTGGCCCGGCAACGTGCGGGAGTTGGAGCAGGCGGTGAAGCGGATCGTCCTGACCGGCCACTACCGGGGTGGGGGGCGGGAGGAGCCGGCGCGGGACCCGGCCGGGGCATTAACCCGGGGGATGGCAGAGGGGGCCCTGAACGCCGAGACGCTGCTGGCCGGTTACTGCGCCATGCTCTACCGGCGCTTCGGCAGCTGCGAGGAGGTCTCCCGCAGGACGCAGCTGGACCGGCGCACCGTGAAGAAATACGTGAACCTGGGGTAGTACCGGGCGGCGCACCGGGGCAGAGCCCCCCTGCCGCGCGGGGGCGGCAGCGGGACCAGCCATGCAGGTTCCAGGGCCTGCATGGCCAGCGCCGCTCTGGGGGGAGCGCTCGTACCGCTAGCGTTTTTCCATGTCGTGCAGCATCCCGGTGATTTCCGAGAGTTTCTGCTCGAGCCTCCTCAGCTCCTGCGGGGAGTAGACCGCGGTCCCCTTGTCGATTTCCCTGCCGATTCGCCTGATCTGGGTCTGTATGTCGTCCACGGCATTGCTGCAATTACGCGAGGAGAGGACGCATTCGTCTTTTTGTGAATCACTCATCCCGGCAAAAGTCGGGACAGCCGCTGACACGCAGAGCAGTGCTGCTAACACAAATATGTTTTTTCGCATGGGGATATCCTCTTGTGAGTTTTTGAAAGCTACCTTCATAATCAAATTATCGCCGCCTCGCCTGCCCGTGTCAACAGGAACCATCGCGAATTCGCAAAGTCCGGCTGCGGAAGGGAGGCCCTGCCTGCAGGCATTCCGGCTCTGACTTTGGCTAAAATTTCAGCACTGTCAGGGGGCTCCTGGCAGAGTGCGTCCAGCCTGCTTGCTATTTGACCTCCGGGTTCCGACTGGTTGTAACGCTGCCGTGAGTGGTGCCTTTCGACCGCTATGTCAACCTTCCCCGTATAAAAATAAGCGGGAATGTGCTACGTTGCAGCCAGCTAGCGACGGGACACGCCGGGTTCCCCCCGTTGCGGGGTGCTCCCTTCCCCCCTCGCCGGTGGCGCCCGAACCGCACCGCGGCCCCCGCGGCAGGGACAATCTGGCGCCGTGGCGGCCCGCGCGGCGATTTGGACACGATCCTTGCATCCCTGCCGGCGATAACCGCGGCGGGCGCCGGGCACGGCCTACGGCCTTGGTCCCCGAAAAGGGTGCCGGCCGGCTGCTCGTGCGCCATGCTGCGCAGGCAAAGGAAACGAGCGAAATCCGGGGTGGGTGCCGATGTATTTTCTGATTGTCGAAGACGAAGCGAAGACCGCGGCCCACCTGCAAAAGGGGCTGGCGGAAATAAGCGTCATGTCGGACCTGGCGACCAACGGGCTCGAGGGGCTCGCGATGGCGACCCGCAAGGGGTACGACCTGATCATCCTCGACCTGATGCTGCCGGGCATCGACGGGCTGGAGGTGGTCAAAAGGCTGCGCGCCGGCGGCACCACGACTCCCATCATGATCCTGACCGCGCGCGACGCGCTCCAGGACCGGGTTTCCGGCCTCAGGACCGGGGCGGACGACTACCTGGTGAAGCCGTTCGCCTTCTCCGAGCTGACCGCCCGCATACAGGCGCTGCTGCGCCGCGGCCAGGTGGTCAACCAGGACGAGCTGCGCCTGGCGGACCTGGAGGTCAACTTCTTCGCGCACCGGGCCAGCCGCGCTGGCCGGCGCCTGGAGCTCACGCCGAAGGAGTTCGCCCTGCTCTCCCTTTTGATGCGCCGCTGCGGCGAGGTGCTGTCGCGCACCTGCATCGCGGAGCGGGTCTGGAACCTCGGCTTCGACAACAACATGAAGATCGTGGACGTCAAGATGGGGAACCTGCGGGCCAAGGTCGACGGCCCCTTCGAGAAGAAGCTGATCCACACGGTCCGGGGAGTGGGGTATGTTCTGGAAGACCGGGAAGCCGACTCCGACTGAACCACCCGGTGCGGGCACCGGGAACTGGTCCATCGCCAGGCGGCTCGCCCTGCTGCACATCATCGCGGTGCTGGTGAGCTACGTCCTGTTCGGCGCGCTGTTCTACGCCAAGCGGATCGCCCAGCTGGAAAAGGAGAGCTTCGTCGACCTGGAGGCGGAGCGCGCCTCCGTCGTCGCCATGATGGGGTAGCCCGACGGCAGGACGCTGCTCGGCTACGAGATCCGCACCCAGCAGTTCGAACCGGAAAACCTGCGCCCCTTCGTCAGGATTCTGGACCGGGAGGGGCGTACCCTGCTGGAGAGCCCGTGGATGCGGAGAGGGGTGCCGCGGGACTCCTTCCCCCCGGCGGGCGGGTCGCTGCGCTGGCACGACAGCCAGGGGGACAGCTACCTGCTCGGGAGCTACCTGCTTCCCGACCACCTCTTCAGCGGGCAGTCCGGGGTGCTGCAGCTCGGCATCAACACCCGCGAGGAGAAGGACCTGGGAAGCCAGCTCCGGCTCGCCCTCGCCGCCTTCATCCTGTGCGGGACGCTCTTCGCCTTCGGCTGCGCCTACCTGATCGTCAGGCTGGCCCTGAAGCCCTTGGACGACATCTCGCGCACCGCCAGCAACATCACCCGGCACCGGCTCGACACCAGGATCGACGAGGGGGTGCTTCCCGCCGAACTGGTCTCCCTGGCCGGCTCCTTCAACAGCATGCTGGGGCGCCTGGAGGACTCCTTCACCCGGCTCTCCCACTACTCGGCGAACCTGGCCCACGAGCTGCGCACCCCCATCAACACCCTGATGATCGAAAGCGACATCGCCCTCGCCAAGGAGAGGTCGCCGCAGGAGTACCGGCGGGTGATCGCCTCCGGCCTGGAGGAATACGGCAGGCTTTCCTGGACCATCGACCGGCTGCTCTTCCTGGCCAGGGCGGACCTGGAGACGCACGACCTGGACCGGCAGCGCCTGGACCTGAGCGGCGAGATCGAGGACGTGTTCGACTATTTCTTCGACGCCGCCTGCGAGAACGGCATCGCCCTGGAGAGCAGGCTGGAAGGCTCCGGCGTGCTGTATGCCGACCAGACGCTGTTTCGCCGGGCGATCAGCAACCTGATCAGCAACGCCATCGCCTACACCCCCATCGGTGGGGCGATCCAGGTCACGGTCCGGGAGGCGGAAGACCGCTCCGTCCAGGTGAGCGTGAGCGACACCGGGTGCGGCATCGACCAGGTCCACATGCCGAGGATCTTCGACCGCTTTTACCGGGCGGCCTCGGGCGAGGGGAGGCAAACCGAGGGGACCGGGCTCGGGCTCGCCATCGTGAAGTCGATCATGCTGATGCACGGCGGAACGGCCGCGATCGACTCCGAGCCGGGGCGGGGGACGACGGTGACCCTGCGGTTTCCCGCCCAGCCGAGCGGCGTGTGACCGCTCTAATTGGGGCGTTACCCAAATGTTACCCTTTCATTGCCTCCTTGTTGGGTAGCTTTACGCTGTTTGACTGACCTCCCGGCCAAGTTCGGTCTTTTTACCGGGTGGCGCCCTGCCGCGGCCCGGCGGGCGGTCGCCTGCGGCACCCCTGAGAATTTTTTTGCCCCTCCCCCTCCTCCCTTCCAGCCCCGAATCAATACTGTAGACTAATGGAAAAATTCCTTTCCTGAGCGGACTCCGCCCGGACGGCAAGCGTTCCCGCGGCCGGTGACCCGGGGCGCCGCACCTTCGTTTGGCTTGGTATTTGCGACCTCGGGCGCCAAGAGAACGGTATTTTACATTTTAATCGATAGCGGATAAGGGGGAAGTATGCTGAAAAGGGTACTGGTCATTTTGGTGCTGGCGACATGCGCGC
>Ga0316218_1002615_pt1 | contig 16239 bp, 10 predicted proteins | sample TBH18003metaG_FD_203634 | JGI IMG/M metagenome (GOLD analysis project Ga0316218, IMG submission 203634) | Freshwater microbial communities from Trout Bog Lake, Wisconsin, USA - TBH18003 | ecosystem: Environmental > Aquatic > Freshwater > Lake > Hypolimnion/Profundal zone | place: USA: Wisconsin...
AAGAGACATTGCAATAAATCTGTAATCCGTTTCAAAAAATCATCACTGCTGTTTTTCGTTGAAAAAATGTTTGTCTTTCAACTTTCAAGAAGAGTTAATTCATTGTAAAATAATTTTTAAGATAGCTTGACCGTGTAATCCGGTAAAAAGTTATTGATAGAAATGAAGGGTAATGCTTGTGCCTTTATTTTCTTCACTCGTAATTTCTATCTTTCCGCGAAGCAACTCTACCAGCTCTTTTACAATGGTTAAACCTAATCCTGTGCCTTCTATGTGATCGGCATTCTTTGCCCTAAAAAAAGAACTGAAGAGCTGATCTTGATCTGCTTTAGGAATTCCTATACCAAAGTCATTTATAATGATGGTTACTTCATTTTCTAAAAAAGATACTTCTATAACAGGGCTTTCTTTTCCCTGAGAATATTTTAACGCATTGGAAAGTAAATTGGTAATAATTGTATTCAGCAACCTGACATCAATCTGTAAATTTCTTTTTGTGCCGTTAACTCTTAGTATTGCTTTTCTGTTATCATGTTCATTCAATCTGAATTTTTCATTAATCTGGTGTATAATTTTAACCGGGTCTGCACTGTGTAATGAAAGTTTAATCCTATTCGAGTTAAGCTTTTCAAGTATTAAAATATCATGCATTAATTGCGTAAGCTCATCTACTTCTTTATTGATAACAGATAGTGTATTTGAAAAGTTGATATCTGTTTTGCCTTTGGCTAAGTATAGCTTTATTAACTCTACACTTGACTTTATAACCGTTAAAGGTGTCTTGAATTCATGTGATGTTGTGCTAATAAATCTAGACTTCAGTTCGTTGAGTTTCTTTTCTTTAATTAAAGAAGTGCGTACCTCTAATTCGGCTTTTTGTAAATTAATCAACAGCTCTTTTAAATCCTGATTGGTTATTTCTTGTGTTTTTAAAACATGCAACAGATCTATCAAAGGATCATGAAAAGCAAAATCATTCAATGTTAAATGGTTGTCGATTACTTCTTCCATTGAGTTCATCCAGGGAGAGCCTAAGAAAAGGAATTGATTATTCGCTTTTAAATATTCTATTTGACCTCTTAAAATTGTTTTTTGCTTATTATGGCATTGAATGATGATTAATTTATTGGTAATTGATTGTATTGAATCAACACTGATATTAGAAAGTTCAGGTCTTATAATGGAAAAACTATCTGTAATTTTTTTATTTTTAATGATAGGGGATATCTTATGTAATGACTTACCTGTCGATTCCACTTTTAGGTCCTTATTGATTAGGATAAAAAATGGAAAAAGCCTATTAAAGTCCTCTTCATTAAATGTAAAATGTGTATTCAATATTATGTCCAGCTTATTTTAAAAATCTCATGATGATTACCTTCATTTCTGCTTTGAAGCAGCTTTATTTCTACCGGAACCTCATACATTTTGCCCAGTCCCGATAAAAGCCCCCTTACAAATTCTTGTAAGCCCTCTCTTTTAGAAAAATAGTGTATATGGATACTGTTTTCCTGTATGTCGCTTACTTTAAATTCAGGAGGGGTTAGTTTGGGATAAATTAACATAATCCTGTTATGGAATATGGGCAAATTGATCAGGAAGTCTTTTAAATTAGATCCGCCTGCCATCATCAGGCCACCATATTTCTCTTTCCCCGTTTTTAAAACCCACCATTCACCAAAAGCATGTAAAACATCTTCAATTGGCATTTTCATAACCTCTGATACAGCTCCTGCCAATTTATAGGTAATATCATCATCATATGGCTCATTGCTTACAAAAAAATCAACATCCACACCGCTGTTTGCTTTTATGATTTCCCATTTTTCGTTCCCAAAATTTGCTTTTACCAGATCTTCAATCGCCTTATTTACGATACCGTACATGTTGCCTTTTTTTGAATGTATAAGTAAACTGTCAATCGCAATTTCAATTACTACAATGGCGCAATTTAGTTATAAAAAAATAAATTGAACAGCAACTTGTGAGATGGATTAATTAGCTAATGTATAAACGCAATACTCATTTTTGGTATTGCGTTTTGTAACTCTTTTATCAAAAAGGTAATTACATTAATTTAATACGGCTGGCTTTGAAAGATTTTTAATTAATGAAGGTATTTTTTCAAACTCTGTCAGCTTATCTATGAAATTGTCTGCTCCAATGTCTTTGCATAAGCCTCTGTAAAATTGATTGGCATGACTGCTGACAATGATCACTTTAGTTGAAGGGTAATCATGCTTAATGTCTTGTAAAAGATCTACGCCGTTTTTGCCGGGCATGTTCAAATCTAATAATATCAAATCCGGAGTATGATTTTTTATTTTTTGTAAGGCATGGTCAGCATTATTGGCTGTTTGAACTGAATCAATATCAGGTACTTCGGTTAATAATTCTTTTATTTTGCTGACGATTAACTCAGAATCATCAACTACTAATACATGTAATGGGTGTCTCATGGTATAGATTTTTACAGGTTGGATAATTTTTTAAAAGCCCCCGTTAAGGGGCTTTTTTTTAATTTTTAAATCAAACAAAATAAAAACCCGATAAATTCTCTTGTTTGATTGGGTAAACCACTTTTCATAGGATATTTTAATAGTGGTTTGGATATCTGGATTCTACAAACGGGCAGGTCTTATACCTGTAATGTAATTTCGTTCTGATTGTAAAAGAGCTTTGTTTATCAATACCGGTTTCAATTTTAACTTGCTATTGATAATTGTTGTTGAAATAATGATATTGTCTTAGCTCTGCCGGGAAAATAATTTTCTCCAACTAATAATGCATTAACAGCTTTTGTTAATTCTTCGCTTAGATTACTATTTTTAATGAATCCGGCAACATTGTTAAGGAATGAAAATTTTGCATAATCTTTTTCATCTGTTGCACTAACAATCAAAATCTTTAAATGTCCAATTTCTCTTAATGTTTCAGCTATTTCAATACCGGCCAAACCTGTAGTGGCAATATTAGCAATTACCAAATCCCAGTTGCCGTCTTTTGCCAAAGCTTTTATTAAAAGCGCTGTGCCATTTACAGCTTCTTCAACTAATGCATCTGGATAGTTTTTTAAGAGTAGTTTTTTTACTGCTGCTCTTAGGAAAAAATTGTCTTCTGCGATTAAGATTTTCATAAAATTGGTTTTACATGTTTTCAATTTCGGATCTTGGATAAACGGGGCCGAGGCTTTAAACCTCGTTGCTAATTACAATGTAAAATTGCTCCTAAAAAAAGGAGCATAGTATAGGAGATGATATGAAAACAGAGTAGGAATGCAACATACTATATGTAGTATGCTTACTACATATAGCATCAGCTTTATTTACAAAGTGTACTTAAATAAGATTGTGGTTGATGGCGTATTTGATGAGATCTGCATTATTGTGCATATGCATTTTCTCTAAAATCCTTGTTCGATAGGTACTAACGGTATTAACACTAATATTGAGTGTGTTGGCAACTTCCGATAGGCTGTTACCTTTTGATAGTAAATTAAATACTTCAAATTCCCGGTCAGATAAACTTTCATGTGGTCGCTTATCCATTTCATCTTCATAAGTATCGGCCAACAGTTCTGCTACTTCAGGTGTAATATATTTTCTGCCTCCCAAAACATATTCAATTGCTTTTACCAATTCCTCCGTGGCACTTTCTTTTGTAAGATAACCCGATGCGCCACTTTTGATAGTTCTTACTGCATATTGTTGGGGTGCATGTGCGCTTAATATTAATAAGGGTGTTTTGGGGGCAATCGCTTTTATTTCTTTTATAACATCTGCACCCGATCTTCCGGGCATTGAAATATCAGAAATAATAACGGTCCATTCTTCTTTCATTACTTTTTTTAATAATTCATTGGCATCTTCCACATCTGTTATTTCAGCAAGCGGATATGCATCTTTTAATATCATTACTAATCCCTTTCTTACTAATGAATGATCGTCAGCTATTAATATCTTCATTATGAAACTTTTAGATTTTAAAATTATTATTTAATAGGTAATGCGCTTTATATTTTTTTTAAAAAACGACTTTAATCTTTTTTATAGCTTCCTTTAATATCATTTTAAGGCCTGTGATTATTTATCAAAAGTAGTTGCATAAAAATCACAAACAACCCCTTTTCAATCAAGATATCTTTGCAAAGGATTTTTATATAGAATATTGGAAATGGATAATAAAGCCTTGATGTCTATCGAGGCTTTAGTTTTTTATAAGCCTCTTGATTGTAATGATTGGCCGTTATTTGATTATCATTTGTTTTCACTTTTTAGCTTCTTCAATATGATATATCTCAGCCAAAATAGTTGTGCCTTTATTTATAACAGATTTAATTTCAAATTTACCATTTGCTGCATAAATTCTTTCCCGCATACCTAATATGCCATGATGTGTAGTGGCATCTACTTTAGCTACATCAAATCCAATTCCATCGTCTTTTATTATAAGTGTTAATGTTTTTTCATCTATAGTTAAACTTATATCAACATTGTTAGCAGATGCATAACGCATGATATTCGTTAAACTTTCCTGCAAAATCCTGTATAATATCAAGCTTTTATCAAACTCAAATATAATGCCATCAATATTTGATGAAAATGCTGTATTAATGCCGGTTTTATTTCTGAAATTATTAATAATCCATTCTGTGGCGGCATACAAGCCAACTTCTTCCAACATAGCTGGATGCAATGCAGTATGTATTTTTCTGAATGCGGCAATCAGTTGATTAACCTGATCAGCCATTTCATTCATTCGCTTATCTAAATTAAAATCTGCATCATGAATATGTTTACGGGTTAATACTATCGTAAATTTCAATGCAGTTAAATACTGACCTAATTCATCATGAATTTCTCTTGCAATTTCTCTTTTTTCAGTTTCAGCAATTTCTTGTATGTGCTTAGCAAAATACCTCAATTCATTATTCGCATTCAATATATCCGTTTCTGCTTTTTTGATATTACTTAAATTAAGGCTTGTACTAGAATAATGTGAAGGCTGGCCTTCTTCGTCTTTATGCAGAAATATTGTTTGCAGTACCGGAATTTCTTCTCCGCTTTTTGTTTTATATACATTTTCTCCGATCCAAGTTCCTGTTTTCATCAAAGTTTCACTTTCTGCTATTGATTTTGGAATACCCGATGCAACAATTGAACTTACATTTAGATCGTTAATATCATCTTCTTCGCTAAAACCTAATAATTTTTTCATTGATTTATTCATATAAATCAATTTGCCGTTCAAGTCAAATTTGGAAATGTAAGCTAGCGCATTCTCTACAATATCATTAAGCTCTATAATGTTTTGTTGTGCTTCTTTTGTTTTGCTGATGTCAATAGCAGTGGTTACTATTTGTTTGCTGCCATCTTTGGTAATTACTAAAGTGGATACTTGATATATGTATATTTTCTTTCCGCTTCTTGATTTAAGAATGTTCTCAGTAATATAAGAGCTATCCGTTTTTATATTGTCATAATGGGCTTGGGTAATTTCTTTATTATTTGGGAATTTGAAATCTATTGCACTCAATGCAGTAATATCTTCATCTTCTTTAATCTCTAAAATATTTTTTAAGGCATTATTTACATAAATGAATTTTTTTGTGGTATAATCAACTATTCCAACATAGGCTAAAGTATGTTCAATAATATTCAGTAACTTCTTTTGCTCTTCTTGCATTTGAAGTTTTGCGGTAATATCTTCTTTTATGGCAAGGTAATTTGTAATAAAACCATTTTTATCAATAATAGGAGAGATGCTGGCATTCTCCCAATATACTTCACCATTCTTTTTCTTATTCTTAAAAATGCCGCTCCAGGTTTTATTGTTAGAAATATCTTGCCAAAGTTGCTTGTATTCTTGCTCATTGGTATATCCTGTTTTTAAAATTCTTGGATTTTTACCAATCACTTCTTCAGAAGAATATCCGGTTAATTTTAAAAATGCCGGGTTTACATATTCAATTAACCCATTTTTATCAGTGATCACAATAGATGCAGAACTTTGTTCCACAGCTGCAGATATTTTTCTCAATTCAAATTCAGCTTTCCTGCGTTTTCTATTCAGGGAAAAAGCGTTTAATGCAAGGCTGATGTTTTCTGTAACCTTTTCTAATAGTGTTACTTCTTCGTTAGTAAAGTAAAATGGGCTACCCGAATACAAAGTGAATATGCCGGAAACTTTGCCCCTTAATTTTATAGGTAGTGCGATAGACGATTGATACCCGCGTTTTAATGCTTCGGCTGCCCAAGGCTTCATAGCTTCATCATTGGCAATATCATTGGTATAAACAAATTTTCCTGTACGCATGGCAATACCCGACGGGCCTCGGCCTTCAGGTATGGTGGATTTGGCAGATATGGTTTTAACAATATCTAAATAGCCATCTTCTTTTCCGGCAGATGCCGATACTACGATATTTTGAGTATGTTCATTTGCAAAGCCAATCCATGCAAATAAGAAACCTCCTTTATCAATGGCAAGCGAACAAAATTGCTGATATAGTTCTTCCTCATTTTGGGCATTGATTGCAAGGTCATTGGCACTACTTATGAATTCGTATAATCTTTTTGATTTTTTTATTTCGAATTCTGTTCTCTTTGCCTCGGTAATATCTGATAAATGAAATGAAATTGCATTAAATGAAGGGAAAACACTTAATAAATAGCACTTAGACTCCAGGGAATTGTATAGCTCTAATTTTATGTTATTTTGTTTGTTGAAAGAAGCCCTTATTGGTGATTCTATATCCGTTTCAGTAAAATTTTTTATTACATCAAAAAAAATCTGGCCTATTATGGAAGTTATTTTTTTTGATCGCAACAATATCTCCATAGCATTGCTGATATAGATAATATTGAAGTTTTGATCTGTTGAAAAAAAACCATCAGATAATCTTTCATAAGTTTCTTTGATGATTTTAGTTTGCGTATTTATTTTTTCCTCTAATTGTTGGTTCAGCGATTGCAGTTCTTTTGTTTTTTGCGATAATAAAATTTCGGAAGTGGTTAAATCGGTAATATTGTTTATAATGATCGCATAACCCGAAGGTTTACCATCGTCGTCAAAAAGTTCAGATGTATTTAATTTTAAGTAGAGCAGCTTGCCATTAGTATCTCGTTGGGTGAGATATGGTTTTGTTAAACCTGTTTTTGTATTATTCGAATTGATACCGTTAATAATGCTTTCATTATTTTTCAATTCAAAAATGTCATTTAAATTCTGGCCGATCAGGTCGCTTATTTCTTTGCTGTATAAATCACCTGCAGCTTGATTTGCAAATCTTACAATTCCATCTTTATTGGTAATGATAACGGCTTCACTGGTTTGTTTGAAGATATAGGCAAACAATTTATTTTGTTTTATTAAATCATCTTTGCTAACTGCCTGAGTTATTAATCTGTAAATAATGAATATAAAAGATATAAGTATCGTAAGGCCTAACCATATAAATGAAATGAAAACATTTTTAGAATTAATGGTATTATTTTCAGTATTAGCTTCTAATTTATTTCTGCAAGTATAGTATGTATAGTTGTAAGAGTTATAAAAACGAACAATATATAAGCTGTCATCGTTTTTTAAAATATAATTCACTGCGCTGTCAGGGTGCCCGCCTAAGCTAAATGCTATAATGCTGTCAGAATTGGCTAATTCATCATGAATTGCTTTTTCCATCTCTAACATAAGAGCGTGTATTTGCGGATAAGATGCAGATGTTTTTTTTAAAATATTCATTTGCCTTAAGGCCAGATTTTTTCCAAATTCGATCTCGGCTATTTTGTTTTTATTCTTTGCAATTACAAAGGGCTTTTCATTTCTTAAAATATAGGTTATGGATGTATTTAAGCTATCTAAATGGGTTAGTAAAAACCTTAATTGATGTTGTTCAGTAGAAATTCTTTCTGTGTAAGTAAGATTGGTGTAAGTAATAAAAAACAACGACGTAACCACTATCATCATTATTGTAATGCCGATAGTAATTAATTTATTGACTTTAAAAATTGTGTTCCAAATACTTGTCATACTTGAAAGGTAAGAAGATTAAAATATTTTTTTATTAAAAAAATCAGAACGATAATTCCTGTGAAAACTATATTTTAAGTTGCTTTTAATTTTTTTTAGCATTATTGTTTAAAACTTGAAATTGAATGTAGAAAATAAGGAAGTTGTTTTTGTAGTGCAGGTCTACTTTTGTGTTACGTTAATGGATTTTTTAAGGATTTGGATTTTTATCCCCGATTTCTATCGGGGATAATTTTTTATATACCCTTTGTATATTTCAACACTACGTTAAACAGGTTATCCGGAAAAAAAGGTTTGATGATATAATCATTCATGCCAACTGTTTTAGCTTTTTGTTGAACATCGGATGAAATATTTGCAGTTAAAGCAATTATCGGAACATCTGTATTAAATTTTCTGATCTCCTCACTGGCGGTATAACCGTCCATAAATGGCATTTGAATGTCCATTAAAATAATATCATATTGGTATTCTTTTAATTTTTCAATTGCAGTTAAGCCATTTTCGGCAACATCAAAATCTACCTGCCATTTTTCAAACATTCCTTCTGCAATAAGCACATTAAACTTGATGTCTTCCACCAAGAGTATCCTGGTCCCTTTTAATTCTGTTCGTTCAAATATTTTAGATTTTTCAAGTAGTTTCTGTTGAGAATTGCTTTTGCTGAAACGTAAGTCAAAATAAAATGTAGAGCCTTTGCCCACTTCGCTATCTACAAAAATTATACTGTTTTGTAACTCAAGTAATTTTTTGATGATGGATAAGCCGAGGCCGGATCCTCCTAAGTCTTTGCCTATTTCGGAATGTACTTGTGAAAACCGTTCAAACATTATTTCATATTTCTCTTTCGAAATGCCAATGCCGGTATCGTGAACGGCAAAATAAATAAGCACATCATGCTCATTATCTTCTTTCAGCATTACCTGAATAGTAATTGTTCCGTTTCGGGTAAATTTAATGGCATTATTAACGAGATTATTTAATATTTGGCCTAATCTTATTTCATCACCCATTAATATATCAGGGATATCATCGTCGTAAACGATCTTAATTAAATTATTGTTTTCCAGTGCAGAACTTTGATGTGCAGTTTTGATATTCTTTAAAAAATAAAATAATTCAAAATCTTTTTCAACAATTGCAATCTTTCCTTCTTCAAGCTTCATATAATCAAGCACATCGTTCACCAAATTCAGTAAATTATGAGAAGATATCTCCAGCGCCTCAATTAATTTGGCTTGCGATGGCAGCGGGTCTTGATATTTTAGTAATAAGATAGTTCCTATAATGGCATTCAGCGGAGTGCGTATCTCGTGGCTCATGACTGACAGAAAATCACTTTTAACCTGCATGGCCTTTTCTGCAAATTCTTTAGCTTTAATTAAGTCCTCTGCCAGTTGCTTTGATTTGATGATTTGTTTTTCTAAGTAACTGATAATATTAAAAATATCATTATCGTTTTCAACAATCAAATTGGCATTTTCATCCAATGATTTGATGGCTTCTTTAAGTTTTAGAATTGACTGTTTCTTTATTTCATTTTGTTCGTATAAATTATTATTGGCCTCCTGATATTCTTTTTCATTGATATTCGCTGCATGCTCGTTAATGTTTTTATCTCTTTCAAATGTTACATAACTATTGCTTATGGCAGAGAGAAATTTCAGCATGTTTTCATCGTCCAAATATTGGGCAGGTAAAAATCTCTTTATCTGTGTGTCTAATATTTTATGAAATTGCTTCATGGAATGTTATATAAGAAACCAATAAATATTTATGCTGTTTCTGAGATGCAGGTTAAGGTCATTGTTTGATTATATAGTTCGCAGAAATCATGGCTCTCTTCAAAAAGCGAAATCTCGCCATAAGAGTAAAAGCCAATAATCAGGGTATCATTTCCTAAAATGTTTTTTGCCGACAAAAGTTCTTCGTATGAACGGTCTTGCAGAATTACTTTTCTTCCCGCACAACTAACCACAATGGCCAATTCAGGGGGCTGATCCTTGAAATGGGCCATTGATTTTTGAGCTGCTGTTTCTGATCCATCAATTAAATTTTTAAAGCTGGCTTTCATTAAACGTACTTTACTTCCTTCCGGGATATTACCGGCAAAGGTCATAGACCTGTTTACTTCATCTATTGAAAGAATGGTTCTGACTAATTTTTCGTTTTGATCTTTTGGGGATACAGAAATGGGGAAATAAAATGCCGACCCCGGAAGTTCTTCTGCATAAGGGCCCAAATATTCTTTGTAAAGGTCCAATGCACACTTTCCATCTAATTCATAAAGAATATTTTTATCGGATTTAGATACAATTCGCTCTCTGCCAAATTCACTCCAACCCCCAAAAGAACCCATGCCTATTTTTAAATGCCTGCCATAAAAACATATTGCTACAACATTGCCTTCCCGGGTATCTAAATTTAATCCTACCAAGGTATGCTTTAAACGTAATGCATCACCTGCCAAGCCTCCTGAAATAGGAACGGACTTAGCGTTTTTTTCATTTAATCCAATAATCAAATCACTGCCATTAACCTGTGTACCATCTGATAAAATAAATATGGCCGATAAATCATCGGCCTCTATTTGTTCCATTAAAAATTTTCCGGTTTCCAAACTATTTGCATGTAAACTTAAATTCGTTTGCACACACTTGATTTTTGTTTCATTAAACTCTATTGCGTTTACAACAATGGTATTATCATATACCTGGTCGCTAATAATCTCTCCTGAAGTAGATGCGCTGACAATGTCTGCATTGGGATATTTTTTTTGTAAGTATTGCAGAATGTTATTATCAGCTATCAATTCATTGGCGCCAAAAGCAAAAACAAGCCTTGCATTTGGCGCATTAAATTCTGTATTTGTATTTATTACAGACCAATTCCGGTTTTGATAAAGAAGTTGTTGACTTTTCATAATTTTATAATGAAATTGACTTTTTTGTTGAGAAATTAAATAAATCGATATTGATAAAATATCAATTCATTTAATATTTTCGGCAGTTTTAATTTACTTGATGATATCTTTTCGTCATTACAATTAATTAATAAATCTGTAATCACTTAATAAATTTATTTCAAATTATTTTAAAAAAAACTATTTAAGTCAGTAAACTTCAAGTAAGATGATTTATTTATACTAAATGACGAAATTGTTACTGTATTTTTCGTCATTTAATAACGAATTTTATAAATTATAAAATGCGCTACCTAAAAACTGAAGAATTGAATTTTAAAGTATCCTCTTTTATTGATTTTTTCAGGAAAAATACCCATACTGAAAATGAGATTATATTTTCAGTAGATAAGGATTTGCAGCTTGTTTCTTTTAACGATCAGTATAAACTTTTTCATAAAAAAAATTATCCGCAAAATATTTCATTGGGTAAGTGCCCTCCGATTATTGATGTGGAAACTGAATCCGGTAAGGCCTTATGGGGCTATTGCCAAAAGGCCATGAACGGTGAAACGATTCATCTTAGTTCCGTTGAAGAAAATATCTCAATCGAGATATTGATTACGCCTGTAACTGAAGAGGATGATAATGTAAAAGGGTTATTTTTTGTATGCAGAGATATTTCCGATAAATATGAGATATCAAAGAAATTGCAGGCCGGTGAAGAAAAATATTTGAAAGTGATAGATTCTGTGAATGATATCATTTTTCAAACTGATGCTGTAGGGAATTGGTCATTTTTGAATAAATCCTGGGAAAGGGTGATGGAATATACTGTTGAAGAATGCATCGGTAAACCTTTTTTTAACTATTTATTTCCCGAAGACATAGCGCGTAATCAGGAATTGTTTGCACCCTTGATTAATGGAATTAAAGCTTATTGTAATCATGAGATTAGATATGTTACCAAGTCGGGCACCATTAAATGGGTGAATGTATATGCTGTTTTATTAAAAGATGATAGCGGAAATATTATTGGTACTTCCGGCACTTTGCAGGATATCAATCAGCAGAAGCGATCGACAGATTTGCTGAATTTGGTTTCTAACAATATTAAAGATTTTATTGTTTTCATGGATACAAATGGCAAGCCCATTTTTCAAACGCCTTCTGCAAAGAATTATATCGGTTATGATGTTGATAATTATCTGAGCCAATCCTTTACTAAGTTATTTTATAAAAACCAGTTTAAAGATTTTTATCATCATTTCAGTGAGCTGATAAACGGCACTAAGCAAGAGTCTGACTTTTTAGAATATCAATTACTTTTTAATGATGGCAAATATCATTGGATAGAATTAAAAATGTCTTCTGTCTTTGACCATAACAATAAAATTTTTGGCGTCTTGGCTTCAGCCAGATTGATTGAAGAACGTAAAGAAGCAGAAGCTAAAATGTTGCAGGCTTTGGTTAAAGAGAAACAGGTAAGCGAAATGAAGTCTAAGTTTTTAAGTTTGGCTTCACACGAAGTAAAGAATCCGCTTACTGCTATCAAATCAAGTTCTGAAATAATCACGCTGTATCTGAAGAAACTTAAAATGGAAAGTTCTTATGTATTATTAACCCATCTGGACGTGATTAACAGGGAAGTAGGCAGATTGGAAGCAGATATTCATGATATATTATTAATCGGAAAAATTGAGTCAGATATTGTTATTGTTGATAAAACACAAATTGAATTGGAGCCATTAATTGAAGAGGCTATTAAAAGAATTAGATTAATAACACGGGATGAAAGGGTCATCCAATTTCATGTAAATGGCCGTCCCCGCCTTATTTGTGTTAATGAAATGAAATTCTTTCAAATGGTGGAAAATCTGCTTACAAATGCAGTAAAATATTCTGTGAACAAAGCTGCTCCGGAAATACAGGTTACTTATTTTGATGATGAATTTGAACTAAATATCATTGATCACGGAATTGGCATTCCGGAGAAAGACCTGGAAAGACTATTTACACCGTTTTATCGTGCATCTAATGTTAAAGGGTTCTCCGGAACCGGTTTAGGATTAGTGATTGTAAAAAAATTTATAGAGTTGCACAATGGAACTATTTCTGTTAACAGCACAGAAGGAGAGGGTACAAGTGTAATAGTTCGTATTCCATATAAACAATAAACTCAATGCATCTCTGTTTTATAATTCTTGGTACTGCCAAGCAGCTGATAGGCAGCTAAATTCGCTGATGCAGTAAAGAAGATGTTGATTAATTGATTGTTTTTATTGCTAATAACTTTTCTGCAAACGATAGGCTTTCGTTTGACGATTATATTAAACAGGTTGGCGAATAACTTGTATTGCATCTTCTGCACATACCTGAAATTTACATCATCATTTTCTATATGGGTTGAATGAAAATAAGTTTATTGCAAAACTATTGTATGTTATCCCGGCCACATTCTGACGATTGCTTTTTTTCAAATAATAATGAAAAGGATAATAGTTCTGTTCGTTTTGCATTAAAAGAACATCCGTTGATCTTAAATAAGGTTGAATTTTTTCTGCAAACAATTCAGGAAAAAAAATTCAATGATTTAAATTTTTTAATAGCATTACCCCCCCTGGAAACCTCTTATAATAGCTTGCCGGGAATGAACCTGGTGAGCTTTTGGAGGTATCTTTTATCAAAAACCACGGCACCTAAGCTTACACTGAATAAAATAGATGTTTTAAAACAAGCATTTAATTTTAGTATACAGTTTATTCATCCGGAATTGTATAATGAAATGAGGATGGACATTCATGCATCCTTCTCTTTCGGATCATCTCAACAAATGTTTGTGCAATGCAGGCCTGTTATGAATGACAATTATAATGACTTGATATTGATTAACGATCATATCGGTTTCTTATAACTGTTGTAATTTTTGACAATTGTTTCGTGACGATTTTGTGTTTGTAAAATTTCCAAATTGCTTATTTAAGCCTGAATTTTATTACTTTTTAATCATCGTGACGAAATAGTTACATCTTTTATCGAATTACAGAAACTCCTTGCTGTGCATGTGAAATAATTTTACACTCAAGTTTCAGGCATCAGGTATGCAATCACTTTTTGCCAAACATTTCTAATATCCAAAAATAAAATCTCATGAAAAATTCAAGCAGTAATATCACTTCGTCTTGCGCCTCACCGTTTTTGCCTGCATTATTTTTTAGCGAAGAATCATTTTGTCAATCTTAATATTCAGGTTCTGATCAGGCATCAGAAAATAACAGATGCCCAATCAGTGAACATAAATAGCAGTATCATGAAAACAGCAGTCGGTATAACATACATAAACGGGAAAAGGTCAATATTTGAATCGAAAGAAAACCAGGGTCTTGTTAAATTAATCTTTTCGCGTTTTAAAATAAATCTGTCATAATAATTCAGAATTCTAAAAAAAATGGCAAACAAAAAATTATTTATCGTATCATCAATAACCTTAGTGGCATGCTTAATAGCCGCTTATTCAAATCATTTTAATAATGATTTTCATTTTGATGATTCTCATACAATTGTTAGCAATCCTTTTATCAGGAACATTCATAACATCCCTAAAATGTTTTATTCGCCCGAAATGTTCAGTTCATTACCAACACACTGGGGTTTAAGACCATTGGTAACTATTAGCTTAACAATTGATTATTGGTTAGGAGGTAATCTTAAACCTTTTTATTTTCAATTATCCACTTTTATATGGTATGCAGTTTTATGTGTGATGCTTTTATTGATGTATTACCGATTGATGCGAAACAGTGTAAATAATAAGTATCTTTCTTTTGCTGTTTTATTTGCAACTTCATGGTTTTCATTTCATACAGCTAATGCTGAAACTGTTAATTATATCATTTCAAGGTCTGATGTAATTTCAACAACCTGTATCGTTTTTTCTTTTTATTTCTTTATCGCTTATCCTGCTAAAAGAAAATATCTTTTTTACATTATACCTGCAGCCATTGGTATTTTGGCTAAAGAAACTATAGCTACATTAGTAGTATTACTCTTCTTCTATATTTTGCTTTTTGAAAAACAAGTATCGGTTCCCGATATGTTTAAATCAAAGAATTTTAAAATTGTTTGGCAATGTATATTACAGGTATTGCCTGCAGCCGTAATTATTGTTGCCATACAGTTATATCTATTAAACTATGGCAGTAATCATATTGCTAAATCTAATATACCCAATCCATTAGGTTATTACATACTTACACAATCATACGTGTGGGTTCGTTATATGATTGCATTTTTTATACCGGCTAATTTAACTGCAGATTCTGATTGGGGGGTCATCTATAATATCTTTGATGAAAGAATAATTATTGGGCTTTGCTTTATTATAGGATTGATATTTGCCATTTTTACAACCTCCCGTAAAAAAGAGACAAGACCTATTTCTTTTGGACTGATTTGGTTTGCAGTTTCTTTATTGCCAACTTCACTAGTGCCATTTGCGGAAGTAACCAATGACCACAGAATGTTTTATGCATTTATTGGTTTAAGTATGGCCGTTACAACAGCCGCATCATTATGGATTGAAAAAATACTTCATGGCAGTAATTATAAAAAAGCAATAAGCAGTATTGTTATCTGTGTATGTTTTTTTATTGTTGGGTTGAATGCTTATGGTGTTCATGAACGAAATAAAGTATGGGCAACCGAAGAATCTTTATGGCATGATGTAACGATAAAAAGCCCTGCTAATGGAAGGGGGCTGATGAATTATGGATTAACACAAATGGAAAAAGGAAATTATGCGGTTGCTGATGTTAATTTTGAAAAAGCAACTCAATACACCCCATATTATGATGTATTGTTCATTAACATAGGAGTTTTAAAAGGGGTGATGAATAAGACTCAGGAAGCTGAAGCTAATTTCAAGAAGGCCATTGAATTGAATAAAGATGCAACTGATGCAGCTTATTATTATTATGCCCGTTATTTAAATGGATTGCAAAAATATACAGAAGCAATACCCTTGGCAGAAAAAGCTTTGAGTATTAATCCCCATAACATAGAAACACTGCATTTATTAAGTAGTCTTTATCAATCGCAGGAACAGTGGGATAAATTATTAGATGCAGCCAATAAAACATTAGCGATATTGCCGAATGACAAAGAAGGCAATAATTATTTAAATGCTGCCAGGAATAAATCCAAAATCAATATCCCCATTGGTATTAAATCATTAACTGCAGCAGATTATATCAATCAAAGTTTATTTTATTATCAACAGAAAGAATTTAAAAAATGTATTGAAGCTG
>Ga0316218_1002617_pt1 | contig 16228 bp, 5 predicted proteins | sample TBH18003metaG_FD_203634 | JGI IMG/M metagenome (GOLD analysis project Ga0316218, IMG submission 203634) | Freshwater microbial communities from Trout Bog Lake, Wisconsin, USA - TBH18003 | ecosystem: Environmental > Aquatic > Freshwater > Lake > Hypolimnion/Profundal zone | place: USA: Wisconsin...
CCAAACACCTATCGTCCGCAGGAAACTATCCCTGTTCACACAACTGTGCATTTTACTATCTGTGGTCTGCTGCCTGCTGTATGCCAATACCCTGTTCAATGGCTATGCTTTTGACGACCCGGTAGTGATCGTGAAGAATAAGTTTGTTACAGAGGGAATCAGCGCTGTACCCAAATTGCTGGCCACACCGCATCTTCGAGGTTTTTATGTGATCCCTAATGACCTGTACCGGCCGCTGTCGCTGGTGATGTTTGCTGTCGAGTACCAGTTCTTTGGGCTGAACCCTATGACGGGGCATTTGTTCAATATCCTGACATATATTGCCTGCGTAGTGCTATTGTTCCTTTTCTTAGATCGTTTCTTCGACCGTAAGAAGACCGTTGTTGCTTTTATCGCTGCCTTCCTGTTTGCTATATACCCTATACATACCGAGGTGGTAGCCAACATAAAAAGCCGGGACGAGCTACTGTGTTTTGCATTTTCATTTCTGTCGCTGAACCTGTTTATGAAGTATATGAAGGACGGTAAGGCTGCTATGCTGGTGGCGGGAGCATTTGCGTTGTTGCTCTCATATATTTCTAAGGAAACATCCATTGCATTCATCGGCATCATTCCGCTGCTTTTTTTCTTTTACATCAATGCTAACAGGAAACGGGCTATCGCCATCACGGCCTGCACCTTTGTAGCAACCGGTGTGTTCATAGGCATCAGGGAATATGTGCTGGGCAAGTACCATGCTAATGTACCTACCAAACTGGAGTTCATAGATAATTCGCTTGCTGCTGCGCCGAGCTATTTTTCGCGCATAGCAACTGAGATAACGATATTGGGCAGGTACCTGAAGCTGCTCTTCGTCCCCTACCCACTATTGAGCGACTATGCGTATAATAGCATACCATTTGCCAATGCCATGAGTATAGGTTTCTGGCTGTCAGTAGTTGCTTATTGCGGGCTGGTGTACGTTGGGGTTAGCAGGTGGATAAAACAAAAAAATGATCCATGGGCATTTGCTATAGTGTTCTATCTCGGCACGCTATTCTTAGTGTCTAACCTACCCTTTCCTATAGCGGGTGAACTGGCGGAGCGTTTTTTGTTTTTCCCGTCTGTGGGGCTATGTATAGCTGCTGCGTTGGGTATGGAAAAATGGTTGTTGAAAACGCAAGTTGATACCACATTAATCAAAAACCGAAAAATGTGGGCTGTGCTTGTGCCATTGCTATTGATCTTTGGCGGCATTACGATAGCCCGCAATACAGACTGGAGAGACAGCCTTACGCTATTTAAAGCAGATGCTGCAAGATCGCCCAACGACAGCAGGTTGCACCATCACCTGGCTGCGGCATGGGATGTAATGGCAGCGGCTGAAACAGACAGCGTGCAAAAAAGAACACTTCAGAATGAAGCAATTGAAGAATATAAAAAGGCGCTGCGCATATATCCCGGCTATACTGTAGACATCTCTGATCTAAGCCATTTGTATTTTACAATGAAGATCGGCGACTCCGCAGAACTGTATATGCAACAATTGCTTGCCGCTGACCCGAAAAATGCAGTTGCCGCTAATAACATTGCCAACATCAATTTTAGCACGGGCCGTTATGATAAGGCACTTATTTTCTTTAGAAAAACGCTGGCATTAACACCTGAGATCAGCTATTCTTATCTCAACATCGCAGAGACATTTATGAAGCTGCAACAGTACGACTCTGCGATAGCCTGGTACTATAAAACGATAGCCGCAGATTCTGTATACGGTGGCGAACACGTAAAAATAGCCACGGCGTTTATGAAGATGAACAACACTGATTCGGCAGTAGCCCATTACCGGCAAAACATTATTTTGTTACATTCCAATGCAAGCGCTATCAACGACTTTGGCATATTCTATTTCGGGCTGAAGAAATACCCAGAGGCTATAGAGCAATTTAAAAAAGCAATAGCAACTGACAGCCACCTTACCAATGCTTACGGCAATCTCGGCATCTCCTATTTTCAGATGGGGCAATATGAGAATGCTATTGATATTTTCAAAAAAGAATGGGCGCTTGACCCTAACAATGTCCAGGACCTACCCAATATTGCAATAGCTTACCGGAAACTAAAAATGAATGATAGCTCCAAGAAATATGAAGCTATCATTCATCAAATAAATCCGAATTTCAAGTTACCGGAATAAGTACCGGCTACTGTGCCACTACCATGTGTACGATATGTGTTTCGTGGCCCGAGCGAATGGTAAGCAGGTAAACACCATTACCAACAGTATTGGAAAGTGTTATCTTTTCATTGAGCTTGCCATTATTTGCCTGCACAGCTTTCTTATACACCTGTTGCCCCAGCATGTCCGTCATTTCCACCGACACCTCTGCATCGGCTATACTTGCGAGACTTCCCTTAATAGTAAACTCGCCTTTATTCGGGTTGGGTATCACAGCGATGTTGTCGCCCACTACAGACGTAAGTATCACACCCACATTACCATGGCCGACAGTGATCTTTACACCGCCGTTTGCCGAGTGGCCGCCGCAAGGGCCGCTGCTGGTAACAATACATACCAGTGAATCACCATTAGTGAAGTTGCTTGCCGTATATGTAGCATTAGTAGCGCCGGGTATAGCTATACCGTTGGCTTCCCACTGGTAGGTGGGCGATGTACCGCCGTTTATGGCACTGGCCACCAATGTATCGGCCTGGCCGGTAGTGATGGATGTGCCGGGATGAGCAACAATAGTAACCACAGGTATCAACTCTGGATCAACAGTAATGGTTATCGCATTACTGGTGACCGTAGCGGGAACCGCGCAAGGTTCGTTGCCGGTGAGGGTGAGGAATACCACGTCGCCATTAGCTGGCGTATAGATATAGGAGGAACGGGCCGAGTCTGTATTAGCGCCGTTGATGAACCAATCGTATGTGGGCAAAGAGCCTCCGTTTGTTATTGTTGATCGTAAAGTAACTTCTGTGCCCGCACAAACCACATCAGCCGGTGTTACGTTGATACTTACGGTAGGTGTCACAGATGGTGTAATGTTTATTGTAGCGCCACCAAACATAGTACTGGTGCATCCTGCGGTTGTGGTAGCTACCACGCGGTAAGCGCCCGCTGTAGTTTCCAGGCCAAAATCGAGGCCAAGGCCGGCACCGGTTAGCGGGCTGCCAACAGTTGAACCGCCATAATATAATTGGTAGCTGATGCCTGTTTGTGACCCGGAGAGGTCAATATGCACACCTGTGCCGGATGCGCAATAATTGCCACCACCTGTTACCGAATAAACAGCAGGCAGCGGATCAACTGTGATCACCCTTGTGGCAAAGCAACCTACACCCATTGTATAAGTGATCGTAGCATCGCCGGCAAGCACACCGGATACCAGGCCGCCGGATACAGTAGCAATAGTGCTGCTGCTTGTACTCCATAAGCCTCCGGTAGTAGTATCTGTAAGGGTTGTTGTAGTCCCTACGCAGATATTTGCAGTGCCTGCCAACGGAGATGGCAATGCACTGACGGTTACTGTCTCTGTTTGCAGGCAACCTGTAGCCGGTATCGTAAATGTTATAGGAGCCGTACCCGTGGTAACACCGGACACAACACCCGAATAAGGCCCTACTGTAGCCACTCCAATGTTGCCACTTGTCCATATACCCACCAGTGTAGTATCTGCCAGCGTAGTGGTGAGGCCGGTGCATAGGCTCCTGTTTCCGGTGATGAAGCCGGGTAAAGGATTTACAGTAAGTGTTGCAGTAGCGAAGCAACCCGCAGGTACAGTATACGTGATAGTTGCAGTACCGGGACCGTAGGAAAGCACATCGCCTAGGAGGGATACAGTAACCAAGGTACTGGTAAAGCTGCCGCCGGCAAGGGAGTCATGCACCGTAGCTGTATCGCCCCATGCACAAACATTGTGCAGGCCGGTGATTGGAGGTACTGATATAACAGGGAAACGGGCTATAGCAGAGCAGCCATCGGATATGGTATAACTAATTGCAGCCTCGCCGCCTGAAACGCCGAAAATAGAGCCACCTGTGGTTACTGTAGCAATGCGGGCATCCCCGCTGCTCCAGGTGCCACCTGTCGTTGTTTCATACAATATTGCTGTAGCGCCTTTGCATATTGCGGCCGGGGCTATGATACCCACAGGCGCGATATTGACAGTGATCACCTCTGAAGAGGTACACCCGACACCCAATGAATAGCTGACCGTGAAGATACCCGTGGACACACCTGTTACTACGCCGTTCAAAGAACCAACTGTGCCTATAAAGCTGTTGCTGCTGGTCCATAAGCCGCCCGGCGGTGTATCGGTCAAAGTATCAGTAGCGCCCGGGCATACATTCCTGGCCCCGGTAATTGCTACGGGATGCCCGTTGACGGTAAAGGATGTTGTAGCCGTACATCCACCACCTAATGAGTAGGTGATCGTAGTAACTCCTACTGTGACACCGGAAACAAGGCCCGATGAAGAGCCTGCTGTCGCTATAGAAAGATCATTGCTGCTCCATACGCCACCTGGGGTTGGGTTACTCAATATTGTCGAATTGCCTATACAAACCTGTGGCGTACCGGTAATAGAATCGGCTGTGGTATTTACAGTAACAGTTGTTACTGCGGCGCAGCCTGTGGCACCGACAATGTAGTCAACCGTAGCCACGCCTGTACCAACACCCAACACAACGCCTGTAGAGCCACCAACGGTAGCCACAGAACCGGGGGTACTGCTCCAGGTACCACCGGGAGTAGCATCAGTAAGTGTACCTGTCAACCCTATACATACCCTTGAAGTACCAAAAATACTTGCAGGCAAAGAATTAACCGTGAGCGGGAATGCGGTGGTGCAACCCGTAGGCAGTGTATAAGTAATTATCGCAGCACCAGTTCCGGCACCACTTACAGTGCCTGTAGTGCCAATGGTGGCTACTGAAGATGGTAGGCTGCTCCATGTGCCGCCTGTAGTTGCATCAAGCAATGAAGTAGTAGCGCCTAGGCAAACATGATTTGTACCTGAAACAGACAAAGGTAAAGGGTTGACTGTGATGGTAAGATTTCTTGTGCAGCCAACGCCCAGTGAATAAGTAACGATGGCCACACCGGCAACATCGCCGGTAACAAGGCCAGACGATGAACCAATGATAGCAGTCGCGAGCGGGGCTATGGTCCACAAGCCACCGCCTGCGGTGTCGTTAAGTGTTATTGATGAGCCAACGCACACAGAAGTAGGGCCGGCAATGTTGGAAGGCCCTGCATTTACAGTAAGTGTGGTAGTGGCAGAACAGCCTGTAGACAAAACATAGGTGATAGTGGTAACACCGGTAGCAACAGTGCTCACCAGGCCGGAAGAACTGCCTATGGTAGCCACAGACGTGCTGCTGCTGCTCCAGTGGCCGCCACCGCCATCAGTAAATGTGGTTGTAGCGCCGAGGCACAGGCCTGACACGCCTGATATGGGTGATATAGGATTGACCGTAATTGTTTTTGTGACTAAGCAACCAGGGCCGGAAACATAGCTGATCAACGCAGTGCCGCCGGATATACCCGTAACATTGCCGGAGGTAGAGTTTACTGAAGCTGTAGCGGCAGCAGTACTCCATAACCCGGTGAGCAATGTATTGGTCAAGGTGATGCTGCTACCTGCACAAACGCTGCCGGGACCACCGATAATTCCCGGAACAGGGCTTACCGTTATCACTAATGTGGCAGGGCAACCTGCTACTGTATAAGAGATCGTGGTAGTTCCGGCAGCAATACCCGCGACCGTACCTGTACCCGAAACCGTACCCACTGCCGGGGATGCACTGCTCCATACACCGCTGAGTGTAGGATCAGTTAAAGAAGTAGTAGCTCCCGTGCATATACCCGCGCCACCAATAATGGGCAGCGGAGACGCATTGACCGAAACCGTACGGTACACAGAGCAACCCGAGCCAAGAGTATATGTTAATGTAGTGACACCGGTTGCAGAGGCTGTGAGGACACCGGTAGAGGAGCCAATGGTTGCCACCGAAAGGTTGCTGCTGCTCCAGGTGCCTCCCGATGCTGTGTCTGTATAGGTAGAAGTAAGTCTGTTACAAATAATGGAAGGGCCGGCAATTGGTCCCGGCAGCCCGGTTACGCGCACATTCTCCGTTACAGATTTACTACAGCCTATACCATCTGTTACGGTCATGGTAACCGGATATGTACCTGTTGCAGTGTAAGTATATGCAGGGGGTGTAGTAAGCGTGCTCGTCACACCGCTCGCAATACTCCATGTCCATGTATTTACTGAAGACAACAGGCTGGAGGATGTATCGTGAAAGGATACAGGACTATTCACACAAACGGGGTTTGGTACGATGGTAAAGCCTGCAATTACTGTATCTACTTTGATGGTATCGGCACCTAGGCTGAAGTTGCGGCAGCCAAAGCTATCGGTAAGTGTGAGCTTGGGCACATACTCCCCGGGTGCAACATAGACATGCGTAGTTGTGCTTGATGTGGAGCCAGTGGTAGTGATCCCATCGTTAAAATCCCAGATAAGGCTGGTAACACTGCTGATGGTAGCAGTGAAGTGTACAGAAAGCGGTGCACAACCGGATGTAGGCGTGTAAGTAAATGCACCTGTATAACCGAAAAGATTGACGTGACCCAAGGCAGTATCCGTGCAGCCATACGAATTGGTGGTGATGAGCTTTACTGTATAATAACCTGATGAAAGATAAACATCGCTTGGTGTAGTGGCCGACGAAGATGTACCATCGCCAAACAGCCAGTTATAAGAGGTGGCTCCGGTACTGGTATTTACGAAATTAACGTTGAGTGGCGCGCATACGGCAAATGAGTCGGTCATATGAAATGACGACACAGGGTATGGGTTCACCGTAAAAGGCCCTATAGCAAAAGTATCAGAAGCACAACTGTGTGAGTCAAATACTACAAGCTTGACCGTATAAGTACCCGGAACAGTAAAAATATGATCGGGGGAAGTAACGGTCGAGGTACCACCATCACCAAAGAGCCACAGCGAACTGGCAATGCCTGTAGAAGTATTGGTAAAATGAATAGAAGTGCCTCCGCATACTACATAGCTGCCTGTAGTAAAGGAAGCTGTTTGCCTGTATACCGCTATTGGCGTGGCATTTTGAAAAGTATCTTTACAGCCAAAGGCATCTGTCGTGATCTCCTGCACCGTATAGGCACCCTGGGCAGTGTATAACCATGCCGGGAAAGGCGAGCTCGGAGCACCCGGGGTACCATCGCCAAATGTCCAGAAATAGCTGGTAACGGCAACACCTGACAAATCAGTAGTATGATCGCTAATATGCACCGTTATCGGGCCACAGGCGCTGGCAGGTATGTAGCTAAAGCTATCTATAGGTTTAGCTACAGAAAGATAATTTGTTTTGGTGAGCGTATCGAGGCAACCGTGATTATCTGTGATCACAAGGCTTATGCTGTATCGTCCATTCCCATGAAAGGCATGTAAAAAAGCGGCGGAAGAACTATCTGCGTACACACTGTCTATATACCAGCGGTATCGTCTGGCCCCTACAATATCCCCATATACATCGGGTGAGGATGTAGTGTCTCCCCGTAATACCGTGGAAATGATAGTATCAGCCTGGTCGCGGCAAAGAGTCGAATCTACAGCATTAAAAGCAATGTAAGGCTTTGCAAGATATACGTTGCGACGGGCGGTATCCCTGCACCCGGTGGTGGAGTTGTATGTACTCAACGTAACCGGGTAAGTAGATACTGTGGGGTAGTGATGTAACGGGTTATTAGCAGTAGAGGTAGTACCATCACCAAATGCCCATAAATGAGAGGTATCACCAACAGAAAAGTCGGAAAAAGAAACGGTAGTTGCTACTGAACAGTTATAGTCAAATGATATTACAGATACTGGTGCGTAAACCGTATCTGTAAGTATAAATGGATGACTAAGACAACCGTTATACGCCACAAGCAGGCTTGCGCTATGTACGCCGGTCATGGTATACAGATGTGAAGGATTGTAGACTGCGGGACCGCCTCCGGTGTCAAATCCATCACCAAAATCCCATGTGTATGCATCGATCAATGCTGAATCAGTTGATGTGCTTCTGAAAGTAATATCTCTGTCTGCGCAGATATGCGTAGCACTTGCTGTAAAAGATGGATGCTGTATAGAACCAACGTGCACCGCGACTGGTCCCGATACTGTGCAGCCATTAGCGGTGTGTACAGTACATGTAGCCGTATAATTGCCTGCGGCAGTATATACATGCGAAGGCGAGGGAGCGGTAGAAGTAGGCGAACCATCACCAAAATCCCAGGTGGTGCCGCTGGTAGCATAAGGATATGCAAAAAACAGGTCGGCTGGTATTGACGGGTCGTAAACAACCGCATAATTATAACTACTGAATCCCATTCTAAGCGGTGCACATCCGCCGGCAAGAGAGTCAGATGCGTTCACATACAGATTATAGAGCGTATCTATTTTCGAGATCGTATCGGTACAGCCAGTACTGGCGGTTACGGCCATATTTATAGTATACATCTGCGCCAAGCTGAAAGAATGTGAAACAGTAGCGCCTGTTCCGGTATAGCCAAGGCCGTCGCCAAAATCCCAAGCAATAGTACTCCCAGAACCTACAGATGCCATTAATGTAAGGGTAACAGGTGGCGGGCAAGGCTGCGAAGGAGTAATGGTAAACGTACTTGCAGGCTGCGGGTAAATTGTGATCGGGTGAGTAACAGTATCGTAGCAGGTGCCGTCAAAAACGATCAGCCTTACGTTGTAAGTTCCACCAGCGGTATATGTATGCGAGCCATCCGAGGTCGTAGTAACAGGTGAGCCATCACCAAAAGTCCAAGTACTTGAAGAGAATGCGGTACTTGTATTGGGGAAAGTGACCAGTGTACCCGGGCATATATTGGTTGTGGGCGTAAAGGCCGCATGTATACTGCCTACATTGATGTAGCCCGTATAAACAAGACTGTCTATGCAACCCTTGCCATCTGTAACCTTCAGTCGCACATTATAAGACCCAGATACACTGTAGGTATGTACAGGGCTGGTAATAACAGATGTACTGCCATCGCCAAAACTCCAGGCATACGACAATGCAGCAGTACCGGTAGTAGAGTTGGTATACGCCACAACGGCATTGGGCTTACAAAACGTGGTATGTGCCGCAGTAAATGCTACTGCAGCCGGCGTGAAGACATGTATATACGAAGACCTGGCGAATGAACTCTCGCATCCCTTGCTGTTGGTGGCAAACAAAGTAACGTTGTAACGCCCCGGAAGCGCATAAGTATGCGTAGGTGTAGCCGTTGCATCTGATAAACCATCTCCAAAATTCCAGTTATAGGTAACACCGCCCCATGCACCCGAAACAACAGTACTGGAAAACGGAACGGCAGATCCGGGACAAACAGCTGTATCGGGTGTACTGAAATTTACTGTTGGGGCGGCATAGGCGCGTATCACCATTGAATAGGTACTACTTGCGGTACCATTGTATGCGGTAAGTGTGACGGTATAAGAACCAACAGTGCCATATGTACCGGAAACATCGGTGAGCGAATATGTACTGCCCAGGCCAATGTCCCACGAGTAACTGGTAGCGCCTGTAGATGTATTAGTAAAGTGTACCACCAGCGGCGCGCAGCCGGCAGTATCATCTGCTGTAAAGCTTGCCGATACCTGCGCCTGTGCTATACCCGCACAGAAGATAAAGAAGACTAATAAAAATGTCCTTAAAACGAATAGCCTGCTGCTACGGGTAGATCTGCTTGCAGTGCTGTTGGTGAAATTCGGAGAAATAGAGTTATAGATCATGCGCGAAAGAGATAAAATGTTACACCAATGGTATCACAAAGAACGATATCAACCGATAACGAATAAGCAATACCTACAATAAGATATTCATTTGGTTTCAGAACATAAATATATGAACTATTTTAAAAATAAAAAAATGAAATCGGCAGTTCATTTAACAATCCGTAACCGATGCTGCTACGTATCTTTGTGTAGTTATGTTATTGAATACATTTTTGTTTTTCGCTTTTTTCTTCAAACCCGCACCTACTGATGTGTCGGCCAGTATTTATGATTATAAAGTTACAGCGCTTGATGGCACGATGATCAACATGGCGGACTTCAAAGGCAAGAAAATACTCATTGTCAATACAGCATCAAAATGCAAATTCACACCACAGTACGAAGCCCTGGAAAAACTATATCTTGCCCATAAAGACAAACTGGTGATCGTGGGGTTCCCTTCCAATAATTTCTTTTTCCAGGAACCTGCCGGTAATGGGCAGATAGCAGAATTTTGCACGAAAAATTATGGCGTTACATTTCCTATGGCAGCCAAAATATCAGTGAAGGGGAAAAATATAGCACCCATCTATACCTGGCTTACACAAAAAAAATACAATCACTTTGAAGACAGCCGTGTAAAATGGAATTTCCAAAAATACTTGATCGACGAACAAGGAAAGCTTGTTGCCGTCTTTTACTCCAATACCCCACCCGATAGCCCGGAGATATTAGCGGCTATTGAAAAGTAGCATTCCTTTAATTTTACGATTTCATGTTAACGAACTGTAGGGCCAGTTCCAGGTCGGAGGTACGGCAAAGTTGTATCACGGCCTGTAGCTCGTCTATCTTCTTTGCAGTAACACGTATGATGTCGTCCATGATAGCAGCCTGCACTTTAGAGCCGCTGTCTTTGATGAGCTTTACTATTTTCTTTGCGTTCTCTTTATCAATACCATTTCTGATAGGGATAGTTTTTCTTACGTACTTGCCCGATGCAGTGTGCTCTTTGCTCATGTCAAAGCACTTAGCTTCCAGCCCCTGGCGCATAGCCTTTGTAAGCAGCACATCTTCCAGCTGTTGCAACTTCATATCGCTCTCTACTTCTATAGCTATGGTCATGTCTTTTTTGTTCAGCTCGAAAGACACGTGCGTGCCTTTGAAATCAAACCTGTTGTCAATTTCCTTTTTGGCAATGTTCACTGCATTGTCTAAAGTCTGCAGGTCTACTTTACTTGAAATATCAAACGATGGCATGGTGCAAATTTAAAAGATGAAAATGTTGTTGCAACAAAACTACAAACTTAATGGGATAAATAAAATGTCCCACCCTATGACCTGTATGCTTTGATCACATCGCAATATAGCTTTTCGTACTGCGGAATGATATGCTGCTTCTCAAACCTGCGGGCCTGTGCTATCGCTGCAGTTTTGAATTTGGTGAGGCGGGTACCATTACTGAGTATATAGATAGCATTCTTTGCCATTGACTCTATATCTCCCACATCGCTAAGGAAGCCTGTCTTGCCCTCAATATTGATCTCCGGCAGCCCACCAGCATTTGTAGAGATAAGGGGTACGTTGCAGGCCATAGCTTCCAGTGCTGAGAGGCCGAAACTTTCTGTCTCGGAGGGCAGAATGAATAGGTCTGCAATACTTAATATTTCACTGATCTGCTCCTGCTTACCAAGGAAACGCACATCATTATATATGCCCATTTCGCGGGCAAGGTCTTCCGCGCTTTGCCTGTCCGGACCATCCCCTATCATCAATAATTTAGAAGGTATTTCTTTCTTTATCTTTTCAAATATCCTGATCACATCCTTCACTCTTTTCACAGCCCTGAAGTTAGATACGTGTACCAGTATCCTTTCATTATCGGGAGCGAGCATTTGCTTGAAATGGTCTTTATCCGTCTGGTGAAATCGTTTAATATCCACAAAATTCGGAATGACCGTGATCTCTTTTTCTATCTTAAAAGAGCGCAAAGTTTCTTCACGGAGGTTATCTGATACAGCGGTGATAGCGTCAGACTCATTGATGGAAAAAGTTACTACCGGGGCATAGGTGGTATCCCTGCCTACCAAGGTAATATCGGTGCCATGCAGTGTGGTGATAAATGGAATATCCCTGCCCGATTTTTTGAGTATCTGGCGGGCAAAGTATGCCGCCGAAGCATGTGGTATGGCATAATGCAGGTGCAGTATATCCAGGTTCTGGTTCAGTATCACATTAACCATAGCGCTCGCCAGTGCTGTTTCATACGGCGGAAAATCAAACAACGGATAAGTAGGCACTTTCACTTCATGGAAGTAAATGTTGGGATGGAACGATTGTGTAAGCCGTACAGGCTGCTCATACGTTATGAAGTGTACTTCGTAGCCTTTATCAGAAAGCGCCATACCCAACTCTGTGGCCAGCACTCCGCTGCCGCCAAATGTGGGATAACATACTATACCTATTTTCATGTTTTTGGATCTGGTAGCAAATATCAGCTTATCAGGTTAATGTGCACCAATAGGCTTATCACTATAAACAATATTGTGTTTACTTTTTCGCATTGGTATTTACCCATGCGGTAAGTAAGTCGGCTTTATCTTTTTGTAGTTCTGCTTTCTCTGTCATTTCCGGTAATATCTTCCCCCATTTATGAATGGTGAATTCCGAAGCCTCGTGCAACTCATGGCATTTACCGCAGTTATCATTATATATCTTCTGTCCTTCAGCTAATTGGGCCGGGGTATATACAACAGCCGGTGCGGCATCTTTGGTGGCCGTGGGATAACCTTTTCTATGGCAGGCCGCCAAGACGGATACGCAGGCAGCAATGGCGATGCTTATATATATCTTCTTCATCCGGTAAATTTAGACAAAGGTAAATGGTTAGCCCCATTAATAAAAAACAGTGGGTAGCCCTTGCTACCCACTGCATGTTAAATATTCCTTACTTCTAAAAATTACTGTTCGATAACCATGTGGAACACTTTATTTTCTGTGTCTGCATGTACACTAAGGATATACATACCATTAGCGAGGTTATTGAGCTGTATCTTCTCGTTGATCTCACCATTATGTGTGGCAGCTTTGCCTGTGTATACAACTTTGCCTATCATATCAGTTACTTCAATGGTCACTTCTTCATTTGAAGCGGTAGCCAGTGAACCTTTAACTGTGAATGTACCCTTGTTCGGGTTAGGCACTAATTGTATATCACCGTTTGCTGCTGCAACCTGTGTTACACCTACATTAGCAATATGAATGGTTACTGAACCGGAACCCATGATGCCCGCGCAACCACCTGTGGTAGTTACTTCGCAGCTTACAGAATCCATATTAGAGAAAGTACGAGTGAGCACAGCCGATGTAGCACCAGTTACCGGAACACCATTAACATACCACTGGAACGTAGGAGCAGAGATACCATTGGTAACTGTAGCCTCTACGGTCACTAACTCGCCCGGGGTAATATTGCCACCGGGTATTGTTGTGATCGTAACTGTAGGTGTTACAGGCACATCAACTATCATAGTTTCATGATTGCTTGAGCCTGTATTGGCAAGACGGCAGCCATAATCGCTGGTGAGTACGCAATACACATTATCACCGTTCAGTGGGCTGTAAGTGAAGGTTGGACCGGAGCTAACATTAGCAGCGTTCTTAAACCAGTTGTACACGGGTACAGGGCCTCCATAAGAAGACGTAGCGATAAACGTCACGGCAGTACCTGTACAAACCTCATTTCCGGGAGAGGAGATAATGCTCACCAAAGGCAGCGCCTTTGTATTCACATATATTGTTTGTGCATTGTTTACAATAGCAGGCGAAGCACATACCGCATCGCTGGTGAGTTGCACGCTGATCACATCACCATTAGAAGGGATGTAACCGTAAGTGCTGTTCGTGCCGGAGTTAACACCATTCACAGACCATTGATATGTTGGCGCTGAACCGCCGTTCACCGTAATAGTGCTAAACGTTATAAAGTCGCCGGAGCAAACAGTATCACCAGATGGAGAAGTAATATGTACGATCGGGTTAACATTAGGATTAACAACCACTGTAGCGCTTCCGGTCATATTGCTGGTGCAACCTGCACCGCTCTTTGCTACTACAGTATATGTACCTGCTGCTGTTTGCGCGCCAAGATCGAGGATACCACCGGTACCAGCAACTGCGCTGCCCATTGCAGTGAAGCTATTGTATGCCTGGTAAGTAGTGCCGCTAACAGAACCGTTCAATCCGATATGCACACCAGATCCCGCAGCACAGTAGCTGCCACCACCTGTTACAGTAAATACGGCAGGAAGCGGATCAACGCTCACTGTTGCAGTACCAGACATGTTTGCAGTACACATTGTTGTACCGTCTGTAGCAATAACAGTATAAGTGCCTGCAACAGAATAAGTACCCAGATCAAGCGCTGAACCAGAACCAAAACCTATTGAGCCAACAGCTGCAGAACCATCATATACCTGGTAGGTAACACCTGTATGCGAGCCTGTGATACCAATATGAACACCGGCAGCGCCCGAACAATAATCACCTCCACCTGTTATAGTGTAAGCAGTAGGTGCAGGATTGATACCTACAGGTACACTGCCGATCATATTGTTGGTGCAACCGGTAGAAGTATTGGTAGCTACTATAGTATAGGTAGCAGCAACTGTTTGTAAACCGAAAGTAATAACAGAACCCGTACCGGAAACAGGAGTACCTGTTGGCGTAGAGCCTCTGAATAACTGGTAGCTGATGCCAGTGTTTGAACCACCGAGATTAACCGGTGAGCCTGTACCGCCTGCACAATAATTACCGCCGCCGGTAACAGCATAAAGAGATGGTAATGGGCTGATACCAATAGTAGCAGTACCCGACATGTTATTGGTACATGTTGTAAAGGTATTAGTAGCTACTACTGTATATGCACCACTGCCTGTATATGCACCAAAGTCTATAGATGACCCTGTACCGGCAACAGGGCTGCCAACAGGGCTGCCTGCATAGATGAGCTGGTAAGAAACGCCTGTTGCAGAACCACTGAGGTCAACATGACTGCCTGTGCCGCCGCTGCAATAGTTACCACCGCCCGTTACTGTATAAACAGTTGGCAATGGAGTTACCGCGATAGCAACAGAACCTGCCATGTTGTTGGTACAACCTGTAGAAGAGTTAACAGCAGTAACAGTATAAGGGCCTGTAGGCAGCAGGTAACCGAAATCAAGCGGAGCGCCTGTTCCTAATTGTGTACCCACAACAACGGTACCATGTAATAATTGGTAACTCACACCCACTTCAGATCCATTAAGTGTAATGTCCACACCTGGGCCGCCAACGCAATAAGTGCTACCCAGGCTGCCTACTGTATGCACTACAGGCAATGGGTTTACACCTACAGATGCAGTGCCGGTCATGTTATTCACGCAATGTGTAGTATTGTCGGTAGCGATAACTGTATAGCCGCCTGCCAATGTTTGCGCACCAAAATTTATTGCAGATCCTGTGCCTGCCATTGCTGTGCCTATAGGGCTGCCGCTCTTGTATAATTGATAAGTAACACCAGTATTAGACCCGGCCAATGTTACCGGAACACCTGTACCACCTGCACATAAGCTACCACCGCCACCTACTGTGTAAGTAAGCGGTAATGCACCAATGGTAACATTGGTACTGCCAGGCATGTTATTCGTACACAAAGAAGATACATTGGTTGCTACTACTGTATAATTACCGGCTGCTGTTTGCGGGCCAAAGTCAATATTTGAGCCTGTGCCTGCAACTGCGCTGCCTGTAGCTGAACCACCATTATACAACTGGTAAGTAATACCTGTCACAGAACCCATAAGGCCGACATCTGCGCCTGTAGTACCTGTGCAATAATTGCCACCACCTGTTATAGAGAAAGTATCAGGAAGTGCGTTAACGACTATTGTAGCCGCACCTGCCATGTTGCCGTTACATGTTGTTGATATATTGTTGGCAACAACCGTATAAGTACCTGCTGTAGTGAGTGTTCCAAAATCAAGCGCTGATCCTGTACCTGCTACTATAGTGCCAACAGTCGTTGAGCCGTTAAAGAGCTGGTAGTTAGTACCAACGGTTGAACCGTCGAGGCCAACGTCAACACCTGTACTGCCTGCGCAGAAGTTACCACCACCTGTCATTGTATGGCTGGTCGGCAGCGGGCTTACGTTTACAGCAGCGCTTCCTGCCATATTATCGTTACATGTTGTAGAAGTGTTTGTAGCTACGATAGTGTAAACACCGGTAGTAGTAAATAAACCGAAGTCGATGGCTATGCCGGTACCCGGACGAGCTGCGCCAACACCTGCCCCCCCTGTAACCAATTGGTAATTGATGCCCGTGTTTGAACCATCCAGACCTATATGAACGCCTGTAGTACCGGGGCAATAGTTGCCACCGCCGGTTACGGTATACACAGTAGGCAGCGG